>Ga0209755_10001895_pt1 | contig 30446 bp, 26 predicted proteins | sample TergutCo191P1_FD_187301 | JGI IMG/M metagenome (GOLD analysis project Ga0209755, IMG submission 187301) | Cornitermes sp. P1 segment gut microbial communities from Petit-Saut dam, French Guiana - Co191P1 (SPAdes) (version 2) | ecosystem: Host-associated > Arthropoda: Insects > Digestive system...
CCGATACAACTTGTTTTTTCTCCTTTAAACCAGAATGCCTGCAACTGCCCCGGTATTTTATCCTGTTCAGGCGTTAGCACATAACAAGTTGTATCGGGCATATATAAAGCGCATAAACGAAACGCTTCCGCCGCTTTGGACGCCGGATCCGCCGTGCTGCGAATTAAGCCGAAATAATCTTCCGAGTTTTTAATGGAAGAGCTGTTTCGTATTTCCGGATCATACAATTGATACCATAATACATTCTTAGCTCCCGCGTAAGCAAAATGAGCGTAAACTTTAACAACCGCCTCAGGCAGTTTATTCAAAGACAGCCTGTGAGGATACCAGCCTCCGGTCGGAAATCCCATCTCTGTGATCCAGATTTTATCTCCAAAACCGAATTCATCAGCAATTTTTCTATGCCGCTCATAAAGCAGTACTGAGCGCGTAACGCTTGTATCATACGGATGAAAAGAAATATAATCAACTTTTTCCAATGCGCCCGACTTAAAAAGATTTTTTATGAATCTGACGGGCAGTCCCAAAGGAAAAGCGTTAAATCCGCCGCCAAGAAGAATAACATCATTATCAACCTCTCTTACAGCGTCCGCAGTCATTCGGGATAACTCAATAAATTCTTTTTCCGGTCCATTCCAAAAATAAAAATTCGGTTCATTCCATATAGCCCATGCGTCCACTCTCCCGCGAAAATGTTCAACGGTTTTTCTTACATATTGAAGAAAGAAGGGAACCTTGTCCGGAGGAATATATCTTTTACGATGCCCTTCTTTATGAATCCACGGAATGTCATAACCTAAAACAGCGATTATTTTCATGTCCGCGGCTTTGCAGTTGTCTGCAATCGTATCGTACAGGCTGAAATCCCATTCACCCTGCGTCACTTCAATCCGATGCCAATCGAAGGAATGAAGCGTCCATTTAGCGTCAAGATAATTCAACTGTTGTAATTCCGCGTCTGTCCCCGATTTGCCTGCATGAACAACTCCGATGAAATCAGCGGGAACCTGCCTTCCGTCAGGAAAAAAATGAACCGGAATTGAAGCGCATGAGGCGGCAATGAAAATAAAAAACAGACAAGCGGCTTGCAGCGCAGTTCCCCGCACTATAACAGGAAACCATTTCATATTATATCTCTAAAGATCTGCTTGTAACCTTCTCCGCGGCATAAGAGGCAAATTCCTCAATTTTCATCGCGGGGAGCTGTCTTCCGTCACGCAGGCGTACCGACACAGTGCCTTCGTCCGCTTCTTTTTGACCGACAACAAGCATGTAGGGGATTTTCCGCGTCTGGCAGGAGCGGATTTTCGCGTTCAAGCGCTCGTCGCCAAGTTCCGCCGTTACGCGCAAATTACAAGCTTCGTTTGTCTTTTCTTTGAGGAGCACCGCGGCTTTTTTCGCGTAATCGTTAAACGCTTCCGAGACGGGAATTACCGCCGCCTGCTCGGGAGCGATCCAGACAGGGAACGCGCCGCCGAAGTGCTCAATAAGGACGCCGAAGAAACGTTCAAGGCTGCCTAAAAGAGCGCGGTGAATCATGTAAGGACGTTTATGCTGGCCGTCATTGTCAACGAATGTCATATCGAAGCGTTCAGGCTCATTAAAATCAAATTGAATAGTTGTCATCTGCCACTCGCGGCCAAGAGCGTCTTTAATTTTCAGATCGATCTTGGGGCCGTAGAAAGCGCCGCCGCCTTCGTCAATTTCGTAAGCGAGGCCCTCGGCGTCTATCGCATTACGCAAACTGACAAGAGCCGCGTCCCACCTTTCCTGCTCTCCGACGCTTTCCTTCGGCCTTGTGGCAAGATACGCCTTTATGTCTTTGAAGCCGAAAACTTTCCATAAGTGCAGGCTGAAGCGAAGCACTTCGCGGATTTCGCTTTCCATTTGTTCCGGCGTGCAGATGATGTGAGCGTCATCCTGAGTAAAACCGCGTACGCGTAAAAGTCCGTGAAGAACGCCGGATCGCTCGTAGCGGTAAACCGTGCCAAGTTCCGCCCAGCGAAGAGGGAGGTCGCGGTAGGAGTGCCCTTTATTATTGTAAATCATTATGTGAAACGGGCAGTTCATCGGTTTGATGATGTAATCCTGATTGTCGATTTCCATCGGGCTGTACATATTGCCTTTGTAAAAACCGAGGTGGCCGGATTTTTCCCACAGCCAGCTCTTTCCGATGTGAGGCGTAAAAAGAATTTCGTAACCGTTGCGGTAATGAAGCTGCCGCCAGAAATCTTCGATTGCGACGCGCATTCTTCCGCCGTTTGGATGCCAGTAAATAAGGCCCGCGCCCGCTTCCTCGTGAGTTGAATAGAGATCCATTTCCTTGCCGACACGGCGGTGATCCCGTTTTTCAACTTCTTCAAGAAACGCAAGATGCGCTTTCAAATCTTTGGGATTTTCCCAGGCGGTTCCGTAAATGCGGGTAAGCATCGGGCGGTTTTCATCGCCGCGCCAGTAAGCGCCGGCAATATTCTGTAATTTGAAAGCGGCGGAATTTATTTCTCTTGTGTTGACGACATGAGGGCCTCTGCAAAGATCGGCCCATTGAACCGCGCTCTCTGCGTTTCTGTTTTCGTAAATCGAAATTTCTTCGTTCTCAGGCAATTCATCAATGAGTTCAGTCTTGAATTGCTCACCGATAAATTTTGACAGAGCGTCAGCGCGGCTCATCGTCACCTTTACAAAATCCTGGCGGCTGTCGATGATTTTTTTCATTTCAGCTTCGATGACAGGAAGATCCTCAGATGTGATTGGCTTGGGTAAAAGAAAATCATAATAAAAACCGTTATCGATCGCAGGGCCGATAGCGGTTTTTGTTCCGGGGAAAAGCTTAGTCACAGCCTGAGCCATAATGTGGCTTACCGAGTGGCGGATTTTTGCCAACCTTTGGTTAGCTTCTGGTTTTTCGTTTTCTGACATGTTAAAAGACTAACATGATTTTATAATTGCGTCTATTATCCACCGGATACTCTCCTGAAACGCCGCAGGTTTAAACCTCATGTCTTAAACTGCTCTGACACAGATAAAAATAAATCTGTTAATATCGGATCAAAGTGAGTTCCTCTGCCGTCATTGATAATATTAACCGCTTCGTTGTGTGTAAACGCTTTTTTATACGGTCTTTCCGAAGTTAAAGCGTCGTAAACGTCGATAATGGCCATAAGGCGGGCAGGCAGCGGAATATCATTGCCTGCTTTTCCGTAAGGATAACCGGAGCCGTCCCATTTTTCGTGATGATAAACGGCAAAAATATTCGCATAATCAAGAAATTCCCTATCGCTTGTCTTTGTTTGAATCTTTCTGATGATTTCTCCGCCGAAAATCGTATGCTTTTTCATTTTTTCAAATTCTTCTTCGGTTAATTTACCGGGCTTAAGCAGAATGTTGTCCTCAATCGCGATTTTTCCGACGTCATGAAGCTGAGCGGATAAAACTATCTCATTTTTATTATTTTTCCATTCAGCAGTTTGATCTTCATATAGTCCGTTTGCAAGTAACGCATCTACAAATATGCTCAAAAAACGGCTTGTGCGGGAAATATGTCCTCCTGTAATGTTATCGCGTTGTTCGACAAGATCCGCTATTGTTTCCAATACCGCGTTTTTAAGTTCGACAATTTTTTCTGTTTTCTCTTTAACCATTTCTTCAAGGTTATTGTTATATTCGCGCAGTTCTTCCTTTTGAATTTTAATTTCCTTATTTGCGTTTATAAGGTTTTCATTTAATTTATTAATTTGATGAGTATTAACAAATGTTCTTACTTTGCTGTTATAAAGAATTATTTTTGTAACAATGATGATTAAAAATATATTAATTATGTGCGACTGTACGCCGAAATAATCATTAAAGTTCTGATTTTTCTGAATTAAAATAAATATTGTCGCGAGAAAATATAAAATCGCGAATGTTATAAATATTTTTGGCTTGAAATCAGGTAAAAACGAAAATAAAAAAATCGTTACAAAAAACATGAACGGAATTTGCTCGATTGTTCCGGCTGAATTAATTGTAAATTCCCACAATATATAAAAACCTGCAATCAGCAAATAACAGACAATCCATAATATTTGTTTTTTGCTGTTACGGAAAAAAATAACCGCCAGATTGAACAGAGCGATTATCGCAAGTTCGCTGTAATCAAATAAATCAAGGAACCCCTCTTCCTGAAAATGTTCGTTTGTAACATATTTAAAAATTACATTTAACAATTTTGCGGCAAGCGCGATTATAGTTAAAACCCTGATCCTGAGAATACTGTTATTTAATTGAATAACTCCGAATTCTTCCTGCAATTCAGGCGGAATAGTCTCAATTATTTTTTTTGAAAAAAAAGATTTGATACCCGAAATCATAATTTATTGTATCATATTAATTAAACTCAGTCACTTACGCTATACATAGGGTTCAATTTAAAAATTTACGCTGTATATAGCGTAATTTTTAAGCAATATTTAACTATACACATATATAGTAATTTTCGAAAAAATAATCAATATTTTTTCATTTTTTTCTGTTTTTAAGCAAGCGCCACGCATCTGCGAACCATATATAGTTACTATGAAATTTTTTTAAAGAATTTTTCATGGCCGGCGGCAGTCTGCTGCCGGAACTTTGCGCTGATACTGTCTCTTAGACTATTGTATAAAAGACAAATTAAACAGCGCTCGCAGGAGGGGTTTATGAACAACCTCAATTCAATTCTAATCGAAGGCAATCTTGTAAAAGATCCGCTGCTTCGATCAACACCCAAAGGGACACAGGTCTGCACAATGCAGCTTGCGTCGAATCGTTATTTCAAGCAGGACAGCAAGTCTGACAGCTTCGAAAAAGAAGTTTCCTTTTTCATTGTTGAATCATGGTCACGTCTTGCTGAAGCATGTTACACCAAAGGGCGCAAAGGAAGAGGAGTGCGCGTCGTCGGCAGATTGAAAGAAGATCGCTGGAACAGTACCGATGGAAAATCACATTCGCGCATAACAATTGTCGCAGAACATGTGGAATTCCGTCCGGAATTTAAAAAAGAAGAGCAAACAGAAAATTCAAAATCAAAAGACCTTTCAGCGGTATATTCAGAGCAGGAATTAATCGCCGCAGAACCGAAAGCGTCTTATGGTGAAGATTTTGACGTAAATATTGCCGTTGAAGATCTTGAAAAAGACGCTGTAACGGTAATTTGCTGATTTATAACCGGTGGTTTTTTTACTGCCGTATTTTATTAAAAAGAGGAATATATGAATAATTTAAATTCAATTTTGATTGAAGGTAATTTGGTGAAAGATCCGTTTTTGAAAACTACGCCAAAAGGAACTCAAATCTGCTCATTGAAATTTGCGTCCAATCGTTATTACAAACTGGATAATCAGTCTCCGGATTTTGAGAAGGAAACAAATTTCTTTGATGTCGAAACATGGGGAAAACTTGCCGAATCCTGTTATGCGAAAGGAAAAAAAGGAAGAGGCATACGCGTTGTCGGCCGTTTAAAACAAAACAGATGGAATGATCCTGAAGGTAATCCCCGCTCAAGAGTGACAATTGTGGCGGAACATGTTGAATTTCGTCCTGAAACAAGAAAAGACACAAGACCCGCGCTGGAAATTTCATTTGAAGAAGATGATTTCCCGAATGATATACAAAAAGATAATAATTATACATACGCAGACAAGGAGCTTGAGCGTGTTGTTTTCTAAAAGGATTAGGTTGAAAAAAATCCGTCTTTCCAGTTAAAACGGCTGGAATTTGGCAGGGGGGCGTTTTCATTGATCGCCCGCATTAAATCACGGTAATCTGATTTTTTCAAAGTTTGTTTGCGAGAGTCAGCGCCTGATAAATCGATTATGAAGCGCCCGAACCCTGCTTCTTTTAAAAATGGTATTTTATCAATAATAGAAAAATGTTTAACAGGAATTACGCGCGAACCTTCATCGCCTGTTAAAAGCGAAAATGCTTCATCTTTGTTATCTGCAAACGAATTAAAATTCAGAACAGGTTTTAAGTTTTCTCTGATATTAAACAGCGGCGGCCATGCAAAAACAGTGATAAAAAACTTTGATTGCAGCGCTCCCTGCAGTGAATTTGAGCGTGTATTTTTACCGGGCCGCTTTCTCTTCGTTTTATCCCCGCCCCGGCTTTGCATCCCTAAAGTTCGTTCCAGATTTTGCCTGTTATTTTCCAAAGGCGAGACAAAACCGTCAATGCTTTGTTTTCCCGCCGTAAAAGATGACGCGGCAAACGAAAGCGCCCACGAATTAAACATATAAAGCCAGGGGCCCGCTATCAATTTAACTTTTTCCAAATCTCTGAACATTGAAAAATGCCCCGGATTATTTACAATATACTGATAATAACCTTTTTCATACAACAATTTGATTTCTTTCGCGATTACTTCATTCTCATACCCTGCTTCACTCTGCGGAAAAAAAGGATCCAATATTAAAATAATTTCCGATGATTTAAAAGGAAGCGGCTGTTTGTTTTCAGATAACAAATATCCCGCGTTTTTCCGCGATAGAAAAAGCATTACCATCTGCGGACGCGAAGACTGAACGATAAATAAATCATCCGGGCGGGAAACAGCGACATATACCCCTTCAGGAAACTTTTGCGCGGAAGACTTCGCCCTTTCAGAGCTTGCTATAAATACCGCGGGAGCTTTCTCTCTGCCCGGCCCTCTGCCGTCGGAAACATTTGTAATAATTGGCGCGTAACGCTTACGCATTTCTTTCGTTTGAATCAGATAAACGCTGTCACCCTGTTTAACATCGACATAGGGCTGCCCGTCCGAATATTCCGGAGCGGAAATCCAAAAGCTGTTAGCGGCTGTTCCGCTTGCGGAAGCCGCTTTTTCCGCAAATGTCAGCTTATACGAAACCCTCCCAGAATCGTCCCCGCTGTGAATCCGAACAGAATCTCCCGCAGAAAGCGAAGTCCCTTTCACCGGCCTGACAAGTAAACGCTTTTCACTTCCCGACCCTTTAACTTTCAAAATCATTCCCAAATTAATCCCCGTCCCCCCATCCTGCTCAGGATTAAGCCAATCAAACCTTTCTTCTCCTACTCTGTCAAACAAATAAACAGTCTTAGCCCTCGCAAAGTCGTTACGCAAAATTTCCTTTCCAAGTTCTATACTTCGCAGAATCTCATCATTACCGCCATTCATACAAGCGTCAACAACAAGCCTGTACGCGGAAACAACCGCGCCCACATACGACGCGCTCTTCATTCGTCCTTCGATTTTTAACGCTTTAATCCCCATTGAAAACAAATCCGGTACGCGCTCCAGAAGCTGCAAATCGTTGGGGCTGAAATAGTAGCCGCTCTCTCCCTCTGCTCGATGATACAATCTTCTGCAAGCCTGAGTGCACATCCCCCTGTTAGCCGATTTTCCTCCGAGAAAACTTGAAAAAAGACAAAGCCCGGAAACGCTGACGCAAAGAGCGCCGTGAACAAATACTTCAAGTTCAAGATTCGTTTCTGATTTGACGCTGCGTAATTCTTCAAGAGAAAGTTCCCGCGCCAGCACAACGCGCGAAACGCCGTGACGCGAAAGAGCGTTAGCCGCCCTCGCGCTGGCAATATTCATCTGCGTAGACGCGTGAAGCCTCAGTGACGGAAATTCAGAGCGCGCCATCGCGATCACGCCGAAGTCCTGAACGATGAGCGCGTCCGGCCCCTGATCGGCGAGATATTTTAAAAATTGGTACATACGATCCGCTTCGCGCTGCTCAAAAACGGTATTCACCGTAACATAAACCTTTTTGCCCATGCGGCGCAGAGCGCGCAAAGCGCTTTCAAATTGTCCATAGGTAAAATTAGCGCTCCTAAGCCTCGCGTTAAAATCCTTTAAGCCCAGATAAACAGCGTCAGCGCCCTCCCCGATTGCCGCGTCAAGCGCTTCGGGAGAACCGGCGGGCGCCAGTAATTCGAGAGTTTTCATAATTAAAATATATCAGGAATCATTGATTGTCTCTATCGGTATCGCGCAAGTTTGACAAAATATCATGCTTATAATACAATATTGATATGAAAAGAACAAACATTATCATTTTTGTATTTTTAACATTATTTATGTTAATTATTGCCGCAAATTGCACAAATACGCGTAAGTATAATTTTTCATTCAATGATACATTATCTATATTTATGATAAATAACGAAGAAGAATCTTTTTTCTGCATCCCTGTTCAATATATGGGTGATTATCATATCGGAAAATTCGAATTAAACGGCGGTTCTGTTTTAATCGGTGATTATGAAATTCAATTGAAAAGAGACAACCTGAATATTAATATTTACCTTAATGAAGCGGCGGACGAAGACGGAGGCGGCGACAGCGGATTTAAACAGATTTATTCGGAAGTAAACGGAAATATATTACTCTCAACAATGAATCAACCGCTGACTGTAACAGCCAAAGAAGACGGCACGTTAAATCATTATTATATTTTTATTGAAAAACATCTTGATAAAGAGGATATTAATAAAATCATTAATGAATATAAAAAAGGAAATATAGATTCACGCTTTATTATCGAATTCGATCTTGATATCAACGATGAATCACAAAACGGAAGCGGGATATTGGATGATTTTAAACTTTACGACGGAATCGCGATAGATCCAGCCTGGTATCCTCCCAATCTCAATTTTTTTAAGACAAAGTACCTGAAATAAAATTGAATCAAAATTATCTTTACAGGTATCAATTAAACTGCTGAAATCTTTGCTTTCTCTCTCTGTAATACTTTAATACATTAACAAGGAATTCTATATTTTCTTTTTTCAAACCGTCTGTCGTAATTTTTTGCAATTTAATTCCTTCGATTTGTATATAGCTTGTTGTATGTCTTGATCCGGGGCGTCTGCCTTTGTAAGTATCATCTGCATAATTATTCCTGATTATTATTTCAGAAACACTTTTTACAGAAGGCCAGTCAATAAAATATTTTTTTCCGATTGTTCCAATTCCTTTAAACAGATAACCGGGCTCTTTTTGATTTATAACAAGTTCAATTTTTCCAAACATCAAAAAAAACGCTTGAACCCATAATGCGATTATAGCAAGAATAAACGGCGTTAAAAACAGAATAATTATAAATATTCCCTGCGCCAGAACCAGAGATGCTACAAAAACTATAAATGCGGAAGTCATTAAAGCGAAAATTAATAAAATAACAGCGCCTTTTGATTTTGCGGATATTGTAATTATTTCCCGACCGCTTTCTTTTTTTACGAAAATTCCTTTTGGAGGATTGCGCAGTAAATTTTCTGTTTCTTCGATTTTTTCCTGCTCTTTATCCTGATCGATCATTTCAGATAATTTCAATAATTGACCGCATGACTTGCATACGCATATATTTTCAGCAACATTAATATTTTCGTTTTCTATTTCGGAATTGCATTTCGGACATAACATTCTCATGTAAACCTCACGCATTCAATATATTATATGTTTTTCATACTTGACTTCTATACAATTGTATAGTACAATTTAAACATGGTATTCAACGGTAGTCAAAAACCCAGCGGTTTTGCTTCCCCGGCGCAGGGCTATGAAGAACAGTATATCGATCTCAACAGGCTTTTGGTGAAAAACCGGCCTGCAACTTACTTTTTTAAACTTGACAGCAGAGATATGGAGCATTTAGGTCTGCCGATGGGCGCGCTGCTTGTCGTTGACCGCTCGAAAAAACCTCGTGCCGGTTCAATCGTAATTATCCGGCACGAGGGGCAATTTTTCTGCCGCCTTATGGCACGGCAAGACGAAAAAATTATTTTTACAAACGGAGAGGAGCGCTTTATTCCGACAACCGATGACACGGAAATAATCGGAGTCGTTACCGCATCCATCAAATTGTATGATCTTCCATATTGACGGAAATTCGTTTTACGCCGCCTGCGAGAGGGTTTTTCGCCCCGACCTCGCCAAAACTCCGATTGCCGTTTTAAGCAATAATGACGGTATTATAGTAGCTCTTAACGCAGAGTGCAAAGAGCTTGGCTTCAAGCGCGGCGATGTTTTTTTTGAAGTCAGGCACAAAATTGAAAAACACAAAGTCGCTGTTTTCAGCTCAAATTACGCTCTGTATGCCGATATGTCGGCAAGAATGAATTTGATCTACAACCGTTTCGCGCCTGATGTTGAAGTATACTCAATCGACGAAAGTTTTCTTTTCTTTCCGAACCTTGACGCCGATTATACCTCAGCCGCGCTTGAAATAAAGGAAGCCGTAACAAGGGAGACGGGAATCCCCGTATCAATCGGAGTTGCACCTAACAAGACGCTTGCCAAAATGTGCAACAAACTGGCGAAAAAAAGCGGCGGTATTTTTGACTGGCAAAAACTAAACACGGAAGAACAGAATGAAGAATTGAGCAATTACCCTGCGGGAGACATTTGGGGCATCGGCTATTCAAAGACAGCGCTGCTCAAAAGTCAGGGCATCGTCACAGCTCTCGATTTGAAAAATTATCCGCTTTTAAAAGCGAAGAAATTTTTAACGGTTAACGGTTACCGCACCGTACAGGAACTCAACGGCATAACCGCGATTGACAGGGTCGAAGAAAAGCCCCGGCAGGTAATAATGGTTTCAAGGAGTTTTCAATCGCCGGTATATGAGTTAAACGGCATTATCACAGCGTTATCTGAATATACCCAGGAAGCCGTCAGCCGCATGAGGGAGAGCGGCTTATCATGCAAATATGTCAGCGTCTATCTTATGACTAACGCTTACGCGCACGGCGATCAGTATTTCAACACCCTTTCCGCCGAACTGCCCTTTTTAAGCGCGTATCTTCCCGAAATTCAATCAGTAGCGAATGAGCTCGTAACAAGAATTTTCCGTCCTGACTACAAGTACAGAAAAGTTATGATCGGGCTAACAGGGCTTGCGTTTGACAATAGCCAGCAATTCGATTTATTCGATACAAGTTACAATCTTAAAAAACTTAACGAGCCCTTAATGCGCACTTTTGACACTATCAATAACCGCTACGGACGGGGTACATTTAAGCTGGCTTGCGGGCTGGAACGGCAAGCGTCATCATCGGCAAAGAAAGACAACTGTCCCTGGCAATTAAGGCGGGAATATTTGTCACCGAGGTATACTACTGATATAAAAGAGATACCTTTGGTTAAATGAGAGAAGTTATGGGTGAATTGTATATCGGTACAAGCGGGTATGATTATCCTGAATGGAAAGGATTGTTTTATCCCGAAAAACTGGCAAGAGCGAAATTTTTAGAGTATTACGCTTCTCAGTTTAATTCGCTTGAGTTAAACGGAACTTATTACCGGATGCCAACATCTGCGCAAATGCTGAATATGATTGAAAGGTCTCAGAAGCAGGTGAAATTTTCTATCAAAGCTTTTCAGGGATTAACTCATAATTATGAAATGAATCAATATAAATTACTTGTATGCGAATTTAAAAAAGCGCTGGAGCCGTTATTAATTGACAATCTGCTGTTATGCGCATTATTTCAATTTCCCGAAAGTTATCATTATGAAAAAGAAAAAAGAATATATCTTGATTTGCTTTTAAAAGAAGTTTCTGATATTCCCGTTGTGGTAGAAATGCGTAATTCTAAATGGCAGAGCGATCAGGTGTATGACGCGCTGCGGGAACGGAATGCCGGATGGTGCATAACGGACAATCCAAATTTAAAAAATCTGATGAAACTTGACTATGTGTCGACAAGCGATATCGCCTATTTTCGCTTTCACGGCAGAAACGCTCAAATGTGGTATAATGGGGATAATGTTACACGCTATGATTATTTGTACACTGACACGGAATTGGGGGAATTTGTCGAGCCGATACAGCAGTTGTTAAGGCGGGCTCGGATTGTACAGTTGTTTTTTAACAATCACGCAAAATCGCAGGCGGTTGTTAACGCGAAAAAGCTGGAACTGCTTCTGAAGGGTAGCAAAGAATAGTATAAATTCTGTTAAAAAAACTTTCATTTACAACTTGCATTAATTATATAAATATTGTATTATTTCAGTCTGGAAAACATATCTTTTTTTATACGGAGGACACTAATGACAGTATGGATATTTCAATTAAGCTGAAGACGCTTACCTCCTGATTCTATTCAACGGTAAAAATTTAGCCGTCTTACGGTTTTAATTCTCAACAAATCAAACTTTAGTATGATTTTTCAGAAGCTGAAGTTTTTGAAAGATCCCTTCATTAATCGCTTTTTTCAGGTTAAAATCTGAAAAATATCGGAGTTTACTATGATATTACCATGGAAAGGCGGACGAGTCAGAATGATCGCCGCCGCGGCGGAAGACCGGAAAATCGGCTTCGCGCTTTGTTGTGCCGCGACATTCGGAACAGTGGCATTCTCACTTTTAAATCCTCAAATTATCCGCTATACAATTGATTCTGTAATCGGAACAGCGCCTCTTGACGCTCCCGCTTTTGTTTCAAATTTAATCGAAGCTCTGGGCGGACTTGCTCTTTTACGCGCAAATATTTGGATATGCGCTGTTTTTATTATTACAGCGTCGCTATTGGCGGAAATATGCAATTTAATCCGCAATTACACAGCTCTGGAACTCGGCGAAACGGTGGCATGGCGGCTCTTAAATACTCTCTATGGGCACATTCAAAAATTGCCGTGGAATTGGCATGTCAACTGTCAGACAGGAGACATAATTCAGCGAAGCACAACTGATGTGGATAATGTCCGTTTTTTTATTCAACATAATTTGAGTGAACTTATCCGGACAATCAGCGTTTTTACAATCGCCGTAATAATGATGTTCTCTATGGATGTTTTTATGGCATTTATATCTCTGTCAATCGTTCCGCTGATTTTAACTTTCTCAATTTTCTACTTTCGCCGCGTAAGTAAAAATTTCGCGAAAGCTGATGTAACAGAAGGCAGAATGCAGTCTGCCGCTCAGGAAAATTATACGGGAGTGCGCGTTGTTCGCGCCTTCGGCAGAGAAGCGTACGAAGTTGAAAAATTCAAAGAGAGAACAGCCGCTCACGCGAATATCTGGACAGATATCGGAAAGATGCTGGGAAAATTCTGGGCAACGGGAGATTTGCTCAGCGGTTTGCAGATAACGGTCGTAATAGGAGCCGGAGTTTACCGTAGTATTCACGGAGACCTTACGCCGGGAACATTCATCGCTTTTTACGCTTACTGCAACTGGATGATCTGGCCAATCCGCGAACTTGGAAGAATCCTGTCAGATACTTCAAAAACGCTTGTTGCCGCAAACAGAATCCGCGAAGTACTTGCAGAAGAGCCGGAAGCAGATCCGAAAGACGCTTTATATCCCGAAATTAAGGGAGAAATTTGCTTTGATAAGGTAAGTTTCTCCTACAGCGAGAATCATGTGTTACGTGACATTTCTTTCACCCTCAAACCCGGCGAAACAATGGCAATTCTCGGAGCAACAGGATCCGGAAAGTCGTCTCTTGTTCATCTGTTAAGCCGCCTTTATGATTTGCAGGAAGGACAGGGAAGTATCACAATTGACGGGATTGATATCAGAAAAATATCACGTTCTCATTTGCGCAAGTCTATCGGATTATGCCTTCAGGAGCCGTTTCTTTTTTCTAAAACAATTTATGAAAATATTGCCGCCTGTCTGCCGGAATTAAAAGCAAGCAATCATCTTGAAGAAGTATACAGCGCGGCTGAAACCGCGGCAGTTCATGGCACTATTGAAAACTTTAATGACGGTTACGATACAGTCATCGGAGAGAGAGGAGTTACACTTTCAGGAGGACAAAAGCAGCGCGTCGCAATAGCAAGAATGTTAGCGGGTAAACCGCCTGTAATGATCTTCGACGACAGCCTGTCCGCCGTTGACACGGAAACAGACGCGCAAATACGCGCGGCCCTGAAAAAACGCGCGTCCGATATGCGCGGCGTTAAAGACTCCGCGGTGATAATAATTTCGCACCGCATTTCTACGCTGATGCAGGCGGATAAAATTCTTGTGCTAAAAAACGGCACAATTGAAGCGCTTGGCTCTCATAAAGAGTTAATTGAACAGGAAGGATCATACCGCCGGATTTTTGAAATGCAAGCCGGCGGCTTGACAGATGCAAACGGGGAGGAATAAAATGTCAGATTTTGATTATGCTTCATTGGAAGATATAGATTATAACAAACCATTATCCATGAAGATATGGAAAAAAATGTTTCCGTTTATTAAAACGGAAAAAAACACTCTTATTTTATGCGCGTTATTGATGCTTCTTGTCGCGTGTATCGACATCCTCTTTCCGCTGTTGCTGGGTTATGCGATAAAAAACAATATCCAGCCTCAAAGCGCGGACGGAATTTGGTTTCTGCTTTCGCTGACAGCTTTTCTCGTTATCATTCAGGCGATCAATGTCAACCTTTTTGTTTCAAAAGGAGTTAAAGCTGAAAGCGGAATGTGCCGCTGCCTGCGTAACGCTGTGTTCACTCATCTGCAGCGCCTGAGCCTTTCTTACTACAACAAAACCCCTGTAGGCTATCTCATGGCGCGCACCAATTCCGACACAAGCAGAATTGGAGATTTAGTCGCATGGGGGCTGATCGATTTTACATGGTCTGTTTTTTACTGTGTGGGAGCTATAATCGCGATGTTCATGGTTCACTGGAAACTTGCTTTAATTACATGCGCGACAATTCCCATACTGGCTCTTATCACATGGTTTTTTCAAAAACGAATTCTTTCTGTTAACCGTGTTATACGCAAGATTAATTCAAAAATGACAGGAGTAATGAACGAAGGCATAACGGGAGCGAAAACCGTAAAAGTAATTGTCGCAGAAAAACAAAGTCTTTCGGAATTCTCCGCCATTACATCGGAATACAGAAAACACGCCAATCACATGGCGCGTCTTCGCTCAACATTTATTCCGATATCGCTCTTTATCGGATCGCTCGCCACCGCGGCGATTTTAAGTTACGGCGGTTACGAGATCATCTTCCTCGGCGCGGAACTTTCAGTGCTGGCAATCTTTCTTCAATACGCCGGCGGCTTCTTCTGGCCGATTCAAAACATCGCCCGTATTTTAACGGACATTGTCTCCGCTCAAGCGAATGTTGAGAGGGTCAGCAGCCTCCTTGAACAGGATCAGGGCATCACGGACAAGCCTGAAGTAATTGAAAAGTACGGCGACTTCTTCGCTCCCAAAAAAGAGAATTGGGAGACGATCACCGGCGACGTCGAATTCCGTGACGTGACATTTAACTACCCCGGCTACAATAAAAACATACTTGAAAACTTTAATCTGACGATCAAAGCGGGAACATACGCCGCGATTGTCGGCGAAACGGGAGCCGGAAAATCCACCCTTGTAAATCTTGTCTGCCGTTTTTTTGAGCCGACGTCGGGAGAAATCCTGATTGACGGAAAAGATTACCGCGAGCGAAGCCAGCTCTGGCTGCACAGCGCTTTCGGTTATGTACTACAAAGTCCCCACCTTTTTTCCGGCACTATCAGGGACAATATCCGTTACGGGAAACTCGAAGCAACTGATGAAGAAGTTGAAAAGGCCGCAGCTCTTATTCACGCGGACTCAATCATCGCTAAAATGGAAAAAGGCTTCGACACCGAAGTCGGAGAAGGCGGCGACAGGCTCTCAACAGGGGAAAAACAGCTCATTTCCTTCGCACGCGCTGTCCTCGCCGACCCGCGGATCTTCATCCTTGATGAGGCGACAAGCTCGATCGACACAGAAATGGAAATGCTTTTACAAGACGCAATTCATATGCTTTTGGAAAACCGCACAAGTTTTGTAATCGCGCACAGGCTGTCTACGATCCGCAAAGCCGATATTATTCTGGTAATTGATGACGGACAGATAATCGAACGCGGCACGCACCGCGAGCTTATGAAACAGAGGGGACATTACTTTAAGCTGTATACCCGTCAGTTTGAAGAAGAATTAGAAGAGAAAGTATTGAGAGGATAAACTTTTATAATAGGCTTTTTCAAAATTCAACTAAAAAAAGCCTATTATGGATTTAATCTCAGCAATAAGCTTCCACTAACGCTTCCAAAAAAGTTTTGTCAATTGTCCATTGGAGCAAAAACTCATCCGGCCGCAGATCCTGATTGATGCGCCATACAGCCTGCGCTGTATTCCAGTCCATAAAGCCTTTTTTTAGCGGTATAAAAACTTCAAATAAAGCATCCTTATTCATCGGAGTAAATTCTACAGCTTTAATTTTCTGAGCCAATGTTTGTCCCTTGCTAAAAGTAATCTGTTTTAAAAGCAATTTAATTTCCTGTTTGAGATTCAGATATTTCTTATTGACACATAACGTATCAATTTCCGAATAAAAATCAAAGTTGATCTGATCACGCAGAATTACCAGTTCATCTTCAATATTTTTAATTAATAAGTATTTATTTATTTCTGAATTGAAATCCTCACCGATTAACATTCCGGCTTTAATTTCACCATAACCGCTTTCCAGCATCATTTCCTGCAGCGCGGTAATAAAAGGACTTTTTTCACCGTTATAATCGATGCTGATTTCATACTTCTTATCGGCAAATATTTTAGCAAATTCGTTTTCCACATAATAACGCGCTGTTGCGGGCATTCTTATTTTACCGCACACTTTATTTATGGTTGCGGAAATATTAATTTCATGCTGCTTTTTAAGGATTCCGATCTCTTCAGAGCGCGCTGTAATGTAGTCATGCAGAGAATTAAATTTTCCTTTAACTTTAATAATATCATTCAGGATTATTTGCTCAAGAGAAATAGACGCTTCCAATAATTTTTGTTTTGATTGTTCCCATCCTGTTTTAGAGTATTTTTTCAGATATGGAATTAATAAATCCCAAAATTCAAACCAAGTTTCCAGTTTTGGCAGATCTTCCGATGATACGTTATTATTTTGATATTCTTCTCCGATTTTTTTTTCTAAAAAAGAATATTTAAATATGTGCCCCGGCTTGTCATACTTTTTACTCGTGATCATGTCCAGAATTTCCCGCACTAAATCAGTATAATTTAAATTTTGAGAGTCAACTTCGTACTGCGCAAAACGGATAACATCAGCCTGCTCATCACATAATTTTTTATAAATATTCAGCGTTGTTTCATATACCTGTTTATATTCGTTTTTCAATTTTAAAAAATTTACCGAACCGTCAGGGTTAACAAAATAATAAGCAATAGAAACTATCGCATTGGTCATCAATCGCATAAAATCTTCTTCATCTTCGTCTAAAAAGAAATTATCCGACATATATGTAAAATAACATCTTGTTGCGCGCTCAATGTCTGTTTCTGATATTTCCGCAAAACGCGCCATCGCTCCCTGCTCCCCGTCTCTCGCCGAAGCATAATCAGCCATAATTTCGAATAACACATGTCCGATATGACCGTCACCGGGAAAAATATCGCTGCTGCGAAATGCGCTTTGAACGCGGTTCATATCCGTATGATTAATAAGATGGCCAATTTCATGCCACTTAACTCCGTCATCCATGTCTGAAACAAACATATCTCTGATTTTTTTTACATCATGCGTATTGGCGGCTTTATAAAGCAGTAATGTTTTTTCTTTTAATCCATCCCTGATATTTGAATCAACATGCCGTAAAGCTAGCTTTCTTTCCGCTTTGGAAATATTATAAAATTTCTCCCATTTATTAAAGAAGATTACCTCAAGCGCTTCCCTGCGTATTATCATGCCATCTTTAATGGCTCTCCCCGCAACTGAGAGAATCTGACTGGGTGAACGGCAATATTCTTTTGTTATCAAATAAATATTTTTATTTCCTATCCTGCTTTTTTCCGCCATTCCGAAAATAAAATGATTCATGGATGTAAAGTACAAATAGTAATTACATTCCATACGTTCAAATAATTCATTAAATCCCATAGTGGAATTTTCCTTTGGAAACATGATCAGCCTGGCATTATTTAAGTACTCCTGATATTCTTCGCCGGTTTTGTTTCCATAACGATTATCACATTCACTTAATTTCCTGCGAAAACGATCAGCGTCAAACTGGTTTACCTCCCTGTTATTTGGAATCCCCATTTCAATTCTACAGAGGGAAATAGATATTCTTTGTTCGCCGTATACGCCAAAATCGTCTTTTTTCTGAAGCGCAAGATAATTAATTAAAGGTATATCTTTTAATTTGCGATATGTGTGTTCCAATACAAATTCATGAACATATCTGATTTCTTCGTTTATTTTATCAGGACTAACTTTTTTTGCCGCCAGTATTGATAATTTTCTCTTTTCTGAAGGAATAGAATCATCCTGAAGGTCATTTCCGTATTTTTCGGTTAACTCAACATGAATGGCTTCAAGTTCTTCATCAGTCTTATCAGATAACATTGAAAATTTTTCCATAATAAAATTCCTTTTTTTTGCTTTTTAAAACAAATGTTAAAAGCTTGTTATAATACAAAATACTTGCCGGCGGCTAAAAGGCAGTATTTATAAAACCTTTTAGCCCGCCAACAACCGGTTACTGCGGACCAGCATGAGAGTCCGGATTCTGGTTAGGCGAAATCGGGCACGAATCCCTTAGCAGCGCTCTAACCGTTGCCTGAACATTCGCGGCTTTGTCGATGAGCATTTTAAGATATACGCTCTCTTTTAATGACAAAATTCGCAGCTGTTCAATTGGCAAAGCAGTTCTGTTTGAATTCATTATAATACCTCCTTTGCCGTTTCCGGCTTAAAATTAACATACAAAAGTATATTATTCAATAATTCCGGTTTCTTTAGCACGAACAAAAATAAAATTCCTTAAAGAATTATATTTTTCCGCATTGCCGCCGGAAACATATTGTAAAATCATTTGTTCAAGTTTTATCGCTTCATCATTTAATATGTTTTGATATTTTTCCCATCCTTCATCAGAGAATTTATGCAAATAATTTATAACTTTTTTCCAGAAAAACGGAAACTCACGAAGTTCTTCAATAGATTTTGGGTTATTGCTTTCCTGATACATTGAGTAAATCTCATATTCAATGCCGCTGTAATCCAATATCTTTACCCCAAGATCATACTGCGCTGTGCGAATTACAGCCAACAATAAATCCATTGTATTTGTAAAAAAACACAGCAAAAATGAATAAATATTGTTGATTTCAGCGGCAATTCGTTCAAAATCAAATGAGCGATCTGACTTAATAAATCCCATCGGTAAACCTGTCAATACATTGCTCATCAATCCTAAATAATCATCTTCATCCGCGTACCAGCAATCACTCAGGTAAGTATTCATGATTCGTTCAGCGCGTTTTATATCGGTAAGCGCTATCTGCGTTATCCGCGAAAAAGTTCCCATCTTCTGACCTTTTTGAGGAAACCAATCCGCAAGAGCTTCTATAACCGAATGCAGGACAGAATCGCCTTCCAAAAAATTATGATGAAGCGCGTAAAACACAGGATCCATATCCAAAAAACTCAGATGGTGCGCTATTTCATGATAAAGAATAGACGGATCAACCATGTCTGTTATAAAAATATCTTTTTTAGCAAGTAATTCTTCGGCATTTGAAACTTCATATCGTAACAAAGCCTGTTTTTTTACTCCTTTTGAAAATGCATTAATATTAAAAACTTCAGTCTGCCTGTCTTGCAGGCGAGGGACGTCAATCTCATGCTGAAAAGAACGGATCCATTTATTAAAAAAAATACATTCGCAGCTGGTCAGGCGGATTAACGATGAATTGCCATTAACTTCTCCGGCTACACTCAAAAAGAAATGCGGAGATCTGATAAACTCATCTTTAATAATATGAATCTGCATATCGTCTATCATGTATGATTCACGCGTACAGAGAATGAAACGAGAGCCGCATGGATAGCTGTATGAATTGTAAAAATAAAAATCGGCATTAAGCAATTCCAATAAATTATTAATATTGAAAAAATTTGTCTGCGGAAATTGAATACCCAATATATTCAAAGAATAATCCTGAAGATATTCAATGTAATCGTCTCCGGTTTTATTTCCATAACGCCTGTCACATTCATCAATCAGCCTAAAAAATCTGTCTGCGTCAAATTGCGTAACAGATCGTTTGTTAGGCACTTTACAAATGTTTCTGCAAAAAGATATAACAAGTTTCTCATCTTCCGCCGGATCGGTTTTTTTTATGGCAAGATACATAATCTTCGCCAATTCCGTCAGATTTCTCATCAGCCATTCAAAAACCAATTCATTCACATTATCCGCTTCCATCTGAGCTATTATTTTTTTATCTAATAGATGGATTTCTCCGGAAAGAGCTTTTTTTATTACCTCTCCGTATTTGACGGAAAAAAGGCCGTGTAAACTGAAAAGCGCTTTATCTGACATATTACTGTAATTTGCATTTTTCATAAATTTATCTCCGTATTTGCATATATCTCTTATATGCAAAAAATTACAGAAAATTAACAAAAATGAATTAAAATATTTTTATTTGACAATAATCCGGAAATTATCTATTATGGTAAAATAGGAGGAATGTTATGAGTGATTTACAACAAACAAATGAAAAAAAGGGACTTGAAAAATTTTCAAATTCATCTTTTTTCAATTTCTCGAAGCCGTATCTTGATTTTATCGGAAAAGGCACAATGTTTCATATTGTATATTTTTTGATGGCAGCGGTAAGTCTTTTAATCCCTATCGCCTTAATCATTGCAGCAGTGCGGGCAGGCGCATTCGAATTCGGCGGAAAAACTATAGCATGGTTTATTTTTACATGGTTTTTTGCCGCTTTTGCCGGCTGGATTGGATTCCAGCTCTGGTGGAACAGAAGATCTCAAATAACCGATGTAAAAGATTCGGAATTTGTAGTAATACCGATTGTAGCCGATATTGTCAGCACATTCGGCGAATGGTTAGGTACATTGATAGCAATAATCGGTTTTGGCGCAGGATTGTTTGGTTTGATATTTTTAGGCCATGATTTAAATTATGTGTTAAGCATGATCGGCATGGATCAATTCGGAGGATTAACAATAATAGCAGGACCGGTAGCCGGTTTCTTCATTATAATAATAACCAAAGCCATTGCGGAAGCAATACGAATTATTGTATCAATTGCAAATAGCTGCAAAGATATTGCAAAGAAATAAGCAGCCGGTAGTTTTTCGGTAAAATTAACATTATGACAAATTTATACAAACAAACACCCATTCCCGGCAAAGCGCCGGAAAGAATATTGCCGAAAAACTGCGCCTTGGTTCTTGAAGGCGGAGGCACCCGCGGTTTTTACAGTGCCGGTGTTTTTGACGCGTTTGTAAACGCGGGTTTAATGTTCCCGTATATAATCGGTGTTTCCGCCGGCGCCGCGAACGCGTTATCATATATCTCCGGGCAGAAAGGACGCAACCGTCAAATCGTAGAGAAATATGTCGGCAATCCTAAATATGTCAGCAAACGCAATCTTCTGTTTTACCGATCTCTCTTTGGTATGGAATATGTTTTTCATGAAGTACCGCAAAAACATATTTTCATTGATTGGGAAATGTTTAATAAACAGGATATAACTTTTTTGACAGGCGCGTTTGACTGCGAAACAGGACAGACAATCTGGTTTAACAAAAACGATATTACTCCTTCCCTTGATACTGTTATGGCTTCCTGCTCTGTTCCGCTGCTGTCTCCGATTTTTAATTTCAGAGGATTAAAACTTCTTGACGGCGGCATAGCCGATCCTATCCCTATTGAGAAATCTATTTCAGACGGTAACACATTTCATGTTATTGTTCTGACAAGAAATCAAGGTTATCAAAAAAAAGCTTTTAAATATGAGTTTGCGTTAAAAATGTTTTACAAAAAATATCCTAAATTAACAGAAATGATTTTAAATCGTCATCAGATATATAACCGGCAGCTTGCCCTTTGCGAACAGCTTGAAAAAGAAGGGAAAGCGATTATCATTCGCCCGCAAAAACCGTTACAGGTAAAAGAAAGTTATGATCGAAATATAGAAAAACTTTTGGATCTCTATGACGAAGGTTATAATGAAGCAAAAGAGAAAATTAAAGCAATTGTAAAAACAGCAGTTATCACCTAACCAAAAACAACCCCGTCCCATGGCAGCATTGTAAAAACCGAATTTGTACAATCCAATTTTTCCCCGGAAGCGGAAACAACCTGAGCCCCGGAAAACAGAGCGGAATACTTTTTAGGTACAGTAACATTCCTGGAGGAAAAATTTAACGCTATTGTGTATGTTTCTTTTTCTAATTTACGCTGATAAATCATCAGGCGGTCATCGGCGAACACCGGAATAAAATCGCCGTATGTTAAACATTTGTTCACTTTTCGCAGCGCTATCATCTTCTTGTAAAAATTTAAAATTGAATCTGAATCGTTTTTTTGCGACACATAATTGATGTACTTATAGTTGCTGTTAACGCCAAGCCAGGGCTTTGACATGGTGAAACCGGCGTTTTTACAATCGTCCCACTGCATCGGAGTGCGGGCATTGTCACGGGAGCTTGCTTTTATCCACTTCCAGCGAATCGACGCGGGAACACGGAGTTTTTGCATCAGTTTATCCAAACCATGACTGACAACATCATTAAGCTCATTAAGTGATTTAAAATCGAAATTAGTCATTCCGATTTCCTGACCCTGATAAATAAACAGAGTGCCCCGAAGAGTAAATTGAAAAAGCGCCAGCATTTTCGCGCTGCGTTTCCATAACATTCCCGGCTTTCTGTGTAACGCGAACTCTTTTTCCGCTGCTCCGTAATGCGAAACAATCCGCGGCTGATCATGGTTTTCCAAGTAGACCGCGTTCCAATCAAGGCCCTGCTGCCATTTTGTTATCACATTCAGCAGTTTGCGCGTGCAGAATTTTTTTGGAATAAATTGCGCGATACGGCGGTCAACTTCAAGATGATCAAAAAAGAAAAGCATATTAAGCTCTTTCCGGCTTTCGTCGCATAAAAGTTTCGCGTCCGGCAGATCAACAAAGACTGTTTCTCCGACCGTAAAACAATCGTGTTTATCAAGCACGTCCCGTCTTAATTCGCGTAACACTTCGTGATTGCCTTCCTGCGATTTATAATGTTCAAGCCCCTGAACAGCCATGCTGCGCTTGCCGTCTTCAAGGCTCGTTTTATAAATTATATTAATCACATCACAGCGGAAACCGGCGGCGCCTTTCTTCAGCCAGAAGCGCAGAATATCTTTAACTTCTTCAATTACTTTCGGATTTTTGTAATTCAGATCGGGCTGTTTCTTGTCAAAAAGATGCAGATAGTATTCGCCGCTTTGAGGATCATACTCCCATGTCTCTCCCATAAAAAAGCCTGTCCAGTTATTGGGAGGCAGTATTTTTCCGCCGCGCCCTGTTTTTCCGGGACGCCAGATGTAATAATCGCGGTAAGGGCTTGAAGGATCGCGGCTTTTTTTAAACCACTCATGCTCATCGGAAGTATGATTAATCACAAGATCCATTATGATTTTTATACCGCGCTTTTTCGCTTCGGAAAAAAGTTTTTCCATATCGGCCATTGTTCCGAACTTCGGATTAATCGCGTAATAATCGCTTATATCATAGCCGTTATCAGCGTCAGGCGATTGATAGACAGGCGAAAGCCAGATAATTCCAACGCCCAGCGCTTTTAAATCATCAAGATGAGAAATAATCCCCGGGATATCACCGATGCCGTCATTCGGAAAATCTGTTTCAGAAGAATCCTGAAAACTCCTGGGATAAATTTGATAAACAATTTCTTCTTTCCACCACATATTACACCCGCTTTTTCGGGATTCTATCCCAAGAGATAAAATATCCCGATATAAAATAACTTAACTTCGATCTTTTATCGAAACATACTTCTGCTGCTTTGTTACAGATTTGTACGCCGGACGGATAATCTTTCCGTTGTTCACAAGTTCCTCGAGTCTGTGCGCGCTCCATCCCGCGATACGCGCGACGGCGAATATCGGCGTGAAAAGCTCTTCAGGCAAATCAAGCATACTGTAAACAAAACCGGAATAAAAATCAATATTAGCGCTGACGCCTTTGTAAATCTGCCTCTTCTCTCCGATGATCATCGGAGCGAGCGTTTCAACTTTTGAATAGAGAGTGTATTCATCGCCGCGGTTTTTTTCTGCGGCAAGCTGTTCGACAAACTGGCGGAATATAAGCGCTCTTGGATCAGAGAGCGAGTAAACCGCGTGTCCCATTCCGTAAATCAATCCTGATTTATCAAAAGCTTCTTTGTTAAGAAGTTTGTGCAGATAAGCGTTAATCTCATCATCATCATTCAAGTCAGATATTTTATCCATCATATCACGCACCATCTTAACAACTTTAATATTCGCGCCGCCATGCCTTGGGCCTTTAAGCGAACCCAACGAAGCGACAACCGCCGAATATGTATCGGTATGAGAAGACGTAACAACATGGTTTGTAAATGTCGAGTTATTACCGCCGCCATGCTCTGCGTGCAGGACAAGAGCGATATCCAGAATACGCGCTTCAAGATCGGTATAACTTGAATCCGCCCTGAGCATGAAGAGAATATTCTCCGCAATCGACAAATCTTTGTGCGGCGGATGGATCACTAAACTTTGATTTTCGTGATAATGCAGAAATGACTGATAACCATAAACAGCAAGCAAAGGAAAACTCGCGATCAGATTGATCGACTGGCGCAAAACATTTTCGATTGAAATATCATCTGCATTGTCATCATAAGCATAGAGAGTAAGAACGCTCTTGGAAAGAGAGTTCATCATATCCCTGCTGGGCGCGCTCATGATCGTATCACGGATAAAATTATCAGGCAGCTCTGTGCCTGCCTTCAGTAAAGCGTTAAACTCGTCATATTCATTTTTATTCGGCAGATGTCCGAACAGCAGAAGAAAGCAAGCCTCTTCAAACCCAAAACGATTTTCATCTAAAAATCCTTTAACCAGATTTTCGATATTAATACCGCGGTAAAAAAGTTTTCCTTCGCACGGAACAAGATCGCCGTCCTGAATTACATACGAGATAATCTCGGAAATCTCAGTTAAACCGACAAGAACGCCCTTACCGCTGATATCACGCAAGCCGCGTTTGACTTCATATTTTCGATAGAGCTCGTTATCTATCATTCCCCGCTCAAGCATAAGCTTTGAGTACTTTTCAATAAACCCGTTATTTTTATTTTCATTATCCATGAGGTGATTATAGCAGGAAAGTCGGATGTTGTCATCTTAAACATCACACCAAATGTATAAAGGAGAAGAAGACAAAAATATCAAATATAATCTCTGTGCCTCCGCGCCTCTGTGAGAACTCTTCTTTCGTGTTTACGTAAAATTTTTCGAAAATTGATGCTTCACCTCTTGTTTCCTTGTAGAAAAGCGCGTTCTGTGGTAAACTATTTTGAGGAGTTATTGTATGTCAGACGCAGCAAGAATAGATGATTATTATGAAAACCGCCGCTATACCTATGCTGATTATCTGGAATGGGATGGGCCGGAAAGGTACCAGCTTTTTAACGGGGAAGCTTTTCAAATGGCCTCACCATCGGTGGAGCATCAGGCAATCTCAATAGAAGTATCAAGTCAATTTCACAACTTTTTAAAAGGGAAACCATGCCGGGTATTTACCGCCCCGCTTGACGTGCGTTTATTCCCCAAGAAAGATAAATCCGACAATACGGTGGTGCAGCCGGATATACTGGTAGTGTGCGACAAAAATAAAATTGACAAAGGTTCGATTAATGGCGTGCCTGATCTGATCATTGAGATTGCTTCACCTTCTAATACGCGTAACGAGCTGCTCTTAAAATTTCAATATTATCTGAAAGCCGGAGTACGTGAGTACTGGGTCATTGTGCCGGAACAAAAAAATATACAGGTACATCTTTATGAAAAAGGCCGTTACATTACCGCCATTTATGAAAACGATGAGCGCGTCCCTGTTACGGTTTTACCCGGCCTTGAAATCGCTCTTGAAGATCTGTTTAAGAATGCGGATTGATTGCCGCGGGAACTCCGATTCCTGACAACACCTAACACGCATAATGTTTTCACACTTTTTCCCCGGTTTTGTACATGGCAAAAAGTTCCGCTATACTGTGAATCTTCAGCTTTCGGTACAGGTTTTGCTGATGATACAAAACAGTACCGTAACTGATTTTTAAAATATAGCCGATTTCTTTCGGCGCTTTGCCGTTTAACAGCATCGTAAAAATTTCCTGCTCCCGCGGCGTTAAATCAAGATGGTCTTTAACATTGATAGCGTCCGTTTCCGCAAGGGGACGGGAATATTCTTCCATGTCACGAAGGTACAAGCCGTCTGTCCAATCCGCTTCAAACAGCTTCTTTTGAATAACCGGCAAAAATAAAAAACACAAAGTGACCAGAACAAGGACAACAGTGAAAGCCAGAAACTTATTTGCTTCATCAAAGTAATTAAAGTAAACGGAAAAAATACCGGAGATAACAAAATACTGGATAAAAAAAACCAGGCAGTACAGTTTAAACATTCGAAGGGATTTACTCCGCTTAATGGCTCCCGCGCACATATAACAAATGATTATGTAACCAAGACTGTCTCCCATACCATAAAAGAAAGAGCCGGAAATAATCGCGATAGATGAATTGTACAAAAGAGCACCAAGTCCGAACAGGGTAAAAGCCAGGAACATAATCCAAATATACAACGCGCTGCGTCCCTGCAGCAGTTGAACGATAATGATGAGGCCGATTGAAAAAACAGTTCCAAGCCCAAAAGCTAAACCGGACACTGTGCTATCCGCCCATTCAACATAATTGCTCATGCACATAATCATGTAATGAACGATGCCCAAACCGATAACAAAAGGAACGCCTGAACCTTTACCGTCGCTGCCGGTATTAATTGAACCAATCTTTAGTCTGGCGCCGCTGATACCAAAAAAAACAATAACCGCAAAAACCGTCAATACGGCAATTCTGCTCCAGATATTATTTTCCGCGTGAAAACTCAAGAATTTGCTCCAGGCCGCGTAGTAAAAGCCGTAGTACAATTGAATAATGACCATGCCCGCAAGGCGCTCAATGTTATTCAGCACAAAGCAGAAAAGATAAAAAGCGCATGCAGCGCTGAATCCATTGCAAAATTTTAAAGCCATATAAAACGCTGTCTGCCCCGATCCCATCGGCATGAAAAACAGAAAAGGCAGGAGCAGAGCGGAAATGATTACAGAAAGACGAAGTGAAAGTATTATAAACTTCTCCGGTATAAAGATCAGGAGAAGCCAGCCAAGTCCAAGAAAAGAAAACATCAGTTGAGATGAACTAATCCCCGCCAATGCGATACTGTGATCATAATACCGCAGATTTCCCATGATGACGGACAATGGGAAAACCAGAATAATCGGCCACATCCCGCCCCTGACATTGCGAAAGGAAAGTTCATCCCGTGTTTGAAAGAATCTCGTAATGATTGAACTTATAATACCAGCCAAAATTTGATTCTCCTATAATAACCTTAGGGCATGTACTTTTAATTTTACCTGCCCTTTACTTATTTTAACTTCGCAGTAAATCTCAACTCTGTCGGAAACGCCGACAGATAATCCCCGCCAATGTTTGGAGCCGATTTCTACGGTAATTTCCCCGGTGCTGTCCGCGAAAGAATAATGATTCTTCTGAGAAAAATAATTAATGATATTTCCGTTTAGTATCACAAAGGAATCATAAGGAAGATTTCCCGCTTCCATGACAGTAATCGGCTGACTAATCATGACAGGCTGCCCCTGCCAGACATTGACTCTTCCTGTGCCGGTTACCGCATGGACTTTAATTGAGACATGCCCTCTATGCATTTTAACATCGCCGTAAATCACAACGCTGTCACTCGGAACAACCGACAATCCCCGCCATTCCTTTGGTCCGATTTCTACAGCGATTTCTCCGGTTGAGTCACGAAAAGTAAAATTTTTTCCGCCAGGCAGCATACTGACAATACTTCCGTTTAATATCACAAATGAATCATGAGGAAGATTTCTGGCTTCTGTAACGGTAACCGCCCGGCTAACCATAACAGGCTGGTTATTACTATGACCAGGCCCTGTAAATCCCTGCCCGTAAACAATAGCTCCGCAAAACAAAAGTAACGCAATTAAGATATGTAAAAACATACACCTTTTCATTTGAATACCTCTTAACTACAGCTGTTCAAAACCGAAGTTTTCGGAGCAGCCTCAATTCATTATATTTTCCTGATGAACCTTACATGCACTTCGGGAGTTCCCCAGCTATGCTTCGGCCAGTGAACTTCGCCAAAGATTTCAATGGTATCGGATGGAGTGATGCTTATCCCCTGATACCATAAATTCTGCCATTCTTTCGGGCCGATTTTAACAAGCATTTCACCTGAAGAATCACGGAACATATAGAGGTCTCTACCTCCATAAAACTGAACAAGATTTCCGGTCAATGCCACCGGCACTCTATGACCATAAGTCCTTGCCTGAGTTACGCTCACAGTTTGTAACTGCCCTGTAAATCCATACCCAAATTGACCTGAAGGCGCCTGAGGCCCTGTAAAACCATACCCAAACTGGCCTGTAGGCGCAGGCTGGGCAGGCGCTGTTTGACCAGGTCCCGGCTGAGCAGGTCCCCGCTGACCGGATCCCGGCTGGGCGAACGCGCTGCCCGCTGAAAGAAATAAAACCAAACATAAAACAAAAAGAACTGTATACTTATTCATTAGTATACCTCCTAAAATAGATTTGCATATCGAAAATTGTTTTCAATGTCTCAATATGCATTTATGAAAAATATACAATCGAAAAAACCCATTAACAGCCTATAAAACCTTATGGGTTTGCCAGTTTTTACCTCTTTTCGGCTGTAAAATCTTATGGGATCAAAAAATTTCTACTTTTTTTTCATTTTCAGTCAAGCGCCACGCAGGTGCGCACCATATATATACATGAAACATTTTATTTCCAAATCGATGATTGTGCTTGCTACAGCTCTTTTGCTGGTTTGCTGCGCAGAACGTTTCCCGTCCAGGTATGTTCTGGAACTGCCGGAAACGCCGGCTGCCTGGGTTTCACTCCTCGGTGAACCTCATTGGCATGTGGAATGGTTTAACCCCGAAGGGCAGAAAAAAGCGGCGGACTTCCCACCCGCTTCGAAAAATCGCATCGAAGCAGAAATCCCCGTCACATGGGCAAACCCTGTAACCGCCTGGCCGTGGTGGCCCGAACACAATTTGATAGCGGACATTTTCAAACCATGCGGCGCTCTCTTCCCTTACGATGTCTCCGGAAAAAATGGCGATCATTTACGCTTAAGATGGGAAGCAGGGCCGGATGTAATCTTTTATCAGGAACTTGCCCTCGCTTATCAAAAAAACGCTCCCAACACTTCCGCAAGCAAGACGCCTGACAAATTTGACTGGCCAAGGTTCAGAGAACTTTTTCAATCTGAAGCATTGAGCGAAGCTGTCCGCGAAGACCCCTGGGTAGTCAACTGGCGTTCCGCCGCCGAAAAAACCATCACGTCAAGTTTTGACAGGCGGCGCATTACCGCGGAAGCCCCTGATTTAAAACCCTTCCCCGTCCCTGCCGGCGCATGGTACGGCTCTTCCCCATTTGCCGGGCCGATCATCTTCAAAGAGGGAGAGTCTGCGGTTTTTCCGGTTCGCCAGGGCATAAATATATGGATTTCCGTCGAAGGAATACTGAGAGTGAGTGGGAACACATGGCGCTTTACAGCCTGGGAAAACCCATGAAAAAGGAGAAATATATGGCAAAAATCACAGATAAATTAGATAATATAAACAAGACGATTGAAAAGATACTTGCGGTTATGGATAAGAAAGAACCGCCGTTTATCAGATTGTTAATAATTGGTGGATTAATTGCCGCTTTTCTTAGTATAATGGATCGTATAGAAACATTTATAAAATGGCTTAAGGAGGGTTTATGGTAGTCGAAATAATCAAGCTAATTACCTATATAGTTATATTTATTTATTGTTTAACATGGTTAATTAAAAACAGAAATAGATATAAATTTTAACTGATTTATTCAACTATATTATTGATCCATGAAACAGATATTATTTTTACTGCCGATACTTTTTCTCACATTTCCTTCATGGGCGCAGGAGCGTCCGTTAAACACCGGACTTAGCAATGAAGAACAATATGCTTTCGTCGGAATGACGCTTGAAAATGTGATCGAAAGATTCGGGCCGCCAAGGACGGTGGCCGCTGCAAGAGGCGCCGATCTTTGGCAGGATGATGTTGTTTTCCAATACACAGGCGTTGATTTTTATTTTTATATCGATCGTGTCTGGCAGGTAAAGTTTGTTAAAACACACGATATTTCAAACGGCGATAAAAAAGCAGACGTAATACTTGCGTTAGGTGAAACTGTGAAAGATATGGAAGATCATGTCCTGCTCGCGATAGACGGTTTTGCCTGGCCTTTGACGCTTAGAATCAATTTTAATGATAAAGAAATCGTTACTTCTATTTTTT
>Ga0209755_10001898_pt1 | contig 30389 bp, 16 predicted proteins | sample TergutCo191P1_FD_187301 | JGI IMG/M metagenome (GOLD analysis project Ga0209755, IMG submission 187301) | Cornitermes sp. P1 segment gut microbial communities from Petit-Saut dam, French Guiana - Co191P1 (SPAdes) (version 2) | ecosystem: Host-associated > Arthropoda: Insects > Digestive system...
AACTTTTTATAGACTTCATACAGTGTTATCGTAGGGACAATCAATTCGTTAGGATTTTCTATGACAGTAGCAACACTCATACCTATCTCACTAGCCATGAGATACTCAATCCAATAAGATGAATCTATTACATTCATAACTGCCTGTCAGTCTCGTCTCGAACATCAGATGTGTCTATCTTATGCAGAGTTCCCCATAATGCCTTTATGGATGGAGCTGCTTGGCTTTTTGTACGGTTTTTCATAAAATCATGTAATAATGAGCCAATGGTCTCTTGCTCAACCATCGGTTTAAGTGCCTGATAAACTGTATCGTCAACTGTTATAGTTAATTGATGTGTCATGTTGATAATATAATGTAAATCAATGATTTTGTCTACTTTACGCTTTAATTACTATAACTTAAATATGGGAATTGTAGGTATGTATTATTTTTCATTCCTAATAAAACAGAATGGCGCATTTTATATACCAACGAATGGAGGAAGCTGTATAACTTCCTCCTCCTCCTGTACATGATGTATCATAAAAGAACCCAAAGGGAGTGTTTTTACTGTCTCGGAATACGCGACATCTCTATCATCAAAAGCGGCGACAACCTTGTTTCCTGAGATAACCACGTGTTTCCCACAGTACTTTTCTACCAGTTCGTCACGGTTGTTTTCGTAATATTCCCATTCGGTTTCCAACATAATATCCTCTCAATTTAAGTGTATGCGACTTTTGGGAGTAAGTATAGGAAGTGTTGTTTTAGAACGGTTTGCAAGATATAATTTTTCTTTATCAGCCAAGACGGGGAATCGAACCCCGGACCTGCACATTACGAGTGTGCCGCGCTACCGACTGAGCCATCTTGGCATGCTTAATTAAAGCATTCAGAGGCATTATATCAATATTAAAAAACTAATTCTACTGCACCGGCGGGTCTTATGCGAAGCGGCGTAACTGAACCTGCGCCGAAAACATTTTCTATGCAGGCACGGTAAGCGTCTATTGCGTTCAGCGGAATATAGGTTTGAATTGTTCCGGCAAATCCGCCGCCGTGGACTCTGTATGAACCTTTATATGATTGGTTTGATAAAAAATCTTTTGTGAGCGCAAGCGCGGTTGTGATGCCTTGACCTGCGGGGTTGTTAGGTGAATATACATTTTGTAAAAGTTTCCACGATGAGTCTCCGGATTCATCAACTAATTTGAGATAACGGTAAAACGCAGTATGTTTTTCATAATCTCTTTTTGCGTTTTCCATTTCGAGCAGAATGTTTGACATTTTTTCTACCCGCGCGTTTTCATCAAAGAAATGAATTGCTCTAAGTAACGCTCTGTCACCTAACGTTTTTCGAATTTCGGCAGCGCGGGAAAGAATGGTTTCTTTGTCAAGTTCTCTGAGTACCTGCCTGCCGAAAAAGGCAGCGGTTGATTTCATTTCCGCCGGGATTGACGCGTAATCGGAGGTTAAATCAGCGTGATTTCCGCCTGTGTTCACAACGCAAAGCGCGTAACCTATTGTTGAAAGATCGAAATTAATTTGTTTAACGATAGGATGATCTGCATCTTTGAAATCAATAGCTACAGCGCCGCCTGTCGAACACGCGGTTTGATCCATCAGCCCGCAAGGTTTTTCAAAGTAAACATTTTCCGCATATTGACCGATTTGAGCGATTTCAAGCGGAGAGAGTTTTGCGCGGGAAACTTCGTCGCCTGTTCCTCCGTATAGTGAATCTAAAATGCGTCCAATTAAAACTTCGATTGCTGCAGATGATGAAAGACCTGAACCCGGAAGCACTGTCGATTCTGCGTTAGCCGAAAATCCTCCGACAGCACAGTTGTCTTTTTCGCTGCACACTCCTTTTGATGCTGAATATCTGCGGTTCAACTCGGCTGCTATCCCTCTGATCAGAGCTTCTGTTGTTCTGGCTTCTTCTGGTTTTGGCTGTAAGTCAGGCGATCCGGATGCGTCTGTCAATTTTACTTTTACATCGGGAAAACCTTTAGAACGAAAGAAAATAATGTTGTCGTTTCTTTTTTGCACTACGGCAACGCTGTCCATTTGTATAGAGGCTGCTAATACTTTGCCGCGATTATGATCGGTATGATTGCCTGCAAGTTCTGTTCTTCCGGGAGAAGTGAATATACGATAATCGCCGGAAGCGTTTTTAAGTTCTTCTTCGGGGAAGTTGTTATGTGTCATTCCGTTTATTAATGACACATAACGCCTGCGCGCCGATTCTATTTCATGCTGTCCGTATAATTTGTTAAAAATGTCAGACGCGTGTTCCGAATTAATTTTTCTGACAAGTTCGGTATCAATCATCATTCTTTACTGTTTTTTTATAGATTAATAAGTATTCAAAAAATGAAATAATAGCAAGCAATACGGAAGCGGCAAAAATAATGAGCGCCGTAATTTTAACATATGATAAAATATGATCATATATAGCAAGACGTTCAAGGCTGACGGCTAAAAGCGTAACGCCTGCCGCTATTATACAAGTAACAGTTTTAATTTTTCCGCTCATGCGCGCCGCGAAGGTCACGCCGTTTTTCAGCATCAAGTTGCGGATAAAAAGAACGGCGAATTCGCGGTAGATGAGAAGAAGTAAAAGAATCGCCGCCCATGCGGGAAAAATTCCGTCGATTATAAAGCATAGAAAACATGTAATCTGCATGAGAGTGTCGGCGAAGGGATCGAAAAGTTTGCCGAAATCGCTTGCCATGCTGAGTTTGCGCGCGGCTAAACCGTCGAAGTAGTCGGTTATTTCTGAAGCGATAAAAATGATCCAAAGCGCTGGTACTATCCATCCTGTGTTTTCGGCAGAGAGAGAGGGAAAAAAGCGCGGAATAAGATAAATGATAAAAAATACCGGCGCAAGGATAACACGCATAAAGGTAAGTCTGTTTGCTAAGTTCATTCTTAATATTGGCTCGCAGGAGAAGTTATGTCAATCAGGCAAAAAAGTTTTTGATCTAATTAAATGTTAAAATATTTTTGCTGGCGGAATGTTATTTTGACGAGCTTTTTACATCAACTATAACCGGAATAAGAGAGAAACCAAGATCTTTTCGTATTCTGTTTCGTAAAAAAGATATATACGAATCGCTTACCGACTGTATACGCGATGCAAAGAATATAAAGTGAACAGGGTTAGCGGATTTTTGAACAGCATATTTTATTTTAAAACGTGTGCGCGGTCCTGTAGGAGTTGGATTTTCCTGAAGCCATTTTTCCAGCGCTTGATTTAATTGCGAAGTGCCGATGTGTAAGTTAAGCTGACCGTACATTTTTATTGCTGTGTTTAATAATTTATCAACGCCTGTTCCGTCTTTCGCGCTGACTGGAATGACCGGAGCGTATTCCATTTGACCAAACTGAAAACGAATTTTTTCTTCCGCTGTTTTAAAAGTATTTTTTTGCTGAGGCATTGTATCCCATTTGTTAAGCGCCATGATAATTCCTCTGCCTTTGTCGTGCGCAAGCGCGGCGATTTTTTTATCCTGTTCAGAAAGCCCTTCCGCCGCGTCGATCATCAGTATAACAATATCTGAATCATCAATTGTTTTTATTGCCCGGTTGACGGAATAGTATTCGATGTTTTCAGTTACTTTTGATTTGCGGCGGATGCCGGCTGTGTCTAAAATTGTAAAGTCGCGGGATTTCCAGCGGAAGCTGCCTTCGAGTGTGTCCCTCGTTGTGCCGGGGATTTCGCTGACGATGGATAGCTCTGTCCCCGTTAAACGATTTGAGAGGGTTGATTTGCCGGTGTTGGGTTTGCCAAGGAGGGCGATGCGGACTGTTGGGTGAGGGATGGGGTGTGGGTTTTTTTCGCTCTGTCCCCATTGTGTATCTTCATTTATACATATGTTAATGTTTGTACTTTGACCTCGTTGTATATTTTCATTTAAGCTCTGTCCCTCTAGTCGTTTATTAATTTCTTGTTGAAGTTCACCGATATTGTCGCCATGCTCAGCGGAAATCATGATGACTTTTTCAAAACCGAATGTTAGTACATTCCATGCATCGGCTTGGTATCTGCCACCCTCGGTTTTGTTTACAACAGTAATGAGTTTATTACGGTATGGACGTAATAATTCGATTAGTTCCTCATCTTCACTTGTTATTTCTCCTGCTTCAAGGAGCAAGATTACAAGATTGGCTCTTTTTATTGTATCAAGGGTTTTTTCGACTACTAATTTGTCGAGAGCATCACAATCTGTAAGCTTAAAACCGCCAGTGTCAACAAGGCGTACTATTTTACTATCAATGAGGCAGTCTGCTTCTATAGAATCACGAGTTACTCCTGGTGTTGGATCTGTAATTGCCCTGCGTTTACGAAGCAGACGATTAAAAAGTGTGGATTTTCCTACATTAGGACGACCGGCGAGGACTACGATTGGATAATTTATTGTTGTCATATTAGCTCTGTCCCCTAAGGTTGTATGATAACAGAATGTTTTTAAGGTTTCAATGTGATAAAATTTAGCTCTGTCCCCTATATTTACCAATGAAAAGATGTATTTGCTCTTTTTTAATTAAAGGTGTCTATACATGGACGAAATATTTATGTATGAATGGACCGTTTGGAGGAGTTGTGATAGAACCACTGTAGGGAGGCAGATTAGTGATGGTTATATTTTTTATTAAATCTCTTCCTTAGGGAGGAGAGCTTCTCCAATATCATTATTGGCGAGAAATAAATATTGTTTCTTACACGCAGAAAGAATGCTAATAAATTGAATTAGAGTTTTTATACTATTCTGAATCAGTTAGTATTAAACCAATTTATGTTCCGGGCAAAATTCTAAGATCCATGTCTCAGGTTCATCGGTAACATCAACTATTCCATGATGATGATGCCATAATCCTCCAAATTTCCATTTCCATGAGCAATCAGTTAATTGCGCATATACCGGATTATCATCTATGTAGATATAAACCCGTAAAAAATCTACTATTCCTACGATAATTCGGGAATAGAATCGTTCACCCCATACATGTCCGTTTAAATTATGCTTTCGATTCCATGCCATCGCGAAGACACTGAGAATCCATTGCATAATTCGTGATAGTGATTCGTTTTCACCTGGTTTGATTAGCAAATGAAGATGATTGTTCATAATACAAAAGTTCTTGATCTGAAAACGGTATTTCTTTTTTGCCCGTTTAATAACCGTTAACATGAGTACTTTTTCTTCTTCTGTTTTTAGAACCATCTCCCCGCGGTTAATCCGGGAGGTTACATGATACTCGGCTCCGTGTTGGAGCATTCTACATTTACGCATACATATATATGGCGTACAGATGCATGGCGCTTGCTCGAAAATGAAAAAAGTTGATTAAATTTCATCTTTTATTGAGCTCTGTCCCCAATGATCTATTGGTGGAGGTTCTGTATTGTTGTTTTCATAGGGACAGAGCAATCTGTATTTGTATTGAAAATACCTTCAAGAAAGTATAACCTTTTGGTAGTTTTAAGTCGTGGATATTAAATAAGGCGTGTTTATGCAAAATGAAGATGAAAAAATGAGCTCTGTCCCCAAGGAAACTGCTTCTGAGGAAATAATCGTTCTTCAACCAAAATCTCCTCAATCTTCGATGTCATTAATCCGGCATGGAACAGTTCTGTCCCTGCTCACATTGTTATCACGACTTCTCGGCTTAGTGAGAGAAATGACAAAAGCAAGATTTCTTGGTACATCTGCTCTTTCTGATGCTTTCTCTGTGGCTTTTTTACTGCCAAATCTATTTCGCCGCCTTTTTGCAGAAGGTTCGATATCAGTCGCTTTTATTCCCACGTTCAAGGAATATTTATTAGATAATAATCATGAGAAAACACGTGAATTTTTGTCATGTATGTTTACTTTTCTTACATTCTTTGTGACTTTGATGGTAATGGCAGGAATTCTTGCCGCTCCTTTTCTCGTTCGTATCTTTGGCGTTGAAGAATACGATGAAACTATTCTGTTAACGAGGATTATGTTTCCTTTTCTTGGATTTATTTCTTTAGCTGCACTGTTTCAGGGGGTGTTAAATAGTCTTCATGTATTTGCTCCTTCAGGACTTGCACCGATTCTACTTAACGTTGTTGTTATTTTATGTGCCTACGGGTTAAGTCCTTTTACTAAAAATCCTGCTCGTGCAATGGCAATCGGTATAATTATTGGCGGTTTTCTCGAGGTAGCGATACAGTTGCCTTTTGTCCTAAAAAGGGGACAGAGCTTCCTTTTTACCGGAATAAAACGCGCCATCAATAATCCCGGTACTCGAAAAGTACTGCGCCTGATTAGCCCAACGATTATCGGGATGGCTGCCTATCAGTTAAATGATCTTGTGTCTACAGCTCTCGCCGGAAGAGCTGGTGAAGGTGTTGTTTCCAGTCTTCAGTATTCACTTCGGCTTCAGGAATTGTTTCTTGGTGTATTTGCAGTTTCAATAGGGACAGTGCTGCTACCAAACCTTGCGGAATATGTTAAAACTTCTCAATGGGATATTTTTAACCGGCGGCTAATCTCTTCAATGAATATTATTGCTTTGATTACAATTCCGATCACATTTTTTTCAATCGTTGAGGGACAGAGCTTAATTCGCCTTCTCTTTCAAAGTCAAAATTTTGACGAATCATCAGTTAGACTTACATTAGCAGCATTCACTTTCCATATGCCTGGGCTTTTTTTCATTGCCCTCAATCGAATCCTTGCTCCTGCTTTTTATGCTCAGAGCGATACCAAATCTCCTACGATAGCCGGAATAATCTCCTTCGCTGTTAATATTTGTCTTGCTACTGTTTTAGTTGGACCATTCCGCGGTGCTGGTATAGCTTTTGCTCTGTCCCTTGCCAGCGTTGTGAATACTCTACTGCTCTATATTTTTCTGAGAAAAAATCCTTACATTAAATTATTTTCAATAGTTTTTACTGTTGCACCTTATTTTTTAAAAATGATAATTCTCTCTGCTGTAGCTGTTGTCCCGATTTACTTTCTTTCACCTATTTTACATGAGTTCTTCACAGGAAATAACCGACTAATAACATACGGAGTCCCTTTGTTAATAAATTCGCTTATTTTTTTCTTTTTTGGATTATTTATGTTAATTATTTCAAAAGACCAATATCTTTTTTCAATTGTTAAAGTATTAAGAAAAAAGGTGAAAAAGCACGATCTGTAATTAATTTATACTTTGTTCACCATCAATTTAATATATTTTAAAGGGACAGAGCAAAAAAAAATGCAGAGTTCCAAGTTGCAGTGGGGACAGACCTCAACAGAGCCCGAGAAAGGCGGGGACAGAGCAGAGCCAGAACAAAACTCCCAGAGTCCGATTTAAGCTCTGTCCCCCACCTCCTCCCCCTCTCTCTTCACTGCACGCACCCTAGCATTTTTCCCTTCCCTGTATTATACTTATAGGGTTGTATTTGTTTGTTCTGTTTAAGGAGAACCTGTGACTAAGCATGATTTCCCCAAAATACACTTCTATGATCAGGATTTTGTCGATATTTACGATAAAACATGGGCGTGGATACAGGATTGCTGGAATGGCGGGGGCGAAAAAAGCGGGATAGAGGGGAAATTCTTCTCTTATCCCGAAACCCAAGTTGTATACCAGGCTGATGCTATTTTTTCCTCATTTTTTTTGGTATATTCCAACCGGGTTTATCAGGCTCACCCTACGCTTGACCTGTTTTACGAGCGGCAGGAAGCTGACGGCGCTATTCGTTCCGCATATGAGACGACCAAGGGTAAACCTGTGCTCGAACGTGATAATCCTGAGGGGATTGGTATTCCGCTTTTTGCCTGGGCTGAGCACAACATTTATCACAAATCAGGTAACAAAAAGCGCGTTAAAGATGTGCTTCCGATTCTTTGTAAATATTCCTGCTGGATCGACGCTACATTCAAAAAGCCGAACGGACTTTACAAGACTCCGCTTGGCGCGACCGGTATGAGCAATTCTCCGCGGGGTGACGCTTATTACGCGATGGATTTTAATACGATGATGGCGATTAACATGCTTTATATATCCGCGTTAGCCGACATTCTCAACGATAAAGAAACCAGTTTTCAATATAAGCGCCAGTATTTTTCTTTGAAGACAAGAATCAATTCATTGATGTGGAACGCGCAAGACGGTTTTTATTATGATATCAATAAAAGCGAGAAGCAGGTGCAAATAAAAACAATTGCCGGTTTCTGGACGCTGTTAGCCGAAATTCCAAACGGGGAAAAAGCCGAGCGCATTATTGAGAAACTTACCGCTCCTGAATTTTTCGGCACTGTTCATCCGTTTCCTTCGCTTGCCGTTTGCGAAAATGATTTTGATGAATCGGGGCGCGGATACCGAGGATCGGTTTATCCTCACTTAACATTTATGGTTATAAAAGGACTTGAGCGGTATCAGCGTTGGGATCTCGCCAGGGAGTGCGCAATCAGGCATGTTTATTTTATGCTTGATTCGATGAGTCCCGACGGCAATCATCACAGAGGAAATCTTTGGGAAGCGTATATGCCGAAAAAAGAAGGACCCGCGAAATGGACTGGTAAACCGGCTTTTCCGCGTTCTCAGTATCTTACTTATGACGCGCTTTCAACCATCTGCCTTATTATCGAAAATATTGTCGGGCTTTCAATTTCACTCCCGCGTAAAACCGTTGATTGGGTTATTCCTAATCTTGAGATAATGGGAGTTGAAAATCTTTCGCTCAAAAATAATATGATTACGATTCTCTCTAATAAGAGCGGAAGAGGATGGGAGATTCAAATGGAAAGCGAGAAGCTTTACTATTTCACGATAAACATTCTTGGAGTAAAAGAAAAAACTTTACCCATTCCTTCCGGCAAATGTTCGATATTAATCGACAAGCTGTAAGCGTATGAGTACAACGCTGACCGCAATTCTTGAAATCGGTTCCACAGGAATTAGACTTCATGTCGCCCAGGTTGATACTAACGGAGGATGGCAGGTTTTGGATCGCGCCGCGCGTCCTGTTTCTCTCGGCAGAGATGTTTTTACATCCGGCGTGCTTTCAAGAGAATCGATGCTTGAGTGTCTTGAAGTTCTCCAAAATTACCGCGAACTTTTATCGGGATGGGGAATTACTGATAACAATATTCATGTGATCGCGACAAGTGCGCTTCGAGTTGCACGTAACAGAGATATTTTTATCGATCGTGTAAAACAAAAAACAGGTTTTAATCTTGTCATTGTCGAAGGCATCGAAGAAAACAGATTGATGTATCTTGCCGTGCGTTTTGCTCTAAAGCAGGATCTTCAGCTTTTTTGGCGCGCTAATTCAATGATCATCGAAATTGGCGGCGGCTCTACGGAAATTATGCTTCTGCGGCGCGGTCAGATGGTTGCGGCTCATAGTTTAAAAATGGGAACGATCATTATCGATCAACATTCGCGTCACGGTCCGGGAGTCGGAGTTTTTTACGAACGTTATCTAAACGAAAATATTAGAAATACCCTCGGTTTGTTAAATATGGAATTGGATCTTGCTCATGTGCGCACAGTTGTTGCCGCAGGCGCGGACGCAAGGCTCGCGGCGGAAAGAGCGGGAAAACAGCTTAACGATTATTGCCGCATCATTGAACGGGATGACTTTATAAAATTTGTCGAGAAGATTCGCAGTTTCACTACCGAAGATTGCATTAATCATTTTGGAATAACATATGCGGATGCCGAAGGACTTGTTCCCGGACTTTTGGTTTTAAAACTTTTTCTGGAACGCACAGGAGCCGCTAATATCGCTGTTCCTCTTGTCACAATACGCGACGGTTATCTTATTGATTTAGCGTCAGGAATTGACGCTTCCGTGCAGGAAGATTTTTTTTCGCAGATAATCGCTTCCGCGGTAAATCTCGGAAGAAAATTTCATTATGACGAAGCGCACGGTTTGCATGTTGCGCATCACTGCATGACTATTTTTGACGCGCTTTTAAAAGATCACGGTATGACGCGCCGCCATCGTATTATGCTTGAAACTGCCGCGATACTTCACGATATCGGCAATTACATAAAACCTTCCGCGCATCAAAAGCACGGTCAGTACATCGTCGCGAACTCTGAAGTTTTCGGTCTTCACAACGACGAGTTAAACATCATAGCGAATGTAATCAATTATCACCGGGGCGATCCGCCTTCTTATTCTGACATTGAATACGTTAAACTACAGCGCGAGGATCGAATTCTCGTTTTAAAAATGGCGTCGATATTGAGAGTTGCCGACGCTCTTGATCGCGGACATACTCAGCAAATAAAAAAGGTAAGGGTTGAGAGACGGCTAGAAACAGTTGTGTTTCATGTTGATAAAGCATACGATCTTTCTCTTGAATTAATGGGAATTGAAGAAAAGGGCAGGATGTTTCAGGATGTGTTCGGATATAAGGTAATTTTGAATTAGGAATTAGGAGCGAGGAAATAGAAAGTAGATGAGTAATATTAATGAAATATATGAAGAGAATTTACCGTTTCTAAGCCGTGATATTTCCTGGGTAGATTTCAATGAGAGAGTCTTAAATGAAGCGCTGAAAAAAGATTTGCCTTTGCTTGAAAGGTTTCGTTTTCTTTCGATAGTGACTACTAATTTTGATGAATTTTTTATGGTGAGGGTTGCCGCGTTAAAGCGTATGTTAAATGCTGAAGCTGTGGCAGCGCTTGATGTTTGCGGTTTGACGGCGGCGGAACAGTTAAAAATTATCAGTGAAAAAGTTCATGCAATAATAAAAAGACAGTATTTGTGTTTGCGCGAAGAAATATTTCCGGGGCTCGCGAAAAACGGTTTGTCTTTGCTGCGTCCGGATGAATGGTCTGTGCCTCAGCTTGATTTTCTCGACGCTTTTTTTGTCGGACAAATTTATCCTGTGCTGACACCTTTGCGTGTTGAAGACGATAAACCCATGCCGTTTATCAGGAGCAGTACGTTAAACGCCGCTTTTTTGCTTGAACCTGAAAATACAGACTCGGAAGATGTAAAAAATAATGCATCTCCCGATAAGGATACGCTTCCAGGCGCGCTATCCGCAAATGCGCTGCCCTCAGGCGAGCTGCCCTCAGGCGAGTTGCTCGCAGGCGAGCTTAAAATAATTATTCCGCTTCCTTCAATACTTGAAAGGCTTATCTGGCTTCCCGGTTATGATATGTCACCTAACGGAGATAAGGAAAATCTCCAGCTTGCGCTGCTTGAAGATGTAATTGTTACATGGGGCGCGTATTTGTTTCCGGGTTATCGCGTTAAGGAAAGCATGATCTTTAAAATAAACCGCGATGCCGATTTCTCCGTTGACGAGCAGCGCGATGAAGATTTTATCGAAGCGATGGTTGAAGTTCTTGAAGACAGGGGAAGATCAAATATTATCCGAATGGTTTATTCTCCCGGAAGCGAAAGATTAAAGGATGAACTTGCGCGGCGTTTTCTTCTTGTGACAGTTCCTGAAATTGAACAAAAAGGAGAGAGTTCGCGGACGGAAATTGATTATCTTTACGAAGTTGACGGACCGATCAATCCTGTTGATTTTTTGGAATTATCAAATGTCGCGGGTCTTGAAGGAATGAGTGAAAAACCGTGGAAGATTCATCCATCAAAAGAATTTAATGATGAACTGCCGATCTGGGATCGAATCAGTCAAGGCGATGTTATGCTGCATCTTCCTTATCATTCGTTTGATCCTGTTATTCGTTTTTTTGAAGAAGCGGCGGCGGATCCTCAGGTTATATCAATCAGAACGGCTCTTTACAGAACAGGCGGCGCGATTCCCGGAATCGGTATTACATCAGGTTCTTCCGCATTTTCTCCGGTGGTTCGGGCGCTTGAACAGGCGGCGCTGAACGGAAAGCAGGTAACGGCTGTTGTCGAACTGAAAGCGCGTTTCGACGAAGAACGCAACATCTCATGGGCAAATCGTCTTGAAAAAGCGGGAGTCATTGTAGTGTATGGTTTATCGCGTCTCAAAGTGCACTCGAAGGTTTCTTTAGTTATGCGAAGAGAAGATGATCGGGTAAAGCGTTATGTGCATTTGTCTACAGGCAATTATAATTACAGAACGGCGAAATATTACGAAGATATTTGTCTTTTTACATGTCGTGAAGACATAGCGTATGACGCAGGAATAATTTTCAATATGCTTACAGGTTATTCAACGGTACAGTCAATGATGAGATTGACAATTGCGCCTAACGGTCTTAAGCGCAAATTTCTGGAATTGATCGAGAGAGAAGCGAACAGGGCGAGACATAATTATCCGTCAAAAATTATGGCGAAAATGAATTCACTCACCGATGTTGATGTAATTAAAGCGCTGTATGCGGCGTCACAGGCAGGAGTAAAAATATCTTTGTGCGTCCGCGGTATCTGCACCTTAGTTCCGGATATTCAGGGAATCTCGGAAAATATCAAAGTTATCAGTATTATCGATCATTATCTTGAACATTCAAGAATATATTATTTTTTAAACGGCGGAGCTGACGAACTCTACCTCGCAAGCGCCGATTTGATGCCGCGTAATCTTGAAAAGCGCGTCGAAATTTTATTTCCAATTCTTGACGAAAAACTTAAAGGAGAGTTATACGATATTCTATGCGATTATTTTAATGATAACTGCAAAGCGTCGGTTCTTAACGGCATGGGTAAATGGGCGCAGGTAACTCCTTCAAGCGGTGAGAAACTGTTTCGCGCTCAAAAGGAAATGCTTGCCCGCGCCGCAAGGGGGAGTGATATTCCCTCTCCGGCAAAAATGGAGTATACTGTAAGACGCAGCCCTCCGGCTGATATTAAATAAGAGGTGTAGTATGGGTATTGGCATTTGGGAATGGATTTTATTAGGTGGCGCTGCTTTGTTATCGTTTATCGCGCAGTCTATGGTTAAATCAACTTTCGCGAAATATTCAAAGGTGATGAGCGCAAAAGGAATTACCGGTGTTAATGCCGCGTCTATGCTTTTAAGCGCGAGCAGCATAAATGATGTTCAGATCGAAGCTGTAAAGGGATCTCTTACCGATCATTATTCTCCTTCCGATAAAAAGCTTCGTCTTTCCGAACCTGTTTACGGCTTGACATCAATCTCAGCGATTGGAGTCGCGGCTCATGAAACAGGGCACGCGGTACAGCACGCGACTCGCTGGGGTCCGCTCGCTTTACGAAGCATACTTGTGCCTATCGCGAATATCGGCTCGCAATTTGGTCCGACGATGGCGGCTATCGGGATTGGTATGGCTGTAGCCAGCGAAGCGATTCCGCCTATTGCGTCTATTTTAACCAACATAGGAATTCTTCTTTTCAGCGGTGCCGTGCTTTTTTATGTGATTACATTACCGGTTGAGTTTAACGCTTCTTCAAGAGCTCTGGCGCTTCTCAAATCCAACAATGTTTTAAATGCTCAGGAACTTAAAGGCGCAAAAAAAGTTTTAAACGCGGCGGCGATGACATATGTTGCTTCCGCGCTCACCGCGATCATAAATTTACTTGTATTGATTTTAAAGGCAAATGCAAGACGGCGCTAGAGAACAACGTTCTTTTATTTACGAATGAGGAATGGAGAAATTAATTATTACTATCTTGATTTAGTATGAGAAATATTTATTTTTTCCTTCTTGTTATTTTTCTTATTCCTATTACTGCCGAAGCGCAGCTTTTTAAACCTTTTACTTTTTTACGCGTAATTAAAACTGAATATTTCGATATTATCTTTCCTCCGGAATCAGAATCGTCCGCGCATACTCTGGCTTCTTATGCCGATAGCGTTTACGAAAAAATGATTTCTCTTTTTGGAATAAAAATTCCCGCCCGCATTCCCGTAACTTTCACGCCTCATACGGATATGTTCAACGGTTATTATAATCCCGTTCCATATCCTCATATTATTCTTTACGATACACCAATGGATGTTGAGTGGACAAATTTTGAAAACAACCTTGAAGCTCTGTTCACTCATGAACTAGCTCACGCGGTTTCACTTAACACCCGAAGTCCTTTTTTCAATGCGCTTCGAATGATTTTCGGTTATTGGGCGACTCCTTCGGCTTTTAACGCGCCTTACTTTATGGTTGAGGGCGTTACATTGAGTATGGAAAGCATAACCGGTTTCGGCAGGGCAAATGATCCGCTGATTAAACAACGGCTCAGACAGGCAATTCACGAAGGGAAATTTTTGACTCCTTTTCAGTCTTCCGGCGCTTTTGATCATCCAAATCACAGAGGAAGCTCCTATGATTACGGCGGGCTTTTTTCTTTTTATTTGATTCAAAATTACGGAATCGAAAAATATACGGAATTATGGCGGGAAATGGGAAAGAAAGTTTATTTATCTTTTGTCGTGTATCGTTCCGGTTTTTACCGTATTTTTAAAAATGTATATGAAATCAATTTTATGGATGCATGGAATTCTTTTAAGAATTCGCTTGTATTGGACAATATTGAGGAAAATTACGATACGCTTTTTAAAAAACGGCATCATTTTTTTGTAGAAAAAAAATATTCAATTTCCGCCGTTGCCGCTTATGAAAATGACATCTATGTGCTTGACGGTACGGAAAGAAAGATCCGTGTTTTTAACACACAAACAGATAATATTCGCGTAATTAATTCTGACGCTGTAAGTTCTTATGACCTTGATGTCAGCGCTGACGGAAAATATATACTTGTTTCAGGATATCAATCAATAGGCGAGAGATACACAGCGGTTGCGACAGAATACGAAACAGCCACAGGAAGAAAAACCGGAAAAAGTTTCCGCAGGCTTTACAAGGCTGGATATTTTCGCGGCGGCGTGATCGGAATTAGTTCGCAGCAGCACAATAACAATATCGTATATGAAGATTTTAACGGCAAGAAAGAAATTCTTTTTGAAGGAAACGAAGAACTTTTATTTTCAGCTCCGCGGGCTATAGATAATGAACGTTTCGCTTTTGTTGCCGCGCGTAAAGGAATAAGAGAGCTTGTAATTTTCAATTATGTTACGAGTGAAATTTTACGCATTGAAACCGTTAACGGAGAAGGTGAAAATATTTTGTTCAGCCGTTATATGCGCGGTTTGAGCGTTTCTCAGGGAAAATTATTTTTCAGTCATAACATGGATGATCGAATGTACAAACTCGCCTGCATCGATCTTGATAAAATGCAGGCGGTTTTCAGTGAAAGAGATTTTTCAGGAGGTGTTTTTTATCCTGTTTTGGCAGATAATTCGATTTTTTACCGTGGAACATTTTTTTCAGGAGATAATTTTTTTCGTTTTCCCGAAAAAGCCGATTCAATTTCGGGGAAGACTAGCAGGATCAATCTTGTTAAACGAAATCCCAATGATTACGGTTTTACCGCTTTAAACATCGTTATGGCGGAACATACTGTTACCGTTTCAAATAATATTTTCGACAATGAGAATATTACTAATATTGATAAATCTTTTTCGGAAACAAATAACAATGCCGATATATTATTTTCTAAGCCTTATTTCAGTATCCTGTATATGAATCCGTATAAATTGTGGCTGCCTCTGCCTTTGTTCAGATATAATCTTAGTTTTGATAATTTTAAATTTTCCGCGGATGGTGTCGGAATATTTACCGCTTTAATGGATCCAACAGACAGAAATTTAATTATCGTTTTTGCGTATGCGGATATAAAATACGGTATGGCAATGGTTGATAACTTTTACTGGCAGAATACAGTTTTAGGTTTTCCCATAACGCTTACTTTTTCTGATAAGGTGATAAATAGTTTTGATATAAAACCGTATCGTGAAACAAGAGTATCTTTGTTTGCGAGCTTGACACATTATCCCGGACGGTGGAGTTACGGATTATCGTTAGGCGCAGGTTATTTACGTGTTGCAGGTTTTGACAATGTTAAAAACGCAAATTCGATTACTGCGTATGATTGGGATGAAGAAAGAAGCGTTTTTATTTTACATACAGGAATTTCTTTTTCTAATGTACAGAGGCGTCAGACTGAATTGTTTGGAACTGGTGTTTCATTTAATCTAAAAGGCGTTACCACTTTGCATGAATTTAAGCCGAGAGCCGAAGCGGTTTTTCGCGCAAACGCGGAGATTCGTTTTCCTCTGAATCTTACGCTTTACGGCGCTTATGATGAAACAGGAATGAACATCCACGGAGTGTCGAACATTTACGGTCAGCCGTTATTTGCAAATAACTCGTCAAGAGAATACCCGCTTCCGTCAGGTCTTAGCTCCTCGTGGCTTGCCGGCGCTGAAGCGGTAATGGGCATTTTTTCTTTTGAGATTCAAAGAAATCTATCGCATATTTATTTTAACAGATTTTTAGGCATATTAAGTTTTAGAAATGTAGTATATGACAGTCAGGGTAATGCAGCCGCAGAAGGATTTATCATAAGCGACATACGCCTCGCCCAATCGCTCATTCTCAATTTAAAACTGGTAACGACATTTATCCCGCTAAAAGCAGTTCCTGTCTTTTTTGAACCATCTATATGGGGAGCATGGAAAATCTCCAGTACTTTTACCGGCATTGGCTTCAACCTTTCATGGGGTTTTGGGCTGGATTTCCGCTATTAAAAGGGAAAATCATGGGGACAGAGCTTGTAAAAGACCATCAAAATGAAAGGGACAGAGCTCGATTTTGGGCACTTGACACTTTTTTGCTTTTTCATTAGTCTGACAGAAGATGAAACGACCGCTCTCCAAAACGGTCAAAAAAGCGCGGGAATAGCTCAGTGGTAGAGCGCGACCTTGCCAAGGTCGATGTCGCGGGTCCGACTCCCGTTTCCCGCTTCGTTATCTCATGTCTTTACATATGCCGGTACGGAAAACTTTTATTCTAGAAAATGTTTGATGATGGGTTTAAATTTTTCTTGTCCGAGAACGGCGTTTGGCTGGTTGATAAAGTGTCTGTGAATTATATAGAGCATTAGAGTTTTTTTCGCCCGATAGTAATTTTTCTGTTAATCAGTTATATTATTCTCCATGTCTGACAACGAAGTTAGTCAATTAGCGCGTGACGATTATTTGGAGCTTGACCTTGCTCATACTCATGCGCAGGATGTAATTGAAGATCCTATTTTAAACGATTCAAAATTTAAAACTTTTCGTAATAAGATTGCTGTTTCAAAAGCGAGTAAAACGGCGATAATGCCCTTTTTGGGCGCTGTTGAGCTTGATATGGAACGAAAGACGCCCATCGGTATAAAAAATTTATTTACTCTTTGGCTGGAGAGAGGTAATAAATACTGGCTTAATCCGATGGACAGAAGCAACGGGCTTGGCGTGCTGGAAGAAACTTTATTTAAGTATCAGGGCGGTATTCAAGCTCTTCAGCCGTTTGTTGAGCTTTTAATTAAGTTAGCTGATGCGGGAATTTCACCGCGCGCGTTTACAGAATATGTAATTTTACCGAGGATGAGGCAGGATTATAATTGGCGAAAATGGCAGGAAAATCATCTTGAGTCTTTTCATATTATCGCGAGTTTACTTATTGCGGCTAAACAGCATCCGCCTTTTGATAAAGAACATTTAGGCGCCGGTAAAACAAAACTTGCGAGGGATATTGTGCTTGTGCGTTATATCGGGCGTCCTTTGGCGCAGTATCAGGCGGCGCAGTTACGTGACGAGGAAAAATTAAAAAGTTACAGAGAGACATGGCAGAAAATTTCATTAGAGCATCCTTTGAGTCTTTTTTTTATGAGAAATAACGCGCTTCATTTTATTTACATCATGTCGGGAAAAATCGATCTTGTTCAGTTAGTCGCGATTGTTGAACAGCTTCCCGATATTGAACACGCTTTTACTTCCGCTTTTCACGACACTAACATTAACATAAAAAGTATTAAGGCGATGTTTTTATATGATTATGATATTGATTTAGCGATACAGGCAAGAAAAAATTCCGGCTTTCACAGTCTGGATTTTGCCGTCGAGATAAAAGCGTATTTCAGCATCGTAAAAGCTCTTTTGGAAAAAGCAACCGGCGTTTATCTCTGCGCTTATTACGCGCGCCTTTTAAAACGATTTAAAAATCCCGTTATCGCCGAGTTTATCAACAAATTGGTGACATTAATTGACGACAGGGGAGGGATGCACATTTATAAATGGCACACTCAAAAATTATTGGGGATTACAAAAATCAATATGCATAAGTATATTCAGTTTATCGAGGAGAACCGCGGATGCGATCCGCAGTATCCGCGACTTCATCTGGTTTTCCGTGATGAAGACGCCGCGCGTGAAACTTTGGATGTTACTAATCTTGTTAATAATTTCGGATTGAGCGACGCGTTTCTTAAAAATAAACATTCCGTTTCATATAAAGATCTGCTTAACGCGTATATGAATGAATATCCTGCCACAAGAGAGATTATCGAAAGGTATCAAAATAATTTTCTGGAAGGAAGCGATCGGCAATGGTCAAAAGAATTTATACAGCAATTGGATCATCTTGGCAGTGTAGAAAAAAGTCTTCATGGTCCGCTGCTGCGCTCTGTTATTCGCGGTATTGGCTGCGGATGGTCGATGTCCAAATCATATTGTTTTTCGCAGTTATATGATCAGTATATCGGAGCGCATTCTACTTTACTGATTAACGCCAGAACATCTTTTCAAATGCCGATGGTGAAGATAGGAGACAATACAGCGGAAAAAGATCGTTTTGCGCGAAAACAAATCAATCTTGTAAATATAGAAAAAGTTTGGAACGCGCTTTACACAACCGAGCAGATCAATGTGAATAACGCGCTTTCGTTTATCAACGGCTGGGCAATCGAATTGAATGAACCGTTGGATAAAGCGTTTGAAAGAAAATTATCTTTTGAAAATGAATTGCTTCAGTTGCAGCAGTCAACGGCACAGCAGGCTGTTGATTACAATAAACAGGAAATGACAAAGCTGGAAAAAGATATCGCGAAACAGGATAAAACAATCAGCGCGCTTCAGGAAAAAAAACAGCATTATACAAAAATAATTGAAGAATTTGATTCATTAAACGATTTGCAGAAATTTACGGCTGTTCTCATTCTTGCCGGAACAAAAGAAAAGTCCGCGTCTCCTGTTAAACGAAATGAAGCGGCTTCAGGAAATGATACAGAAACGCAGAAAGAGAGCGAAGCGGCGCGCCCCGTCATGGATTTTACAAGTTTTGCCGCCGCTTTGCTGCTGCAAAGATACAATCATTTGGAGAGTATCACATCACGATTAAATATTTTAAAAGACGATGTAAGCGTGGATGTTTTAAGTTATCAGCAATTAATTTATCTATTAAATCTTTTGGAAACATTGTTTTTCGAGCTGCGCGAAGATAAAGATATTACCGCTATGCTTACAGGCGACACTATCCTGCAGGAAATACTTGAACAGTACATCATTACAAAAAAGAAAGAAGTTACTTTAGAAGCGCTGGACGCGGCTGCGAAAAAAATAACGTTCTTCGCGTCGCTGCAGGCGGAGCGCGCGAAATGGCAGAGCATTCTTGTCAGCATGGAAGAAAAAGACGATAAATATTTTCATAATATGGAAATATATACTTCTAAAACATTTATGGATTCACATTACGGCGATATGGGCGGCATTTGTCTTTCAACGCAGCCTCAGCAAATTTTACGTCCGGGTTTTTTTGTGCAAAGGCTTGTTGATTTAACGGAAAAACAAATAATCGGAATGTCTGTTTTGTATTTGTCGGCAAGCGGTTTTAGCTCTAACGAAGTAAAAGCTGTAAATTACTGGCACGCGTTCGCGTTCAACCCGCTTTTTTCATTCTTGCGAAATTGCACCGAAGAGCAGGCAATGTTTTTATATATGCAATTCCGGTTAAATCTTGAAAAAGTGGCTTACATGACAAAACTTCCCGTTGTTCTCTCCGGTATCGAATCATCAGGCGGATTAATTTCTAACTCGGGACATTTTGACAAATTGATTCGTAAATACGAATTAAGCAAAACAACCGCTATGAAAGTTTACAACGCGAAAGGGTTTTCGGTTTATTACAGTCAGGAAGAATTCGCGAAAGCGCTTGTGATTATCGATCCGAGAGGGTATGAGGACACGGTAAATCCAGCGGAGATACCGACATTTTACGCTCATGCATCTTTTCAGACGAAAAGCCCGGAGAGTTAGTTTACGAAAAAGCGCAGCATTACGCCGCAAATGCTTTATCATGTGTTAAGTAGTATTTTAAAATTACATCAAAATGTACAGAAATGTTTATTATTTAATATCAATATGTTATAATAGCTGTGATTATGAGAGTATTTCTTCTTTTAATTGCGATTTTTTTCATCGGTTTTACCGCTTGTGAAAACAAGAACGATTCTGCATCAGGTAATCCCGCCACTGGAACTCCGGATCCTGGCGAACCCGAACCTAATAAGCCTGAGCCAAACAAGCCCGACCCCGGCAAACCTGAGCCTAATGATCCCGACTTAGAGCAATTTACTTACAATGCCGTTTTTGTTGAAGAGGCTCCTGTGATCGACGGCACAGGCGATGATGCCGCATGGAAAAAAGCCGAATGGAAGCCTATTGATCAGGTGTGGATGACGCCTGTTTATAATTCATTTACTCCTCCGGCTGATACTAATTTTTCAGGAAGATTTAAAATAGTTTGGACAGAAGACAGGCTTTATTATCTGGTTGAAATCACTGACAACATTATTGTTCATGGGAGAGATCCTTACGTGAATCCTGAAAATGATGACTGCCTGGAATTATTTATCAATTCAAACGGAAAGGGCGGAAATCATGTAGCTAATAATACCGCCATTGCGTATCACATGAAGCTGGATGAAGAAAACGCGATGGATTATGTATCTGGTCACGGGTTTATTAAACGTAATCATCATCTGGTTTATAAAATCGGTAATCTTGATTTACCGAATAGAGGAAGTATCGATGGATCTAATAAATACGTATGGGAAGTGGAGATGAAAATATATTCTGACACGCTTCCTGTTGATGACAATCCCGAAACTACGCCTCCCGCCGCGCCGGAAAAATTATCAGAAAATAAAACGATGCGCTTCGCGGTAGCGTACTGCGATGCGGACGAGACCGGTTCCCGCGAATATTTTATGGGTAATGTATTTATTCCGGGCTCTACAGCCGATCAGAAGAACAAGGCGTATCAAACAGCCGACGTATTTGCGAAATTGAATTTAGTAAAATAACTTTGTATCAAATTTAACGATAGGAGAAATAGTATGAAAAAATACCTTATTGGATTGTTTATCATCCTTTTTGCGGTTTTTGTGACTTGTGATAACAAAGAGACTGAACAAAAACCCGGGGATGAACCGGGAGAAGAGCCCAAAAAAGGCGAAGTATCAATTGCGTACAGAGCGAACGGCGGAACAGGGGTAATGCTTATTCATGTTGTTGAAGAAGAATCCACAATTACTTTAAAAGAAAATTTATTTACAAAAACAGGGTATTCATTTATTGGATGGGCTCTTACCGAAACCGGAGCTGTAAAATATTCGGACAAAGAGGAAATTACTTTAGGCAGTTCGAATTTGGTGTTGTTCGCAATATGGACGGCAAGCACTTATACGATCAGTTTTGACGCAAACGGCGGTAAGGGCGGGCAGACAACAACAGTCACGGTGACTTTTGACTCACCGATGCCGGCGCTTAGCTCAGCAGTTCCGACAACAGATGATAGTGATTATATTTTTAACGGATACTTTGACGCGAAGAATAACGGGGTTAGGTATTATAGCGCGAATTTATCTTCCGTAAGAAATTGGGACAAGGCGGAAAATATAACTTTGTATGCCGGCTGGAGACCTATTATAATTCCTGATAACAGCTCGATAGTTTCTCTGGTGCAGTCAAAAACCGTAACGAACGTTACGCAACATACTTACGCAACTATAAAAGCTCTGGTAGATGAAGCAATAGCGCTTGCCGGAGGACTTGAAGGCATAGTAAAAACAGGCGACACTGTCGTTCTCAAGCCGAATATTATTACTACTGCTTACGGATGGGCTTGGCCTTCGAGTGATTTTAATAAAATTCCCGCCGGCGCGTCTAACGCGGCGGCTCAAGCGGCTCCGAACGGCATTGTTACAGACTGGCGTGTTGTACAGGCTGTCGCGGAAAACGTGAGGACGTTTATCGGAGCAAAGGGCGCCGCAGGCGCTGGAAAAATTCTCGTTATGGAAAGTTCGGGTAAAGGCGGACCGGTAAGCGGTACTGCGGATCAATACGCAAATGTAGGTTATAATCTGACAAATCTTTCCGCAGTCGATGAGATTCTTACCCTTGACGCTGTCGGCGGTAAGTATTGGGATTGGGAGGAGCCGTCTCCGTTTCCTGACGACATTAAAAAGATAAAATTAGAAAACCCTGTTTTTAAAAATGAGCATTATCCGTTTTATGACGGACAGGGTAATTATTATGTAGTTAAACGAATGTATGAAGCGGATGCGCTCATCTGTATTCCTGTTTTAAAACTCCACACTACCGCAGGCACAACCGGCACTATAAAAAATATTTCGATAGGCGCGACGCCTCCGCGGATTTACGGAAATTCCGCCGGTGATATAGGACGTAATTTCAGGATACCTCATTCAGAGAACGATGGCTTGCATAAATGGCTTGCCGATTACTATTCCGTTATGCCTGCTGATTTTACTGTAATGGAAGCGCTGCAGGGTGTTGATCAGGGACCTCTTCCTCCCGCGGGAGATCCTAATGCTCTGAAGAGAATGAACAGTATGCTCGCTTCAAAAGACGGTCTTGCGATTGATACTGTTCTGTCAAATATTATTAAGGTTGATTATGCCAGAGTAGGTCATTTGGTTTATTTAACTCAAAGAGGCGAAGTCGGAACTAAACCAAACCATAGACTGAAAGTACGCGGTAATCCCAATGATATTACCGTGCTTGGTAATAAAAAAGTTCACGATTTAAGAGACGGAGTTAATTTTTCCGGAAGCATTTCAACCGGACTTGGCGAAGGCAGTATTTCCACCACAAGATTATCAGAGGAACAATTAGCTAAACCCACTGTTGCTGTTACGTCGGCGGAATTTATCGGGAATAATCTGATACTCAATCTGAATGTTTCGGCTAACGCGGTTAAGGCTGATATTTATATCGATAATGTATATATCAGAAGCGTAAACGACGGTCTTGATTATATTGTTATTAATACTTCGGCAATCGCGGGCGGTTCACATAATATAACTGTATTTGTTTATTCAAGTTATATGGCTTACGGAGAAGCGTCCGCAGCGGCGGTTAAATAGGATTGCTTATTGAAGAGGTTTGATAAGTTTTGGACAAGCAGTGGATAATAGCTGCAATAAATTATTTCCTCTGGACATGCTGGGATATGCTCGGCAGTTTCCTTCCGTATTTTATCGCGGGGATTTTATTAGGCGAGTTAATAAAATTTTTCTCATGGACTAAATTAATTTATAAATGGGTGTCAAGATCGCCTGTTAAAGCAGTTATATCCGCTTCTATTATAGGCATTGTATCGCCGTTATGCACTTACGGAACGATTCCCGTTGTTATCGAATTATATAAAAGCAAGGTGCGCGTAGCACCGCTCATCGCGTTTTGCGCGTCATCGGCATTAATGAATCCCCAGCTTTTTGTAATGACAGCGGGAGGCATCGGGCTGGAAATGGCGATTACGCGCACTCTTGCGGTTCTTGTCTTTAGTTTCGCGATAGGAATGTTGACTTTGATTATCCCCGATAAATTTATGATCAGAAAATCCATAATAAAATACGAAGACGGCGGCATGAATATCGAGAACAGAGAAAAGAAAATTTTCGCCCTCAAGCAATATTTTATTAATTGTTATAAAAGTTTTATATATATTCTTCCGTTTCTGCTCATAGGCGTTTTTTTAGGAGCCGCGGTTACCGTTTTTGTGCCGCAGAGACTTTTTTATGAAGCTCTTTACATGGGACGTATTCAGTCAATTCTTGCCGGAGCTATTTTAGGCATACCGATGAACGCCTGCGGGGGAGGCGCTATACCGTTTGTAAAGACTCTGCTCGACTTCGGATTGGGGAATGGGACAGCCCTCGCGTTTTTCCTTGTCGGTCCCGCTTTGCGTCCCGCGCCTCTTGTCGCAATGGCGGCTTTATTTACACCTCTGTTTTTGCTATGTTACGCGGTATTTCTCATCTTTTCCGCGGTTCTCATGGGGTTGGCGTATGTGTAAGTAATTGTTATAATAATTAAATAATATTTGTATATTGGATAAATAATGAAATCAAGCGGTAAAACAAACAAGATTTCAATCGCTGTGCGTTTTAGGGTGATAAATACGCTCTTCATTGTCATTATTTTGATAGCAATGACACTTGTTAGCGCTCTGATGCTTTACAATTTGGCTGATACCGCTTCCAGAGATTATGTTCGTTTTTACACAATGGAAACCGTAGATATTTTGGGTATTCATCTGAACAGGGAAATTTCTCTTGTTCAGCATGCCATTAGTTCCGCCGAAATTATCGAGTGGTTTGCCGATGAAAACAATCCGCTTAAAAAACGCGCCGCCTATGAAAAAATGATACACTTCGCGGAAATGATGCAAATTAACGGTTTATATTTCGCGATAAAAAAATCAGGGAACGAGTATTCAGTCAAGAGCGGCGACCCTTTTACGGAATTCAATCCGTATCATGTTCTCGAAAGAGGAATTACCCGTGATCGCTGGTTCTTTGACGCCCTAGATTCCGAACATGATTATATTTTAAAACTTGATACCGTTAAAAGTTTAGACAATTATTACATATGGATCGATCATAAGGTGATAAAAGACGGAGAGATCATTGGAGTTTTTTCTTCCGGCATTCTGTTTAATGTTATCTTTCATGATCTGTTCGGTGAATATAACATTCAAAATGTTTTGGGATATATTGTCGACGATAAGGGACTCGTTCAAATGGACAGTTCCGTGCCGGATCCCGGCAGTATGTTAGGCGGAGATTCTGTGTACGATCCGGATGAAATGCGCCACATACTTGATATAAAACATGACGGTAATTTTAATTCTATTGTAGATAAATATCTTAAAGACGCTACGATTCATTACAGCAGACGCGTTATGCCTAAAGTTTATAAAATTTCCGGCGGCGATTATCACTATTTATCTATAGCTACAATTCCGAATACAAATTGGCTGGCTGTAACTCTGTATAATTCCGACGCTTTATATAACATCAGAAGTTTTTTACCTCCGGTTACTGTGATTATTTTTGCGTTTATGCTTTATGTATTTGCGAGTTTTTTCCTGATTAACAGGCTTATTCTTAGTCCGCTGGAAAAACTAACCGTAAGCGTTTCTAAATCCGATCATGACAGTAAAAATATTTACGGCATTGATCGCGGTGATGAAATCGGGCAGCTTGCCCGGGAGACTCAGGATGCGTGGTATCGTCTCAATGATAATACCGCGCAGCTTAAAGCTTCCGTAAGAGAACAGGAGAGGCAGACGCGGATTCTGCACGCGGTGAACGCGATGGCGGAAACTCTGTTCAGTGTTGAAGATGATGAAGCGTTTAAAAAAGCTATGCCGAGAGGTATGCAGCTTTTAGCTGAATGTATGGATCTTGATCGTATTTATGTTTTTCACAACGAGTTAATTAGCGGTTATTTGTACTACAGATTAAAATATGAATGGGTAAACGAACTTGGTTTTCAGGGAAATTCCGTTCATGTGGGAATGATTTTACGCTATGATGTGGACGCGCCGGTTTGGAAGGAAATATTCGCGAGAGGTGAGAGTGTAATCGGTTCGGTCAGCAATATGTCCGGAGAAGAAAAAGAACTCATGGAGTCTAACGGCGTCAAATCAGTTGCGGCTATCCCCGTGTATCTTCACGGAAATTTTTGGGGTTTTGTCAGTTTCGACAACTGTCACGGCGAACTTATAATGTCGCAGGATGATATCGACATTTTACATTCAGCAAGCCTTATATTGGCAAGCGCTGTAAACCGCAATATTCAATCAGCCGCGTTAAAAGAAGTTCATGAATATGCAAAGCTCATGCTGGACGCTACTCCTGTAGCCTGTATGCTTTGGGATAGAAATATTAATTTCTTTGACTGTAATAAAAAAACACTGGAAATTTTTCAAGCTGAAAGCAAAGAAGATTTTGGCAGCAGATTTACCGAATTTTCTCCCGAATTTCAGCCTGACGGAAGACATTCGGTAACTACAATGTACCGGTATCTTCAGGATGCGCTTGGAAAAGGCGCAACTGTTTTTCAATGGATTCACACGCTTCCTTCCGGGGAATTAATGCCGGCTGAAATAACTCTTGTCCGCGTCAATTTGGGCAGTAAGTTTTTTGTTTCAGCGTATATGCGTGATTTGCGCGAAGAAAAACAAATGATGTTTGAAATCGAACAGCGCGATATGCTTTTACAGACTGTAAATAACGCCGCTTCTTTGCTTCTTGATACGGAGATTGACGGGTTCGAAGATAATATGTACAAAAGTATGAGCATGATGGCAAGAGCGGTAGACGCTGACAGAGCTTACATATGGAAAAATAATATTTTTAACGGGGAGTTATGCTCAACACAGTTGTATGAATGGCTGGAAGAAAATATTTTGCCGGCGGGAAACGAATTAGCCGTTAATATTTCGTATAACAATGTAATGCCGGATTGGTTTGAAGAGTTATCAAAAGGAAAATGCGTGAACGGAATGGCGCGCGATATGATGCCTTCCACGCATAAGTTTCTTTCAGCAACTCAGGTTTTATCCGTTTTTGTGGCTCCTATATTTGTGCAGGATGTTTTCTGGGGATTTGTCGGATTTGATGATTGTCATCAGGAAAGAACGTTTACCGTAAATGAAGCTGTGATTCTTCATTCCGGCTGTTTGTTAATTGGGAACGCTTTTCTTCGTCACAATATTACAATGGAATTGAAAGACAGCGCCGAAGAAGCGAAAGCTGCGAGCCATTCCAAATCCGCGTTCCTTGCCAACATGAGTCACGAAATCCGCACGCCTATGAACAGCATTGTCGGATTTTCGGAGCTTGCGTTAGACGACGATGTCTCGCCGAAAACAAAAGACTATTTGAATAAGATACTTGAAAATTCGGGATGGCTTTTGCAGATTATCAATGATATTCTTGATATTTCAAAAATTGAGTCCGGCAAAATGGAACTTGAAAATATTCCTTTTAATCTGCATGAGCTATTCGCTTCATGCCGGACTCTGATTATGCCTAAAGCAATTGAAAAAGGTCTTGCGATGCATTTTTACGCGGAGCCTTCTGTCGGGAAAAGAATATTCGGCGATCCGACAAGACTTCGTCAGGTGCTTGTAAATCTTCTTTCTAACGCTGTTAAATTTACCAACACGGGATTGATTAAAATGCAGGCTTCCATGAAAGAAGTCGGAACAGACAGCGTAACAATGTTTTTTGAAATTAAAGATTCAGGCATCGGTATTACTCAGGATCAAATTAAAAAAATATTCGATCCGTTTGTACAGGCTGAAACGGGTACTACGCGGAAATACGGCGGTTCCGGTCTTGGGCTTCCTATAACAAAAAACATTGTCGAGATGATGGGAGGAAAAATTAATGTCGAAAGTACTTTGGGTGTAGGCAGTAAATTCAGTTTTGAAATAAAATTTGACGCGGTTGACGTGGATGATAATGAAAAAATTAACGACAAAATTATTTTTTACGATATGGAAAAACCGTCGTTTGAGGGCGAAGTTTTGTTATGTGAAGATAATGTTATGAATCAACAGGTAATATGCGAACATCTTGCGAGAGTAGGTCTGAAAACAGAAGTTGCGTCTAACGGAAAACTGGGCGTTGATATGGTCAAAGCGCGCGCAAATAAAGGCGAAAAACAATACGATTTCATTTTTATGGATATACATATGCCGGTAATGGACGGTCTTGAAGCAGCCGCTAAAATTTTTGAGTTTGACGCGAAGATACCGATTGTCGCCATGACCGCTAATATAATGTCCAATGACAGGGAAATATATTTATCAAGAGGAATGAGCGACTGTGTAGGAAAACCTTTTACATCGCAGGAATTATGGCGCTGTCTTATGAAATATTTTAAGCCTGTTAAATGGCAGAAAGAAGACACCGCCGAACGCGAAAAGGCGGACAAAGAGTTAAATCAAAAACTTATAAATAATTTTGTTAAAAATAATACCGGTAAATTTGGGGAAATAAATAATGCGCTGAAAGAAGGTGATATTAAACTCGCGCATAGAATAGTTCATTCGCTGAAAAGTAACGCCGGGCAGCTTGGTAAGAAAATTTTAAAAAAAGCGGCAGAGGATGTTGAAAGCAGCTTAAAAGACGGAAATAATTTCGCCGATCCCGAACAACTGGAGTTTCTCAGATCAGAATTAGAAAAAGTAATCACGGAATTGTCCTTGCTTGTGAGTGAACAGAAACATTCGATCGCCGAAGAATTGACCGACATTGAGGCTGCGCGCGCAACGCTTGAGAAACTCGAAATATTATTGGAAGAAGGAGATGTCGAATGTTTAAAATTAATAAAAAGCCTTCAATTGATACCCGGAAGCGGAGAATTGATACAACAAATTGAAAATTTTGATTTTATACCGGCTTTAGAAACGATTGCGGGATTAAAGAAAAAAATATTTGGGTGATGTAAATGGATAAAAAGAACAGTTTGCTGGTCGTCGATGACGACGTTTCAAACCTCATTGAGTTGACTCAAATATTGCAGACGGAATACAAAATATTCACGGCAAAAGACGGATCGTCCGCTTTGGAAAGAGCGAAGAAATCTCTGCCCGATCTTATATTGCTTGATATCATCATGCCCGATATGAACGGATTTGATGTTATTAGTAAAATGAAAAAAGATAATGCGACAAAAAATATCCCTGTAATATTTATAACAGGAATCAGCGAGAATGATAATGAAAGCGAGGGATTATCTATAGGCGCTGTTGATTATATTAGAAAACCTTTTGACGCGACGATTGTAACATTAAGGGTGCGTCATCAAATTCAAATGGTAAATCTGAGACGTGAATTAGAACACGCCGCAAGAAGCTCGGAAATGGCAAGCCGCGCTAAATCATTGTTCCTTGCGAATATGAGCCATGAAATACGCACGCCTATGAACGCGATTTTAGGCGTTACGGAAATCTTAATTGAACATGAAACCCTTCCGATGGAAATTGAAGAAGGTTTAAACAGGATTTACAGTTCATGCGATTTACTTTTAGGAATTATCAACGATGTGCTTGATTTCTCTAAAATTGAAGCTGGTAAGCTTGATATTGTTTCTTCTCATTATAAAATCGCGAGCTTGATAAATGATTCTGTGCAGTTGAATATGATGCGGATTAGCTCAAAACCGATCGAATTTGATCTTCAAATTGACGAAAATATTCCGGCTAATCTTTTCGGCGATGAACTTCGTATTAAACAAATATTAAATAATCTGCTTTCTAACGCGTTTAAATATACTGATGCCGGAAAAGTTACATTGACTGTCGGATTTGAAACATCGCAGGAAAAAGACGATATCATTCTTGTTTTAAGCGTTAAAGATACCGGATGCGGTATGACAAAAGATCAGTTAAACATAATGTTTGAAGAGTACGCGCGTTTTAACAGAGAAAACAATATCAATATAGAAGGAACAGGGCTTGGGCTTGCAATTACACAGCAATTGATAACTCTTATGAAAGGTGAAATACAGGTTGAAAGCGAACCGGATAAAGGTTCATTATTTACCGCGCGGCTGCCGCAGAAAAAAATAAATAACGAAATTTTAGGCAAAGAAATCACCGCAAGCCTTCAGCAATTCAAGGTGAATTATTTATTACAAAGGAAGAGAGAGCATATTACGCGCGATTTAATGCCTTATGGAAGAGTTCTTGTTGTTGACGATGTTGAAACAAATATCTTTGTCGCGTCGGGTTTAATGAAATTATATAAACTGCAAATTGATACCGCAATGAGCGGGCAGGAAGCAATTGATAAAATTAAAAACGGTAATGTATATGATGTGGTGTTTATGGATCACATGATGCCTGAGATGGACGGCATTGAAACCGTAAAAAATCTTCGCGATTTAAACTACTTAGCTCCTATTGTCGCATTAACGGCTAACGCTGTGGCGGGGCAGGCTGATATATTTATGAGCTGCGGCTTTAACGATTTTATTTCAAAACCAATAGACATACGTCAGTTAAATTCAATTTTGAATAAGTTTATACGCGACAAGCAGCCGCCTGAAGTAATTGAAGAATTACAAAGACAAAACGCGGAAAAAATCAACGCTGAAAAATTTGCCGTTAAACCTCCGGTAGATCCTCTTTTGCTGGTTTCGTTCGTCAGTGACGCAAACAAAACTATAAAATGGCTTGATGAAAATAAACCTCAGAAAGCCGCGTCCGGTTTTGAATACGGATTTAAAGATGATAAAATATTACAAGAGTTT
>Ga0209755_10001899_pt1 | contig 30386 bp, 28 predicted proteins | sample TergutCo191P1_FD_187301 | JGI IMG/M metagenome (GOLD analysis project Ga0209755, IMG submission 187301) | Cornitermes sp. P1 segment gut microbial communities from Petit-Saut dam, French Guiana - Co191P1 (SPAdes) (version 2) | ecosystem: Host-associated > Arthropoda: Insects > Digestive system...
CTTTTAATAAGATTGCTCCCTGTTTATAACCTTTCTTAAATTTTCCGCCTAATGTTGCCCTGCCGCCTGATATTGTTTTCATTTCTACTACTTCGCCGTCTAATACTAAGTCGGCGGTTTTACTTCCAATTTCGCCTTTTATATATTTATCCGGTAGAAAAAAGGCTATGCTTCCCCTGCTGGTTAATATCCGTACTTGTGCCATTTCTTTTTGCCATTTTTCGGGTTCTCTTTTTTCTTGGGAAAGGCGGCTTTGGGCTACCCAAATGTTTGGTTCTATGCATATCCATTCTTCGTTGGGAAACAAGGCTTTTGCGAGTTCCGCACTGCGGAGCAGTGCTTGGGATTTTTCTCTATTGATTGTTTATTGCTCCGTAATAATGATTGACATTGCTATAAGGATAGCAGATTATTTGAATGATGGGGAGAGGGAAATCTAATATTTATCTGATATTATCTATGCCGATTGTTGACATGTAAAATGGCTCAATAATTTAGGAATACAGTGTCAGAAAAACGGTACTTATTATGAAAACGGATAATTATTGAAAGATACATAATATATGAGGGTGTATTAATATTTATAAATAATTACCTGTCAATCAGATATACAACAGTATACCAAAATATTAAAACGATAAATCCATATTATCTAAATATTTTTGTAATTCTTCTTGTTCACTTGCCAATGTTGTTCGAGTTCCAGTAACAATAACAATTTCCTTAACATCAAACTCCAATAATTGAAACATTTGTTTTGTATATTCAATGTAAACTTGAAATTTGCTTTTGTCAGGATTGCCTTGTGTAAATACAAGTATTAATTTTATTTTCTTCTCTTTCTCTTTATAGTGCGGTGAAAAGCGAGGAGAAATATGAGCAAACAATCTGTCAATAAAAGTTTTTGCCTGTGCTGTCATTTGCCCCATGTATATTGGTGTTCCTAATATAAGAGTATCAGTGGTTTCTAATTCCTTATAAAGTTTCTGCATATCGTCATTTATTACACAGCCATTATTACCATCTTTATGACAACCTAAACAGCCTTGACATGGTTTTATAATCAAGTCAGCAAAATTATATAACTGCGTTTCAGTATTTGCTTTTTTGAGTATTTTATTTATTACCCATGATGTGTTACCATTTTTTCTTGGGCTTGCGTTAAATCCTATAACTTTCATATTATATCCTTTCGCTATAATTTATTCTTCATCTTTATTAAAAGAGGCTAAGTATTCCTCATTTTTTATAATCGGAAAATGACTTACCCATTCAGTTAAATCAAATGGTTCAGGGTTTATAAACTGTGTATAATAAATATGTGGAGTCTTGTCATCTTTAACTGGTATTTCTGATACAATATTAAATTCATCATTTTTAATTATATCTTTAATATATTCACCTGCTAATAATTTATCTTCGATTTCTAATTCATAATAATCATCACCAAAAACTATCATTTCTGTAGAATTAAATAATTTACCAAAATGTTTAATTTCTTTTAATTTATCATCAAACATATCTGTTTCACTTTGTAAATATGCTTCAAAAGCATACCATTTCCAGCCAAAGCCATAAAATTGTATACTTGATTTTGACATAGCAATATCAATCAATTTATAATTTTTATCATATACAGATATTTGAATGTATGTTTCATTTTTTATATGTTCTTCGTAAGTTCCTTCATCAAATTCTTCATCAAAATAAAAACTAATAAGTAATAAATCATTTTCATCACTTGGGGGATATTCTTTAGCAAGATTATAAACATAAACTTTTTTATTTAATAATTTTGCTAATTTTTCGGCAGTATAGAAAAGGTCTTTTTCATAGAGATTGTTGTCAATAAATGCTTCTATGTATACACCCATTTATTTTCTCTTTATTTTCTTCGCTTTCATAAGGCGTTTGTGATAGGTTTTCTTTCGTTCTTTGGGTTCTGTCATAGTTTAAAATTATCAAAAAAACATGATTCCAACAAGACTACCAGAAATTAGCGTAATTTTTTCAAAACAAATTTTTATCCGGCACGCATTTGCCTTCATCATCCTGATTCCAAAGTATATCGATAAGAAAGCCGCTGATTTTTCCTTTTCTTCTCTGCTTTTTTTTAGCGTCGGCAAGCCGGGAAGTGTATAACCAGCGATTACCGTTCGCGTCATGTATGGAGCAGGAGCTGCTTTTCGGGGCGAGCGCAATTGCGCTTTCCCAGTCTTCGCAGGCTTTTGCGTATTCGCGTTTTTGTTCCCACGCTTGAGCGCGTAATTCGTAAACATCATAAAATATTTTGCTGAGTTGTATTGCGGCGGTTAAATCGTTTATTATTGAATTAAGAAGAACTTTGTCGAATTTTTTAAACCAAACGCTTTGTCCGCCGTAATGTTCGGCTCCTCTTTTTTTCTGAAACTTACGCCAGTTGTCAAGCGCTTTTTTAAAATTGATTTTTACCTGCTCTTCTTTCTCCGCTGTAGAGAGCGGCGGCGTTGAAAAAATGCGCGCATCTGAAAAAACCGGTGCGGATCGCGTTCCCTCATTAACAGACTTTATCTGCGATTCAGGCGAATAATTGATACCGAACTTTCTTAAAATTGCTGCCGTCTTTTTTTCTTTACAACCAATTGATAGGATTAAATTTATAACTACCCTTTCTTTGTCTCTGTTTTTATCAAAAGCAATACCGTGAAAAAAAGAGAGCTTGCCGATATCAAACCAGTGATACAATTTATTATCATTTCCGTATCTATTTATCATAATTCTTTATTATTAAAACCATAACCTACCGCGATTCTTTTTCCTCCCTGCCTATCGTTAAGAGGAATATATATTCTGTAAATATTATTCAAAACATCAGGGGAATATTCAGCTTTAAAATTGATAAACTTTTCGGCAATTCTTTCTATCCACGCCAAATCATTCGATGAGATCGGCATATCGTCCGCTTCGAGCATTGAAATTTCAGCCGCTTTGCAGAAAAAATCAAAAATATCAGTTAATACTTTTCCCAATTCCTCGTCAAGATAATTATAATTTTTTAGTAATTGATATATTTCCTTAATCTCATTTGCCGAGGCGATCCAAAATGGAACATTCGGTTCAATATAAAGAACTGGATATGGAAGAGGTTTTGTTCTGAAAACAGGTTTCAGCGTTTCTTCCTCTCTTTCTGTTTCGATATAATCATTATTACTAATATTTATTATCGCTATATGATTATGAGCATTTGACGTGACTATCGCGGAGTTAAATGCTTTTTTACTCCATTCCGGTTTTTCTGTAAAATAAAAACCGCTGCCTTCTTCAAATTGCCTCAGAGATTTTATCTTTATTCCGCCGGAAATTCCGTATAATCCGTTAATTGTATTAAAAACAGACTGCCAAAGATTATCAAGCTCCGGCGAATTTTTAACAATATCGGCAACAAGATTCATGACAGGAAGAAAATTACTGCTTTTAGAATCGTTAATTATTCTGCTGTACCATATAAGAACCCGAAAAAAAGCGGCGAGAATTCCGTTTTTTTCATAATGTCCGCCTGCTTCATAAAGCGAATAATTCTCCTGCATTTGTAAAAATATTGAAGAGTTTAATACTTCATCGGCGTTGTATATTTTATTAACTTCTTCTCTTACCTGCAAAGGATAACCGCTTAAAACATATTCTACATCAACATTTTGATACTCGATAGTGTTATAAAACCGTTCTGCCGCTTTTTTTGGAGCAAGAGCCAGCAAGACTTGAGCTGTTTGAAAAAAAAGAATACTTCTTGCGTACGCTTCTTCAGGCACTTGATCTTTTTTTTCTGTTATCGCATTAATAAGTTCATTCGTCAGCAGAACAATCCTATCATATAAATATTCTTCTTCCACATATTGAAAAACGCGCGAAAAAACAAGATGATTTATATAAACAGCAAGGTCTGTCGTAATAAAAACAGGAGTTGTTTTTTTATCCGTCAATTTTTTATACAGAGAAAGCAAACTGTCTGAATTCTCAGAGAGGAGATCATGATCATTGGTTTTTATTTCCTGAAACGCGATTCCGTTTCTTTCAAGTTCATTTATAATATCAGGCGTAATTTTATCATATCCCGTTACACGATAAAAATTTTCGAAATGTCCGTTATTTTTGTACAGCAAAGCGTTAATTCTGTTGTTTTCGTTTGATTCGTCTATACCGTACAGATCCGCGCCGAAAACAATGCCGTGTTTTCCGTTCCATATAGTTTTATAAAAATAATTTAATTTATCCTGAAAATTAAACATATTATCGTAATAATAATTGCTGTTTATAATTTTTTCACCAAGAAGAATAATCGACGCGAACGGAATTATTTCTCCCTGCGGAAGTTTACCCAAATCGTCATCAGAATAAATAGTTTCAACGAGATAAAAAACACATTCATCGCTTCCGACAACCGCGGTATGACCGTTTGGAAATCCTCCGTCAGGAAGATCGGTAAAAATCAAAGCGTCATTCAAATATTTTTTATGAGCCTCTGTTGTAAACGAAAGTAAAAGCGGTTCATCATCAATTTCCGAATTCAATGACGGAATTTTATACTTTGAAAAAGAGGACGTGTCAGAATAAGAAAAAACATGAGCGGACGATGTTTCGAGCGCCGGCTCGGATGCTTTCGAAGACGAAACATTTTCTCCTTTTAAACATCCGAAAAACAGAACGCTTAATAAAAATAATATAATAAAAAATAAATTTAACTTGCCAAGGATACTCATTATTACCCCCAAAGCAAGCATATCATAAATTACGGAGAAATACCAGAATACGAAATTATTTTACTGTCGGAAATGTAAACTTAAACATCAGCCCCGAATCGGTTGAATTCACGTTGATAGCGCCTTTATTTTCTTTTACAAGGTCTTTCACTAAACTTAAACCCACGCCTCTGCCGGCTGCCGTGCTTGTTTCATCGGCGGTAGAAAACTCGGGACTGAAAATTGAACCAAGAAGAATCTTTTTATCGACATGAGCTCCCGGATTTTTTTCAAGATATTTTATTTTTATTTTTTGCCAGTTAAGACCACCGCCGTCATCAGAAAAAGTAATTTCGGCTTTGTCGTTTATTTTTTGTATGTTATACGTAAGCAGTCCCTGCGGACTCTTGCCCTTCTTGACTCTATCATCTATAGTTTCAATTCCGTGATAAAGCGAATTCCTAACGCATTGAAACAAGATATCCCTTATAGGTTTGCTTAATTTTGATTCCAAAATAGAAAGATCGATGCTTCCCGCTTTTACTTTCGCCTTCTTGTTTAATTCGCCTGCCAGCCTTTCCACCGCTTTTGATAAAGAGTTAAACAAAATCGTATCCATTTGGTTTGAGGATTTATAAGCGGTAATTTTTTTGGTAATGGCTACATAAGAATCCATTTCCTGCATAAAAGTTTCTATTTTAATCGCCAGCCCGAGAACATCATTCACTGTAACTTTATCCTGACCGGATACCGCTTTAATATCATCTTCAAGAACATGAAGTTTTTTTCCGAGACTCTCGAGATCCAGAATAAGGGCGTTTGATTTAATCGCGTGAATATATTGAAATATTTTTGTAACAGCCTGCTTTTCGTTAAGCGTTGTGTCTTTTAAAAGAGTGTTGATGCTGTTAAAATTGGAATACGTATCTTCGATAAAGTGCTGAAAAACCGCGGGATCGATCTTTATTACATCGAACAGGTTTTTCATTTCTACTTCTTGAACTTTTTTCTGTTCTTGAAGTTCATTCTCAATTTCTCTTTCCCTTGTAATATCCTGAACAATTCCGATTATAATGGGATCAGCGCCCGCTTTCTCAATAAGCTGGAATTTTGTACTTAAAAATTTTATTTCATTATCGATCTTGTATTCAAACTCAGCGATCGGATTCGCCGCGTCAAGAACTTTAGCGGTTTTTGTTTTATCGAAATGCATGGCAAAATAGCCTTTCATTATTTGAAGCTGTTTCGAATCAAACGAAGAATGAAGAATATCAAGAAAGTTTTTTCCCGTTAAATCTTCGGCAAAGTAAGAAAGAATTTCGGTTAACGGACGGGAATACTGCGGAAGAATATTTAAATTTTTATCCATTAAAAATATTCCCTGATAGATATTATCCTTCATTGTTTGGATCATATCTCTTTCGTGCGCAAGTTCGCCCAGTAATTCATTTTCTTTTCGATCTTTAAGAATACCGATCCATTCGTAAATTATCGATAAAGCTCCGATAAGAATGTACGCGGCGATAAACCTTATACTCACCGCAGTGTCGGGAGCGACAGACGCTAAAGGAGTGTATAATAATAAAACGGCGGCAATTAAAACGATAATTGTTTCAATAACGCCGACTGTCATTTGACAAAGAAAGATAACTATCGGCGGAAAAGCAAACATCCAAACCGCAGCCCAAAATCCCAAATCGCCCAGATATAAAAGATAACAGCAATACGCTCCGAAAACCGTTACGGGAAAAACAGGAATAAGTCCGAAAGGAACTTTTGAACGGAGCATAATTATCGCGGAAAGACACAGGAACGCGATGCCGAAGTCAATGATAACCCTTGTTGTATCAATGCCGATTTGAGTGATGCCAAGAATGGTCAAAGGAAAAATCGCGACCATAAATATCCAGTTTATGGTCATGTATCTTACCTTATCTTTTACATTTACAAGCTCGTAATACCGATTACCTAGAAATATTGAAAGTAAGACTTTGCCCACTTTGCTCTTTTTTTTCATTTTGTTTCTTCCGTTACCGCTGACATTATCACAGACTTAATTCTCTCATTTCGCCTGTTCAATAGCCACAGAGAGACATATTTCATGATCGTCAAAAATTGTAAAAGGAATACAAATAATTCTTGTTTTATCCGACGGCCAAACAATGGAATGCGCTTTTCCTTTAATAATCGACGGTATTGTAATTTTAATGCGGTGTTTCTTTTCAAAAACATTTTTTACATTTCCGATGATAATATTGATAATTTCACCTAACGCATCGGTTACTTCCCTTTCAACAGTTGTGTATGTCTTGCCGGTAAGAGTGCTTGTCAGCTTAAAAGCCGTTTCCTCTTTAATTGACAGCGCGACAGCTCCGTTCGCTTCGCCTGAAAGCCCGATTACGCCTGATAAATCCCAGATCGTATTAAACTCATCATTTGATACAAAGAACGCCCTTCCCGGCGCTACTTTCGTATTAAACATATCGCGAAAAACTTCTTCGCTGCCCTCAATGAAAGGCTGAATGAATTGTTCCATTTAACTACCTCTTTATTAACAGGATTTCCTGTACTTTTTCTTTAAAGATTTTTTCCGGCACAGGTTTGACGATATAATCTGTCGCTCCGCATTGAAGCGCTTCGATAACGCTGAACTTTCCTCTTTCGGACGTTACCATTATAATCGGCAGATCCTTGTACTTAGGTAATGCTCTTACAGTTTTGAGGAAGTCAATGCCGTCCATTCCCGGCATATTCCAATCCAGAAAAACGATTGTCAGATCATTTTTCTCCAATAACTGCAATGCCTGCGCTCCGTTTTCCGCTTCTAGGCACTGAAAAGGCACTTTCAACTCCGCGAATGTGTTTTTTACAATATTTCGCATTATAATGCTGTCGTCGACAACCAAAATTTTAACCATATGCTAACAACCTCACCTTTTATTAATTATCTGCGGAATTTTCGACAATTGTCAAGAAAATTCTAGGTGAGTCCTTTTATAACAAAAATGTATACATATGTCAGAAACAAGCCGAATATCTCGCAAAAAGTTCCGTCCTGCTTTTTATACCCAGTTTTCGGTATAGATTTTTCCGGTGAAAATCAACCGTGTAATAGCTAACTTTCAAAGTATAGGCAATTTCTTTGGGAGATTTTTCAGTAAGCAAAATCGAAAAAATCTCCTTTTCGCGGTTCGTAAGACTCGATACTTTTGATAAGATATTGTTTACATTCTCCATCTTTTCCTCCTGAAAAGAAATATTTTATGTACTAAATATCCTACGTATTTCAGTATATTTACATTGACAGAAAATGCCTAATTATGGACTATTGTTGCGTTTTGCGAAAAATCACTTGCATCGATTATTAATTGTGTTAATGTTAGTAAAAGGAGAGCATTTTATGGAAATTACATACCATTATTACTTTAAAAACCAATTCAGACCTCTAGCGTCGCTTTCTCTTCACGAAATGGCTTATATGAGCTGCCCGGAATCCGGCGTACTCCCTATGGAACACCCTGACGCTTACGCCCTATACCTTACCGTCAGCGGCAGGGGAAAATACACAATAGGCGGCTCAGACTTTCAGGTTAAGGAAAACGACATCTTTGCCATGTACCCGAATGTGCCTGTTCACTGTTTAGCTGACAAAACCGATCCATGGGAGTTAGTTGCCATCAGTTTTGACGGCGTTGACGCCCGCCTGCTCCTGAACGCCGCCGGCTTTGAACCGAAAAATCCTGTCCGAAACCTTGACCCTTTAACAGCGGAACAAATAAGAAAAGTAATGGCTGGCATTTATACATGGAGAGGTCAGGAAATTTACAGCACCGCTCAGTCCACAGCGATGATTTACGCTATGTTGTCGGCTCTCGTTAAAACAAATTCTGTTGATCAGAGCGCGACACCTCCCGGCTGGACAGGAACAGTTCATTTTCAAAAAGCCCTTGATTACATCACAGATAATTACACAAAACCGATCAATGTGTCGGATATCGCCGGTCATGTAAATTTAAGCCGAAGCCGATTGTATCGATTATTCATGCAGCAGATATTTGTTTCTCCTCAGCAATATTTGATTGATTACCGGATTCGCGAGGCAATACGTTTATTGGAACACAGAACAGGATCGATAAAAGAAATAGCCAACGCCGTCGGTATTGATGATCCGCTTTATTTTTCCAATTTATTCAAACAAGTAACAGGAAGAAGTCCGAAAAATTACATGAAAAATCTTGCCAGCACGAATTCACAGTTAGATGAAAAAGAAGACAAGACAGAAAATGAAAAAACAGAAGGCGATTGATATTGATTATTTTTGTTATGTGACATATATTTTTCACTCAAACAAACTTTTATTTGTATGCGGCAAAAACAACGCTCCCGTATAATGATCCATGTAACGCGGCTCGCTGCTCAGATCCATATATGTAATTTGAGACGCAAGTTCAAACATTTTAGCGCGGCGCTCTTCGCAAACCAAAGATAAATACGCGCCAACAACAGAAGAATTTCCCAAAAAGATATATTTTTCGTCGTCTAATCGCGGCAGCAAACCGATAGTTCCTGCGTCTTCAAGATTAAGGTAATTTCCAAATCCGCCCGCGACATAAATCGTTTTTACATCGTTAAACGACATCCCGACGCTTTCAAGCATTGTCTGACAAGCGGAAAAAATCGCGCCCTTCGCTCGGATAAAGTTGTCGATGTCCGTCTCATTGATTGCGATTTTGTCTTTACCTGTTCGTGAGTCCGCCTCACATAAAACATACTCGCCTTTTCTTTCAGCAAACTTCCCTGCCGAATCAATTATCCCCTTTCTGAAAAGCTTCGCGACAACGGAAATAACTCCCGATCCGCAAATCCCCGCAGGAGCAGCGTCACCGATCGTAAACACCTGCGGCTTTCCGTCTTCGTTTATCACAACACGTTCGATTGCCCCATTAGACGCTCTCATTCCGCATTTTATTCCACCCCCTTCAAAAGCGGGACCTGCGGAACACGCGCAGGCAAAAACAAAATCGTTATTGCCTAAGACAATTTCTCCGTTTGTGCCAATATCGATGAATAAAATCAAATCGTTATTATTCGCTTCATCAATCGAAGTTTTCCGCGCAAGATCGGTGCAGAGTAAACCTGCCGTTATGTCTCCGCCGACATAACTCCCGACCGCGGGAGCAAAAAGTAATGGGGCGTTTTCATTTGCGTTTATTCCAACTTGAAAAGCGGTATACATTTGCGGACAAAAAACCGCGGGCGTGTACGGAGAAAGACGTATATATTCAGGCATGACACCTAACAGAAGATGTATCATTGTCGTATTACCCGCAATCGAAACGCATAAAATCTCTGATTGATTGATTTTAACGTTCTTGCAAGCTTCGGCTGTAAGTTCGTTTATCGTCTTTAAAATCCGATCGCGCAATTCCGCAAGATTTTTTTTCGCGTAATTAATCCTGCCGATAACGTCCAGAGCGCACTCAACCTGACTGTTATAAGCGTTATGTGAAGACAATACCTTTCCGGTTTCGATGTCAACTAACAGAAGGGCGGCTGTTGTTGTGCCGATGTCGATTGCGAGAGCGTATGCTTGGGGACTGTGGTCAAACCTTTGGTTCGTTGGGGACTTGGGACTGGGGATGTCAATTATTCTAGCGATATTATTATCTCTGTAATAATAAACAATTATTTTGCCGTCTTTTTCTCGCAATTTTTCAGGCAAATCTTTTAATACATTTAACGGCAGATCAACAGACTGACACTCAACTTCTTTTTGAAACGCTCTTACAAATCTGTCGGCATCCGACAAACCGTCAAGAAGCGCAGGCTCTGTAACTTGCAGATTTATTTTTTTTATAAACGGCGTATGTTTTTCAGGCAGATATTTATCAGGGTGACTGTCACCGCGCGGTTTAAAAAGATGACTGTCATCAATCGGCAATTCAACGATAATATCATAATCAGGAACAATAAATTGGCAAATTAAAACTTGCCGCTTTTTATCTTCTCCACGCTCTCCGCTCCCCGTTATCTGAACATTGCATTTCTGACAAGTTCCCTTGCCGCCGCACGGAGTTTCGATAAAAACACCGATCCGACGCGCCGCCTCAAGAAGAGACGAGCCTGCTTGAGATTCGATTGTGATGTTAGCGGGGAGAAAGGTAATTCTCGGCATGAATGTATTATATCATTTAAAAAATAAATTAAACAGAGATTACTAAGAATCATCGAATTACGCAAATATTTACGAATAAAGACGAATGAAAATTAAGAGCATTTGAGTTTATTCGTGTCATTCGATGATGATTCTTTATTCTTTATTCTTAATCCTTATTTTTTCAACAGCACGTTTTTTATAAAACCTTCCAGATCCGCCGCTTCCGATGGTCCCACCAGAACTTTGAAGCCCGGCAGGTTTTCTTCGAGTTCGCCTGAAATTTGCGCGACATAACCGGGGATTACAATCTCGCGGGTGTCCAGTTGTTTTTCAAGTTCGATTTCCTTGACGAATTTGCCGATACTCGCCCCGGAAAATTTTCCCGCCGCCCACGCGGTGAGGACGCTGAAGCCTTCACATTCGGGAATGATAAGCCACGCTGAAATCCCCGCGTTTTCGATCTCGCCTGAAACCAAAAAGTAAGTGAGCGAAAAGTTTGTCGTAACAAAGATCGGCGCTTTTTTATCAGGCTCGCCGATGGCGTAAAGTTTCGGTTCAACTTGTATCGGTTTTTGCGGATCGGTGAAAATATTCTGGCGTAATGTAAGGAGCGTTATAAGCTGCGCGGGATCAAACGAGGGCATCACAATTATTCCGCCGAACTTGTCGATTTCAGTGACAGCGGCTGTCATGTCGTCCATGTCGTTTCCTGTGTCAATGAATTTTAATGTCGCGTAACCGAGAGCTTTTACATTTTTTTTGAGCGCCGCTTTTCTCGCGACTGAATTTGTTTGGAAAGTTTCAGATAACGAATGAGTTTGAAATTCGATCAGGAGGTCGTTAAATCCGCCGTCTTTAATTTTTGTTGTAAGTTCAAAAACACTGTCAACGTCGGGAGCTGTTACGGCTAACACCTGATTGTCGCGTTTTGCGATTTTAACTGCTTCATCAATATCTAGGGACTGGAGACTGGGGACTGGGGTCGAACCTTCGGTTCGTTGGGGATTGTTGTTAAAAGATGCAGAGCTCGTACATATAACACTGTGCGATCCTGCAACCGCAGCGGACGCTTTATCGAGTGAAGCAATATCATTCGCTCTGATAATTAACGGAAGTTTTGTTTTTGCATAAACTTTCGCGCAATATTCAGAAAACTTCTTACCATCTTCTCCCTGTTCCCTGTTTTGCGTTACCGCAATCGCGCCCACATACAACTCTTCGCCGACACGGACGGGACGGTAATTGCGAATTTTTTCGGCGATAGACAAATCAGCGCCTTCGTTTAAGTTTACGGCAATTACGGGTTTGTTGACAAAAGTTTTTTCGTGACGGTACATTACTGTCTCTTCACCTAACGGAGAAACAATATCCGCGCCGATCTTCACTCCTTTTACGGGAGGCTCGCTCGCGGCTCCTAAAGTTTGTTTTGCTTCTTCGGAAGCGTACGGACATTCGGAAAGCATCGCTTTCTTTGCCGCAAGTTTCATAGCAAAAGCCATGCACGTGCTTGAACCGCACTCTTTACAATTTGTTCCGGGAAGAAGTTTTTGTATTTGTAATCCGCTCAATGCCATTTAATTACCCTGCCTTTCCATTAACTCATTGATGGTTTTCTTTACCGCTAACACCGCGTTAGGTGAATACATGATCAATATATCGGCTCCTGCGTACAGAAGAGTTGTCGCCGCCGAAAGCTCCCAATATGCCGCGCGTTTTTTCAAATCGCCCCAATCTGGGAACGCCGACTCAGGCGCTTTGAATTCCTTAACCTTCGCGCACTCCTGTCCGACCGAAACGATCATCGGACTTAAAAGCATATTATCGCCGCCGAGCCCCGTAAGCCTTATGCGTTCCATTACGGAATATGTATACTCGATACCGTAACCGATTGTACTTGTCATCGGATCGATGATGATCCTGTCCGCCGCAAGCCCCATGTTTGTCAGCAAAATATTTAACTGCTTGCTGATATTCACATCGATCGGCGCTTGCGCGACAACTGTGTGCCCGTAAGCCATCGCGGCTCCCGCGATCGTTCTGTAATTGTCCTGCTCGACAAAATTGAAAATTAAATTTTCGCCTTCAAAGTTTTGAGCGATTGCCTTCATCACTTCGTTATTTTTTTCAAAATGACTGATGCCCGAAATGATCAACGGAACATCGACAGCCTCAAGAATTGATTTGACAAGCTCGACGCTCTGCGCCGCGCTGTGGTTTTCGCGTTCAGGATGAATGCCGTCAAGCTTAACGCTGATCACATCCGCGCCGTATTTTTCTACACAGAGTTTCGCCATCTGCGCGGGTTTTTTCAAAACATCCCCGTAAACGTTACGCAAAACTTCAGGATACTTCTCGCTGATACTGTCGAAAACTTCCATGGCGATTAACGGACGGTTCGGCATCTTTCCTTCCCAGAAATGGAACGGCATACATGACGCGCCGCCGATATTGTAACTCTTTCCGCGGGTACCGCCCTCCGATTTTAAATTACCGATTTTTACGGTGTTCATCGTGCTTCCGCTTTCAACAGGAAGATCGAATTTTTTTATCGCGGAAATTCTTTCTTTGGAAGATGGAAACCGGTGACCGGAGTTTGAAGCAGGGACTTGGGACTGGTGACCGGGGACTGAGGTATTTAACATAGCAGATTGTCCGAGGAATTTTTCACTAAGAGTATTAATAATGCTTGTGATAATTTCTTTTGTTACAGAAGCTCTAACCTGTTCAGTGATTGCAGCGATGTCAATATTTTGGGGACTGGTAACTGGTGTCGAACCTATGGTTCGTTGGGGACTGGATAATATTTCATCTTTCTTCACTAGTCCCTGTTCCCTAGTCCCTGTTCCCTGTTCCTTAACAACAGAGCCATGACTGCTAACAGTTTTTGATTCCTCATCGATTATTGAAAAATCCGCCATATCTTTCATCGTCAGCGCGGGATGTTTTACTTTTTCCAAAAACGCGCGCAAGTCCTGAGCGGAAATCGCGTCGTTTTCGTCCGCTATTTGATTGAAAAAGCCTGGAAGTTTTTGTTCTTCGAAACGTTTTTCAAGATCGGCGCGTAACAGTTCTTTTAATTCTTTCGGCATCCACACGACTCTCGCATAGCCGCCTTCCGCTGAAAGGAATTTTCTGCTTGTTAAAAAAACTTTTCCGCAGCCGTAGAAACCGGGCGTTTGCTGACCGCCGCCGACAGAACCAGCCAATGTTGAGAAGCTCATTCCGATCGGCGTGTCGCCCAGGTATTCGCGGTTAACCGCCATTACGCCGTTGCACTCCGGCACGTACGCGCAAATTACTTCGAAGCATCCGCAGCTTGTCATTGGTCGATCCATGATCGAGTAAGCGCAGAAAGAGTCTATTGATTTGTGGCTGTTTGTGTAAACGTATTCGTTGACGCCTGCCCAGATTCCTTTTACAGGATCGAGACATTCGCCCTTTTTCAGCGGCTGGTTCGGTCCTGTTTCATCAATTTCGTAGGCGGCTTTTCCGTCAAGCCAATTGTACGCGCCGCAAAGACCGAGACGTTCAGGAGTGATAACGCAAACATGGTTAGGCGCGAAGCTCTGACAAAGTAAACATGAATAGAACGTATCAACAGATTCGTCGGTCATCGCTTCGAGGCGGCGGTTGCGATCATCATAAACTTTTCGCGCGGTTTCAAGACGCTTTTCAACTTCAGCCTGATCAGTTACGAGCGTTACGCGCACTTTATCAACAATCGCGGGATAATCGGCGAGAAGTTTCGCGTGTAAGATTTCGCCGTAATCTTTTAAGCGCAGCCCTTTCGCGAAACCTGCCTTTGAAACGCGAGTCCAGACAATATCGCGCTGACCCATGTGCCAAATTCCTTCCGCGCCGTTTACAAGATGATGAATCTGTCTTTCCAAAATCGGCTCAAAATCAGGCTGCATTTTACGACCGGCGACTTCAACCCAAATACCAAGCGGAAGCCTTCCGCCCGGCTGCAATGTGTCGATATCCGGACCAATTATTTTAATTTCTCCGTCATTAATTTCGTCATACTCAACGCTTGTAACAAATTCAAACGCGAGAGTTTTGTTGCCGCCGAATTCGGCATGAGTATCTTCCTTGCGGATTCGCTCTCCCTCGAACGCGGGACCGTAAGCGACAGGAATCGGAACATTAACAATTTTTATTTTACATCCGCGCACTTCAAGCGCTTTTTCAACTATTTTATCGTGAGGAACGTTAGACACAACATGCTCGTAAGTGCACACGCCTGTGGGAAGAATCTCAGGGATATTCGTATCGGAAATAACGGGGAAGCCGTAATTGATGGCTCCTGCGGCGGCGGCGTATTTATCGGGAGTAACTTCACCTAACGCGATAACAAACGCGAAAATCCTGTTCTTGTTGTATTTTAGATTCGCTTCAAAGTCACCGGGCTTTACTCCTCCGAAAGAAAGAGCGGCGCGGTTTGCGAATCCTAACGCGTAGATCAAAGATGAAACATCTTTTCCGAAAGGAACAAGGCGGGTTTCCCACCCTAATTGGACTCCTTCGGCGGCGAGCTGCTCGGCGAACTGCACTCCGTTTGTGCTTCCTCCCATAAATACGTAGAGGTTTTTCTGCTGCAATTCTTTCGCGATCTTCACAGCGGTTGCGTTGTCGGGAGCGGCTCCGGTGATCGCCGCGAAACCGGGAGCGGTTCCGTCAACAAATTCGATTCCGCGTTCGCGCATGATAACGTCGTTAGCGGCTCCAAGAAAAATTCCGCTAACAGGATCGGGACCGATAATGTACTTGCAAGCTTCGATTACTTCACACGCAAACAACGCCGCGACTCCCGCGTCAAGAGCGGAACCAAGATACGGAAGCCACACTTTTTCCGCCGGCAATAAAGGCAGCATACCGCGCGCTTCTTTTAAAATTTCTTTTAAGTCGGCAAGCGTTTTCATTTGTTTGCCGGTAAAAGAATAAATGACAGGTAAAAAATAATTTGTGTTCGGGAAAGCGACCGGGCAATCCGCGCCCTTCTGCGAAATTGCGTCCGCTAATTTTTGTTCAGCCTGAATAACAAATTGAGTTGCGCCTTCGATCGCGCTTGAACAAATCAGTTTCGACATTACAAATCCCTCCTGTCTTTCATATCAAAGAGCTTGCGTTCTGTTTTCTTGTTGATGCCAAGACCTTCTCTCGCCTTATTCATAATTTCCATGATACGTTCAACCGCTTCATGAGGATCAGCGTAATAATGAAAACACGCGCCGAAATCTTCTGTAGCTCCGCCGTGCAAATAATTGTGAACATTATCCGAACCGGAAGTATAAAACGGATTACCCAGAAAAATATCAACGCCGGAAGAAACAAAATAACATCCGATAGAAATCGCTTTTTCGCTCATCCATTCAGCGGCAACGCCGACAGCGGGAAGAGTTCCAAGATCGTCACCTAACCCGCCCTCTTTTACGATTTCAGTCGCCGCTTCAAGGATTCTCGTATTATCAACGCAGCTTCCAAGATGCAGCACGGGCGGAATACCGACAGCCTCACACACTTCGCGCAAACCCGCGCCTGCCATTTTTAAAGCGGTTTCAGGAGTGAGCCTTCCCGCCTTCGCGGAACCAATTGCCGCGCATCCTGTCTGCAAAACTAAAACATTTCGTTTTATAAGTTCTTCTGTTAATGTATTGATGTATTCATCGGTTTTTTGTTTTGTATTTGTACAACCCGCGATTCCGACAACGCCGAAAATTCGATTTTGAATAATAGCGTCGTTTAACGGACGGAATGAAGCGCGGTATTTTCCGCCGAGCATATATTTGATCGCGTCCACGCTGAAACCGGCGATCAAATCTTCCTTATCTTTTGGAATTTTAACTTTTGATTTATCCCTATTTTTAAAATTATCGATAGCGCGTTTGATGATATTTTTCGCGGCTGACAGCGGATTCGCTTCGCCGACCGTTATGTGCAACGCGCCAATCGTCTTTGCCATATCAGTCGTTGAAACAATTTCTGTATGGTATTTTTTCGCGGCTTCGATGAGACCGGGCATTACGCACTGAACATCGACTATCATCATTTCTACCGCGCCTGTAACAATTGACAATTCCTGCTGAAGCATGTTGCCTGCTAACGGAACGCCGTGACGCATCAAAATTTCATTCGCGGTGCAGCAAATGCCCGCAAGAGTGATACCCTGCGCTCCCGCCGATTTCGCGTAATCCTTGATGTCGGGAGACGAGACAGCTAAAGCGAGTATTTCCGAAATTGCCGGCTCATGTCCGTGTATCAATATGTTGACAGTTTCTTCCTTTAATACGCCGAGGTTGGCGGTGCTTTTAACGGGGGAGGGCGTTCCGAATAAAATATCGGAAACTATCGACGCGATCCTAGAGCCGCCCCAGCCGTTGGAAAGCGAAGTGCGGAAAGCGTGCATCAGTAAATTTTTATAATCATGATCAACGCCGATCGATGTGCGGTGCAAAGACTCAACGACCATTCGATCGATGCCGCACGGCTTGATGCCTTTCGCTTCCCAAATCCCCTGCCGTTTAAGCGGAGCGAGCGAAAGTGTTTTCATGTATTCTTCCTGCGTGGAAAATTCGTTTAAAAATAAATTCGCTAAATCAAGGGCGATTGCGTTTTTTTCGCGGTTTTCGGTTTCGATACCGTAAATTTTCGCGTTTTTTAAAAGCGCCTTTTCATCTTTAATGACATAGCCGTCTGCTTTTCCCTCAGCAATCGCTTTCAGTTTGAGAACCAGATGCCGCCCGTGATCGGAGTGCGCGGAAGTTCCCGCCGCCACCTCGCGAAGAAAATTGCGGGCAACGATAGTATCGGCATCCGCGCCGCAAATACCCTTGGGCGCTTTCGGCGTAATCCTGCACGGACCCATGTGGCAAACCCGGCAGCAAACGCCCTTCGTGCCAAACCCGCACTGCGCCTTCTGATTTTCCGCGCGATCAAAACAAGTTTCAACGCAGTCAATCCGGCTCTTCTCCAGCATCTCAACCGACGCATTGTCACTGACCTTAGAAAGAATTGTATCTTTGTTTTCCATATAGGTAGTATAGTGTATTTTTAGGGGGATGTTAAGAGCGGGTAGTGTTTAAATTTCACTATTCAGTTAAAATCTTGACCAAGTTGGTCAAACAAGATATATTATTATTTATGAAGACAATGCAAGCCGCAAAAGCAAAAGCACAATTTTCCTCTGTTCTAAAAGATGTAATGGCAGGGGGTGAAGTAGCTTTAACATACGGAAAGAAACAGGAAACGGTAGCAGTAATAATTCCTTTTGAAGATTGGAAAAAAAATCAAAAAAGAGTATTGGGAACATTGAAAGAAAAAATGACTGTTACTTTTTCTGATGATTGGAAAGTAACAGATGAGGAATTATTATACAATTCATGAAATATCTTGCTGATACTCATATTTTGTTATGGGCATTTTTAGAACCGGAAAAAATATCCAACAAAGTTAAATCGATATTAACGAACGAAAACAACGATATTTTTTACAGTCCTATCAGTTTATGGGAAATATCAATTAAGTTTGGGAAAGGTAAACTATTTCTTAACGGCGGAACTCCGGATGATTTTTTTACAGAATTAGTAAATAGTTTTTTTCAATGCAAATCAATCGATCCCATTAATTTAATTACAAATTACAAACTTCCAATTTGCCATAAAGATCCGTTTGACAGATTCTTAATCTGGGAAGCAATTAAAAGTGATTATATACTATTAAGTTATGATGAAGAAATGGAATTATACAAAAACGAAGGATTAAAAGTAGTTTTGTAATTAATCCATAGTTGACAAGATTTAATAAATATAATAACTTACACCAATGAACAATATAATATTCTATTTCTCCGGAACAGGAAACAGCCTAAAAGCCGCGAAGGACATATCAAAAGAACTTGAAAACTGCGAAATTGTATCGATGGCGAAATCATTTGAATTCGCAAAACAATATGATAGAATTGGTTTTATTTACCCGACATATTTTTGGGGATTGCCAAAAAAAGTTATTGAGTTTATCAAGAGAACAAATATGATAAACAACAAAAACGCTTATTTTTTTGGAATAGCGACTTACGGAGGATCAGCCGGCAACGCGATTTATCAATTGTACGAATTGTTGAACAAAAGACACAGAATAAAATTAAATTACGGGCAAAAATTAAAAATGTTTTCAAATTATGTAATTATGTATGATATGAGCAAAAATATAAACGCAGTAACCGAAAAGTCAAATAAAGATCTTATCCCGATTATTGATGCGATAAAAAATAAAAAAAATAATTACGTAAACGTACTAACAAAATTTTTTGAATTTATAAATAAGGATTTTATTAAAAATGTATCCAAGATGGATAAAGATTATAATGTCAGTGACAATTGCAACGGCTGCGCAATCTGCAAAAAAGTTTGCCCTGTTAAAAACATTGAAATAGCAAACAAAAAACCGCAATTCAAACACTCTTGCGAAAATTGCGTCGCCTGTATTCAATACTGTCCCGAAAAAGCGATAAATTATAAAAACATTACGCAAAACCGCAGAAGATACACGCATCCCGAAATTGATTACATGGAATTGTCAAAGTTCAATACTTAAGAAGAGTTTTACTATTAACTATGGGATATTAAAGAAGAGCTCTCGCAGAGACGCAGAGGCGCTGAGAGCGCAGAGAAGAATTTTTACCACGAACCACACGGACAGACACGAACTTGATGTTTGAATATTAACCGCCATTTTCCAATACTACTCCTTGAAAATTTATTTTAATCATGATATTATTATAGTATGAGGTTACTGTCTGTTAATATTGTATTATCCACAGCAAAACAGCTAAAAAAAGATGGTTGGAAATTTGATTGGGATAAATCATTTGGAGCAATTTCACAAAAAATAGCATATTTTGAAAATGATAAAATACAAGGATTAGTTGAGTTTGAAGAAGTACCAAGTTCATTATATAATATCATTTACCGTATTGAACTAGCTCCTGAAAATATTGGGGAAAACAAAAATATTGATAATATCGCCGGAACACTTTTTGCTTATGTTGCAAAGGATTCATTAGATGCCGGATTTGAAGGTTTTGTTGTTTTTGATAGTAAAACTATTTTAATCGATCATTATGTAGAAAAATATGGCGCACAAGTTCTATTCGGAAATCGCTTGTACTTTGATACAAAGGCAAGTAAAGCCCTAATAAATAAATATTTAAAAGGAGAAAACAATGAATAAAAATTTAATAATGGTAAATACAAATCCTGATATACTGAAATATGACAACCGAAAAGCAATCGAACTTGCTCAAACTCTCGGAAGACCGTTGACTTCAAGCGAATATGAAAAATTAAAAATTAAGAAATCAGTTAAATCGTTAAAATTGATTGTGGGGAAGTAATAATTTTTTACCATGAATAATGCGAACTTGATGTTCGATATCATCTTTTTTTATATTCGTATACAGCCTGTTTTTCAGCACAAACAGAATTTAATACCTCGTTGTAAGGAATAATCTCATTAATTAGATATTCTTTTTTTTCTGTTTCAGATTCAATGTCAAAATAATTTTGAAGATTAAGCCAAAACTGCGCAGAATTACCAAAGTATCTGGACAGCCGCAACGCCATATCCACTGATATTTTCCGGCTGCCTTTAATTATTTGACTAATTACGATTTGTTGTACTTTAATTTCCTTACTTAATCTATACGCAGTAATTCCTAAAGGTTCCAAAAATTCTTCTTGCAAAATAGTACCGGGAGGAATTAAATCCAGTTTCTTCTTCATAATAATCCCCTAATGGCAGCTCGTGATGATGATATTGTAACACGATACTATTGTCAAGTAATAATGATTGAGATGCGGCAATCCAGAAATCTCACGCAGAGACGCAGAGATCGCAGAGGAAGGGAAAGAAATTTTTTACCACTAACCACATTTACCTGACCACTCGTAAGTGGTCAGGTGCAGTGCTTAGGCAGATACTCTTGCGTAATCGATGAGTTTCTATGTACTCATCGGCGAAAAGAAACAGACATTATTTTATTATCCTAAAAGAATTTATCGGTTAATATTAAAACGAATTCCACTACTGATATTATAATTAAAAATAAATATAATAATAATATTTTTTTTGTTATCTTTATTTTTAATATTCTTGAAACAAACGTAGTTTCATTTAACTGATTCTCTGGATAGTTGTTAGATAGAGTATTTAATAAATCATTCATTTTTGTTTTTGATAAATCCATCCTTGCAGCCTCAGATTCAAGAAGGATTAATGAAAAAAAACAAAGAATAAAGCTAACAAATGGAAATAAAGTCAAAATTTGATAATTAACTTTATTATATATAAAATATGGTAATGATAATAATCCCAAAATTGAAATCATGGATTTATAAACAACACTCCAGTAATTCGTATGTCTGTAAATATAATCATTATGAAACAGCTTAATAAGCTCAATAATTTCATTTCTATCACTATTTTTATTTGAATTGTCAATCATTACTATCTCCTTTTCAATTTCACACCATCAACACTCACCAACCCAACGCTAATGGTAAAAATCCGGTGTTTTGGTAAACATATATTCTTTGTACATTGCACATAACGACAAAAAAACATTTTCACTTTTACATTATCCCTCACATCTTCGTCCACACACTACCTCCCGCCCCCCTCGTATACGTCCCTATACCTCCTGCTAAATATTTATCGCGTAAATCGCCAGGGAATGTATAAGAAGAAGAAAAATTACCTGTTGATATAGTCCCCATAAAGGTTACGCTCGTCAAACTTCTACAATTATAGAACGCAAAATCACCGATACTCCTTACGCCGTTGGGTATTGTTATACTCGTTAAACCATAGCAATCAGAGAACGCAAAACTGCCGATGCTCGTCACGCTGTCGGGTATGGTTATACTCGTTAAATCGTAGCAATAAGAGAACGCATAAACACCGATACTCGTCACGCTGTTAGGTATGGTTATACTCGTTAAATCGTAGCAATTAGAGAACGCACCTCTACCGATACTCGTCACGTTGTCAGGTATTGTTATACTCGTTAAACCACTGCAACCAATGAACGCATAATCACCGATACTCGTCACACCATCAGGTATTGTTATACTCGTCAAACCGCTGCAACTAGAGAACGCACCCCAACCGATACTCGTCACGCCGTTGGGTATTGTTATACTCGTTAAACCTTTGCAATATTCGAACGCCCGATCACCGATACTCGTCACGCTGTTGGGTATTGTTATACTCGTCAAACCACTACCAGAGAACGCACCCCCACCTATACTCGTCACACTAGCGGGGATTGCAATACTACCTTTAATTCCACTAGGAACACTCAGAATCGTACTTAATGCCTTGTTATACAATACCCTGTCTTGACTTGCATAATTTTTATTACCAGCATCAACAGTTATACTCGTTAAACTACTACAATTAAGGAACGCCCAATCACCGATACTCGTCACGCTGTTGGGTATTGTTATACTCGTCAAACCACTACCAGAGAACGCATAATCACCGATACTCGTCACGTTGTTGGGTATTGTTATACTCGTTAAACCTTCGCAATATGCGAACGCATAATAACCGATACTCGTCACGCCGTTCGGTATGGTTAAACTCGTCAAACTTCTACAACTAGAGAACGCACCCCCACCTATACTCGTCACGCCGTTGGGTATTGTTATACTCGTTAAACCTTCGCAATATGCGAACGCCCAATAACTGATACTCGTCACACTGTCGGGTATTGTTATACTCGTTAAACCACTACAACTAGAGAACGCATTATGACCAATACTCGTCACGCTGTCAGGTATAACAATACTTGATAAACTAGTGCAAACAGAGAACGCAAAACTGCCGATACTCCTTACGCCGTTGGGTATTGTTATACTCGTTAAACCTTCGCAATATGCGAACGCCCAATCACCAATACTCGTCACACTGTCAGGTATTGTTATACTCGTAAAACCTGTGCAATCACGGAACGCCTCATTACCAATGGAAGTAACTGGAAAATATGTACCAGTATTATCTGGACGGTAATATACAGGTATAATCACATCACCGCTTGTTACTGTACCTTTACTGACAGTGTAATATCTGTCATTAATAAATGAAAACTCAAGCCCTATTGTGCCGGTAGCGTATAAAATTCGGCTTTCCTTATGATTATTATCACGGTTGCATACACATTCTTCCATTCCATCAGTTGTAACTGTAGGTCTTATTGTAATTATCCAATCATCGTACTCATGTCCAAGCACGGGATAAGTGCCGCCTTGCTCTGTTGCAGGACAATCGGGGCAGCTTCGCTGTCCGCTGCCCGTTGTTGTACAAGTTGGCGGTACTGCGTTACTGTCATATACCCATGCATGTTCCAGCATTTCCACGATATATGTTTCTTCTTCTTCGCAATCCACACAATTTCGCTGACCACTTCCGGGCTCTGTACAGGTTGGTTCTGTTGCGCCCGGCGCGTATTCCCATTTGTGGTCGAGCATGGGGATTATTCCGCCGGTTTCGGTATATCGGCAGCCGCTGTTGGCGCAGGCTAATTCTCCAAAACCTTCCTCGGTACATGTGGCGGTTTTTAAAATATTCGCGGTGGATTGTTTATCATGAGCGGTTGAGTTTATGGCAATCGCTTCGGTTTGCTTTTCGCCGCAATCGCCGCATATCCTTTCATGGCTTCCAATAGAAACACAGGTGGCATTGACGGTCACTACCCAATCTCTCCAAATATGCGCGTGGGTATCGTCCTCTTTACAGGTAGATACAGAAAACCCAATAATCCCTACAAGTACGATAATTCCTAGCAATTTGACAAAATTTCTCATAAAACACCCCTTTATCTTAATATATGTCTTTACGACATAATACAAATTTACTATTTTTATGTCAATAAGATATGTAGATAATATAGTTGTTAATATGTCTATTAGACTTAAAGAGATGACTTTACAGCAAATTTTTATATCAAATTTAAAAAGAATCAGAAAAGAACAAGGGCTGTCCCAAATGGCTCTTTCCATGAGATGCGATACTTCAACCAACTACATAGGACAGATCGAAATGGGCAGACGTATCCCCTCGTTCGATAAGATAGAAGAAATAGCAACCGCTTTAGAAATCCATCCTCAGGAACTGTTTGCCTATGCAACAGTAGAAAAACAAAAAGAACAAATACCAAAAACAAAAGACTATCTGGAAAAAATGCCCCCAAATGTAAAAAAAGAAATAATATCTGTCCTGACAGACAATATCAAAAAAGTGTTTTATTAGTTGGAGAAAACAAACGCAGAAAAGTGTACTTAAAAAAGAATGAAAAAATTGTTTTGTCATTTCGAATTATTTCAAATAACACTGACCAGCACGAACTTGATTTTAAATATTAAGATAAAACTAATAAAGGCGGAAACGCAATACTCTATACTTTTGTGCTAATCTCTGTACATCAGCAGAGCAGACAGACGCACTCGGAAAACATATCCTATGATAAACTTGCTTTGTACAGTAGCGGGCGAGTGTGTACTCGCGGAAAAACATTTCCGCCGCTCCCCGACGTAGAGACCTGACTACTAAAATATATTAAGAATCAAAACAATAATTAAAATACTTGTTTTAGTAGTCAGGGCTCGGAGGCGGACTCTTCGGCGGAGTTTTTTCGCGGGTTCCGCTCGCACGGTACTGTACAAGGAATTGTTTAAATCCTCGGCGGAGTTTTTCCGAGAACAGCTGACTGTCTAACTGATGTACAGAAAGCAGACATCACTCCACTTTAAACCTTCCCACTTCCTTTATCAATGTATCAATGCCTTCCTGATTTCTTATGGAAATTTCGTTTACATGATTTACGGCGACATTTATTTGATCCGCGCCGGATGCCATTTCGTTCATGCCGGAAGTTATTTCCTGCGTTACTTTTTCAAGGTTGGCGCTTTCATGAATAACTTCATTTGCGCCTTCAAGCATTTCGTTGGAACCGCTTTTTACAAGCCTTGTGATATCATTAACTTTTGTTACGCCGTCAAGAAGCTGTTTGCTTCCTTCTTTTTGTTCTTCCATCGCGTTTCGGATTACTTCTTCCTGTTCTGATACGGTCAATACGTTTGAATCGATTGCCTCGAATCTGTTTAAAACGTTTTCTGTTGATTGCGTGATTTTGTCAATCGACGATTTAATTTTCTTTAGGACTGTACTGATGGTCTTTGATTGAATGCTTGAACTTTCAGCTAATTTGCGGATCTCGTCGGCTACAACCGCGAAACCTTTGCCGGCTTCTCCCGCATGAGCGGCTTCAATCGCGGCGTTCATCGAAAGCAGATTGGTCTGGCTTGCGATGTTTTGCATAACAGAGTTAATCTCCAAAAGCCCTTCCGATTCTTTCGCGATCTCCTGAATATCATTAGCTACATCTTGTAATCCGGTTCTTCCGATATCCGAAGCCTCACGCAGCGCTTTTACATTCGCTGAATTATTTTTTAATGTTTCTGTTACAGAAGAAATATTCGCGACCATTTCTTCGATAGCTGATGATGCCTGAGCAACATGAGCGCTCTGCTCTTCAACTTGATTATTTAATTTATTAATATTTAGTGTCACCTGTTCCATTGTCGCGTTTGTTTGCGTAACACTCGCGCTTTGGTTCATAACGCGCCCCTTTATGCTCTGTGTGTTAGCCGTAATTTGATTGATAGCGGCGGCTGTTTCATTCATGTTACTTGAAAGATCCTGTCCGACAGCGGATAATTTTCGCGCTTCATTTCTTATCAATATGATCAATAATTTTATCTTTTCAAGCGTATTGTTAAAATAAAGCGAAAGAGAGCCTATTTCATCTTTTGAATGATTTTCAATCCGTCTTGTCAGATCGCCCTCGCCTTCGGAAATATCTTTTAGCGTATTTGTAACATATACAATCGGTTTTACAACATTTGACGCTACTAAAAAAGTGATAAACGCAGCAATAACAAGAATAATAACCGCAATGATAATCGTAAACCACAGCATATTATTTATCGGTCTGTCTATTTCATCGCGCGGAATTCCCAAAAGAAGACACCACGGATTTTCAAAACCGGAAATAGTGATAGGATAATAAATCATACGCAAGGTTTCACCTAACAAGGGAGAATAGCGATCTATTGAAACCGGATTTCCGTCTTCGCCGCCGTTTTTAATTGCCTCCACAATTCGAGAATGCTGATCGCCTAAAAGTTCGATCTCTCCTTCGTATACGCTGATGTTTTTTCCAATTCTGTTTTTGTCATAATGCGCGGCAATTACGCCGTCGTTTGAATAAACGCCGGCTACTCCGGTTCCGTTATAAATCTGTTTTGAAAGTTCATCAGCTACTTCCTGCATATCGCTTATATAATTAATTCCGATTATTCCGACTACGCTGCCCTTACTGTTTTTTACCGGAGACTGTATCGATATTACCGCGACTCTGCCCTTTCCGAAAAAATCCATCCAGACGGGATCTTCCAAAACAGGTTTTCTGTATGAGATCATATCACTAAGATATTTCTCGTAATTTTCATAACCGTCGGGAAATAAATCAACGTTACCTGTAAATCTCCGCGAGTAATAAGGCTTAAAAACTCCTAGCTCTCTGTCTTTGCTGTCTATCGAATCCGGCAGCCACGCTGTCCATATGCCGGAAATTAACGGATTTTGCTGAATCGTGCTTAGAATAAAATCTTGATAACTGTCGCGCCTTAAATGTTCCGGCGTTGTTTCAAAGTCGCTCATTATCAGCGAAAGAATGTGCGCGTAATCCGCAAAAACTTCAATCCGCCTCTGGAGTTCTTTAGCGCTTTCGCCCGCAATCGCGTCAGCGTATAAATAAACCGTTTCCGTCTGCATCTTTGTAGATCGCGTAACGGTGATGATTGTTAATGCTATTATAATTACAGTAATTATTACGATAATAATCGCGGTTAATCTTATTTTTAAACTCATATCATTCCTCCTGAAATTTTTAATTCTAAATTTAATACTAGCGATGTATAGCGTTATGTCAACATTTTATTTGCAGCTAACGCATTTATTTTTTTTATTGAATAATATTCAGCGTTATGTGAATATTTTAATTGCACATAACGCATTTCTTTTGGAATAAAGGGCGTAATTTTTACGCGCGCTTTGTAATCTTTTTAAAGCAAATACTACGTTATTTAGCAGGTAAAAGCAGTATCAAAAATAATATTAATAATGTATAATTTATTTAAAGGATAAAATAAATGGATTCGTTTTTATTGACACTTGGAAAAGCATGTTTTTTATTGATTGTTATCGGTTTTTTTCTGCCGATCGCTTATGATTTGAACGGATTTCAAATCGCGCAAAGTGATATTGCGTCTAAATTATTAACATTCGCCCTTTACGGATTGTTTGTTTCCGCGATCATCGGATCCTTGTTTTTCGTTCTTCATATTGTAGATATAATATTTATGCCCGATTGGTTAGATAATTTATCTGATATTTCCAAGGCTGTAATATTTAATTCAATTCTTATCTCATTCTGTCTTGCCTGCGGGCTTATACCATTTTTTATGAATTTAAAAGAGCACAGCGGCAATTATCAAATCGGCGCGATATTAATAATTATCGGGTGTCCGTTAATATTAATTTTTCATATTTTATTATTTTTGCGGATAAAAAAAGAGTCGAGAAACAGCGGTTATTCCGGAATTGATTTCAGCAATGATTATGAAAGAGATCCTCGTGATATCTGCCCGTAATTTACAGAGGAGTACAAATTGAAAAAGGAAAAATCAAAACAGACAGAACAAACTAATAAAAACAAAGTTTCCACAAACGAAGTTTGCACACCGCATCAGCGATGCACATTCACCGCGATTGGTAAATCCGAGAATGAACTGTTGGCTTTAGACGAACTTGATTCCAGGGGAGACGGATATTATTTTACAGATGATGTAAATTTTTGTAACCGTTATTCTTATGGTTTTTTCGGGGATAAAGTAATCGATGACTATGAGAAAGCGAATAAAATTAAATTAAAAGATTTTGATGTCACCATAACCAAAACCAGCAAAATATATAATGTTGAAATAGCTGATAAAACCGTATTTTATCACGAACCGGAAGCTATTCAAAAGAATAAAGAACAAACAGATGAAAAAATTGATAAAAATAAAAAACAAGCAACGGCAAAAGAAACGAAAACACGAACTTGTCAATTTTACGCTATCGGTAAATCCAAAAAAGAAATGATCGCCTATGACGGCCATTACGACGGAGAAGGAAATTATTATACCGACGATATATATCTATGCAGACGATACAATAAAAACGAAGCTTTTATATTAGCTCTGGAAAGAAAAATAAAATTTTTTCTTGTTGAAATCGCCAAAACAGACGGTAAAGATAAAATTGAAATTTCAGAAATGGAAATTCCAGCAGAGCCGCCTGTGGGAACATTAAGTCAGTGGAATCATTCCTGCGCCATAAGCGGATTATACGAAAGACTTTCAGAAGAAGAAATAAAACCGCTTATAAAAGCTCTTCAAAAACATCCCGTGTTCAAAGAAGAATATTTTTCTTTGGAAGATACTTCATTTTTAAAAAGTCAGTATTCTTTTCTCTCTGAATTTGAACATTACAGCGCTTCCATAAGAAGCGGAGTACCCGGTCATCCTCCTCATGAAAATGATTTTTTTGCTCGTCTAAATAATAAAAATTGGGAAATATACGATTGCGTTTTTGAAAATATATACCAGCATTGCAAAAAATATTTTATCATTAATTATAACACGGTAAGACAGTACGTTCGTTTTGTTCTGGAATGGAACTGGGGCAATCATTTATATTTTATAAGAGAAACATTAGATGAAGGTTATACAAGCAAAAAATTACGCCCTGAAATTCAAAAGATATTAAATAAATGGGTTCGCCCGATGGAAGTAATAAAAAATAAAGACGGCAGTTTTGATGTTTCATGCGCCGCAACTTGCAAAGATACAATATACCATCTGGATGTTAATGTTGATAAAACAGGCGCTCTTACAATTTTAAGAGCGGAAACATTGGCGGAAGATGTTTATGAGATTAATGATTCGGATTGGTGAAAACAAATAATTAATTTTCAGAAATTATATTAATAAAATGCTCAGGCGTTACGGCAGGAATCTTTCCCTTAGAGAAATCACTAATATTTCGTGTAACAATATAATCAAGAGCAAAACTTTCTCCGACAACATATTGGACAGCATCTTCAAAGTCACTCCAATCAAGATCAAGAGCCTTGAAAATATCATCGCCTGTTACTGTCGCCGGCTGAAAAACTTGCAGTATTTTTTTTATTGATTTAAGCGCAATTTCTTTTCCATGCCGTTTTTTAGAAATATAGAAGATGTCGGTTACAGCAGAAGCGGAAATATAACCATTAATGAGATTCTTTTCTGCATGTGCGAAAACCGCCATAGAGCCGGTGTAAAGCCCTGTATTTTTAAGCAATATATCAAGCACTACATTTGAGTCAATTAGAACTTTCATTTTAAGTATTTTGCCAGCCTTTCTTCACGAATTTGCTCAATGGTAATATCGCCTAAATCGGATAGTATCCCTGAAAGTTCTCGTGTAATTGGACAGTTTTCCAGCATTTCATCAAGTTCTTTTATCGTAATATTCAGTTTTGGTGATGTTGTTAAAGCAGGTTTTTCTTCCTTTTTAACAAAAGGGATAATATTAAATTCCACTCTCGCGGTCGTCCCTGTCGGCACTTCACGAGGAACCTCAAAAGTAATACGGCGGTCAGCCGGAATTTCTATGGTCTGAGTAATGGTCATAATTCAAATATATCCCAAAAAGAAGGACTTGGCAAATGGAAAAATTAGACATTGTATATTCAACTTTCCGCTCTTCCATGTCTCCTGCTGTTCGGATATATACTCTTCCTCCATAATGCCAGACACCCGATCCGGTTCTGTTCTAGCTCTTTTTCCCGAACTTTACAAAAAGCTCAATGCGGTTTTTGACGCCCAGCTTGGCGTATATATTATTGGAATGATATTTAACTCCCGAAACAGTTAAACCTAATGTTATCGCGATATTTTTAATGGTATCGTCAGTTAAAAGTAAATCGTATATTTCTTTTTCGCGGGCTGTAAGGTCAAATTCGGAAATATCTAATTTCCGCTGTTTGTTTTCTTTCTTTAAAATTACTCTCATTATAACTAAAAAGACAGAAACGCAGAATAAAAGAGATGATAAAATAATTAATAATAAGGTACGCCGGGATGTTTCTTTTGAAGCTTCCCATTTCTCTGATTTGCTGAAAATGCCGTTTCCTGACGGAACGCCTGTAAAGGAAAGAGTTTCATTTTCTTTAACAGTGTTATCTCTGTATATAAATGTATAATCGCCGCTTATTATACAAACCGCGTGACCATAAGTAACAGGCCATGATCTTGGTATATCGTTGCCCAGATTGACAAAATTCCTTAACCCTTGCGGAGCTTCAG
>Ga0209755_10001900_pt1 | contig 30370 bp, 24 predicted proteins | sample TergutCo191P1_FD_187301 | JGI IMG/M metagenome (GOLD analysis project Ga0209755, IMG submission 187301) | Cornitermes sp. P1 segment gut microbial communities from Petit-Saut dam, French Guiana - Co191P1 (SPAdes) (version 2) | ecosystem: Host-associated > Arthropoda: Insects > Digestive system...
ACGTTTTGCTTGGATATGCGGAACGTCGGCGTTACAGGATTCTCGACGGCTAAAATTTCGCACATAATGTCGTAGAGCATATCTATTTCCTCGTGCTTATCCTTATGCTCGTTTTTCAGGTCGTCTAAGGATATTTTATCGGCTACTTCTTTTTGAGAATAAACTTTTATAACTTTGTTTTTATCTATCGTATCTATCGCGTCAGGAATTTTATCAAACGCAGGCTGTTCAACAGGCGTTGAAGTTTCAGTATTTTCTTCCGCATGTTTCGGCTCTTCTTCAGGGGGTTTATCCTTACGCTCATCTTTTAGGTCGTCTAAGGATATTTTATCGGCTGCTTCTTTAGAAGAAACTTTAACAGTTTGGTTTATCATATCTATCGTATCGGGAATTTTATCAAGCGTTGAAATTTCGGACCCCCGATTGATAGATAAACCTAATTCCTTAATGTCTTCTTTATTACTGATATTGATATTACTACGGTCGCGGTTTTGTACATCTTCACTTTGTACATGTACATTCTCTACATGTACAAAACCGCGAAATAGAGAATTTGATATTTTTTCTGGTTTTTCCACGGGTTTCGGCTCTTTTTTTGCCTGTTTTTCTTTAATAGTTTCAATATTTGTCACACTTTCTTCATATTCTTCCGGTTCTTCATACTCTTCCGGACACTCGCAAACAACGCTTTCCCAACGAACTATCCTTTGCCCCTCTCTAACAGGGTATTTATGATAATATCCATACTGTTTTAATTCATTTAAACCACTATATATCGCACGTTCGCCGTCTCTGCAATGTTTGACGATATCCGTTATGATAACTTTCCATTGGTCAGGTTTTGATAACAGATACCCTAATATCCCTTTGGCTTTCATAGATAACCTCGCGTCATTAAAAAAATCTTTGTCAAGCATAACGAAATTATTCCGCTTTTTCTGTATGCGGATTATTTCATTCCCTCTGTTTTCTCTTTGCGATGAGGATTTCTTGTTCGAATTTCCGTTTTTCATAAAAAATACCGTTCCTTTCAAAGCTAAAAATAAAATTTATATTTACCACTTGACTAAATTTTTTTCTAAAATACTCACGGCGAGGTTTTTCACATACATTCTGTTTGGTTGCCCCAATCCGACGAATTTTGATTCTAATAAATCAAATTCTATTAATTCTTTCAATGTTTTACTTACTTTTTCTTTATGGCAGTTTAAATCCGACATTATTTGTTTTTGCGTATAAATGATATATGCTCGCCCTTGCTCGTCACGCCAGCCGTTATTATTTGACAGCTTCGTCATATCCAACATCAAGCTATATAAAATTTTAGCGTCGTTGGATAAATTCTTAAATTTTGCGTCCCTAATTAACATCAGCGGAATCTGGATAAATAAATATTGCTCGTTTTCACTCCCATAAAAATAATCAAACTCCATGTTTTCCATAAAAAAATCCTCCGTTATTATAAATTTTAATGATTCTTAAAGCAATCTCCAAAAATTTATAAAACAAAGGTTAAAATTTTTATTTTTTTTTATATTTTACTTGACTTTCAGGAAAATCTGTGGTATAATGTCAGTTAATAAAATATGATTTTTGTTTTATTAAATTTTTGAGCCTTGTAATTTTGCATTAGAACGAGCCAACGTTCTAATATTTACGCGAAATTATAGGGCTGTTTGCTTTTATTACGTTTAGTATAACATATTTTTCAATTTTTGTCAATATTTTTCCGGAAAATAAAACTGTTGATAACCTGTTGATAAGTTTAAAAACCTGTTGATATTATTGATAACTTTGGATTTTTTGGGTATTTTTCAAAACATGAGCCGGAAAAGTTCATGTTTTGAAAAATTATTTTTTTGATTTCCCGGCGAAAAAGCCCGTTAATATGTCCAAATCGTAAACAAATGTAAATCATTTGTGAAATATTCGTTCATATTAATGATTCGTGAACAAAACGTGCTATAATAGAGTATAGTAAAACTTTTTTTATGTGGAGGAAAAAATAATGTACAAACCCTACTTTTCACGATTTTTAAACGAACGTAAACGGAAGTTGAAAAAAGCATATATCGCGAAAGTAATAACAGGCGTTGTCGCCGCGCTCGCGATAAGCAGCAGCAGTTTTATAGTGACCGCCGCAACCCAAGACCCTTTTGAAGCCCTCGGAATGGAAGTGATTGAAGAATCCGGCGAATTCGGAGATGTTGACGATACGAATTTCGACGTCGGCGATACATTGGACAGCGATGAAAACGACGGTGCTGATGAAGATGACGCAGACGCGGAAACCGCAGGCGAGCTTTCGATCACAGTTTCCGGCGCGGACGGCGCAGATTCGGACGACGGCGCGTTCGGCGATTATCAGGAAGTGCTTGCAGAATATGAAGCCGTTTTTGAAGCATACGGGGAAGCGTTGTCCGCTTATCAAAACCTGAAAATGGAATATCAGAACGGCGCGGCAACTTATGACGAGGTTTTAAGCGCATACGATTATCTGGAAGAAATTTATTACAACTTGGTCGACGCGCATTTGAACGTGGCTGAAGCCCGCGGAAACGTTGACGCAGTCTTTGAATATGAAATGCAGGAATACAGGGATTCCGTAAAAGATTACAGAGCCGCTAAAGCTGCATACACCGCCGCGTTGAGAGAATACCGCGACGCGCAGGAAACCCACGGCGAACGACTTAGCAAATACAACTCGGCAATGGACGAATATAAGCAGGAATTAGCAGACTATGCCAAAGAATTGGCGGATTACGCCAAACAATTGGCAAATTACAGGATTCAGCAGGCGAATTATGAATCCGAAAAACTTAAATCCGACGCGGTTATGGCGGAATTATCCGCTGAAATGAAAACGGCTCCGGCAGCTCCGGCAGCTCCCGCCGCTCCGAAATTGGTTAAGCCGGAAGCCCCTGACGCTCCGGAAAAACCGGAAAGACCGGAAATTCCAGCGTCGTTCGGACTTGTAGACGTGGATTTGGCGGAATTTGATTTGCAGGAGTGAAATCGGCGGAAAGTAATATTAAAATTACGGTTCTGTAATATATTTATTACGCGCAACAGCTCGAAACCCCTGGTAAAATGGGCGATTGGAAATTTCTCCTTATGTTATGTTAAAGGAATATATATAAGGTATATCTCTATAGGGGGATTTTAACGGAAATTTACACTTCCTTTGCAATATATTCATTACAAATATATTTTATATCGATACAATGTGTAATAAACATCTAACAAATGTGTTGTATCTACAAAAAATTTGTAATGAAAATATAAAAGAGGTGTTAATATGCCTTTCAAAAAGGATAAAATTAAGCAGGAAGATGTTGGGGAGCGAGTCCTGATAAGTTTTCCGTCGAGAGTCAATAAATACCCGAAAGGAGCATTTGGCATGTTTTCGCAACCCGGCTTCATGAAATTAGCCCGTGACACTAATTATTCAGCGAGCGCAAGATTATTATTTTTTTTCATGGCAGTTGTCGAATATGACAACAGGATTAAATATTACACGCAACAGGAAATTTCAGAAGTTATTAATATTGCTCGTCCAAACGTAAGCAAAGCCACAAAGGAACTCGTCGAAACCGGCGTTATTTACAAAGACGGTCGAGATTATTATTTCAGCGAAGAATATGTTCTTAAAGGCATTAAAAAATATAAAACAATAAAGCTCTAATGAACAAATTCCACGAGCAAATTCACACCCAACGCCTAACACGCTCTGTGACGTGCGTAGGAGCGTCAGGACAGCATTAGATTATTCCAGACGGGTAAAATACCCCTGGAATGAAAATGCGCACAGAGAGCCTGTAAATGCGTTTAAAACGCATATCACGATTTTTATAAAAAAATTTTAAAACAGGAGAAAAATTTTATCATGAAATCAACGATTGAAAAATTTAAACCAAAACGGCGCATTACCGCGCTTATATTAGCATTTTCAATGGTATTCGGACTTATGATTCCCGGTGTGGGCGTTATCGCTGACGGCGAGCCGTCGCCGCATACTATCGGAGAATTTACAATGCTCGGCTATGATACCCCAAAAACATCTTTGCCACCGCTGGTAAACGGTGAAATATGGACGGATCAGTCTGTTAAATACAACAATGACGGCACATTCGACATCACGCTTTCAATGGCGGGAAGACAGTTTGAAAATACGGTTACTACCTCTACCGGGGTAAACCTCCCGCTAAACGTAATGTTCGTGCTTGATATGTCCCAAAGTATGCTGCAGCGCGACGTGTGGGCTATGGTTGCGGCTACAAACCTTGCGGCTCAGGAAATTCTGAAAGCAAACCCAGCAAGCAGTGTTGGCGTTGTAGGTTTTTCGAATGCAGCCAACACCAGAGTAATAGTTAGCTTGACAAGCACATGGAATTTTACCCCTGCCGCAGTTTTAGATAATACTGACCTCAATACCTCAACGCATACATTGCGTACCAATGCCAATCGGACTAATAACAGCACAATAAGCTCCAGTATTAACATTACAGGTGGTGCCGGAACTACTTCCGGTCAAGCCGCAACAAATATTATTGCAGGTTTAAAAGCGGCAGAAACTGCATTATCCGGAAAAACTAACCGCGCGATAATCCTAATGAGCGACGGTGCGCCCAATGTAGATGCCAGTCAGGGTAGTGCCGGTTCTGCTAACGGGACTGCGCAAGCCGCTTTTGATACGATTAGGGAAGCGCAGAGAATTAAAACCAGCGGGATAGCTATACACACCATAGGATACAATGTTGCCGCCAATAATTTGGCAGTGGCGACTTTAAATCCAAGCACTACAACGATTAATAATAATTCGGGCAGCACAAATCAGCAAAATTTAGTAAGAGACTTAAACGCCATGTTTAATCCAACCCTGTATACCGGGGCGACAGCAACTCATACAGAAAAGCGTGTGACAGGATATGTCTATCGGGCAAGGACTAATACAAGCGGTACACCTACATGGGCAAATAGTAATAGTACTACTACCGTCAACAGCCTGAATACTGTCATAGACAGCAGTATTACCGGTGCTCAAAACAGATCGCAAGCTACCGACATATCATCGGGTAATTTTTCGAACTGGTCGTCCAGTAGTAATGTTACTTTGAGCACTAACGTATATTATGGCAGAACCAGTACGGGAGCTATTGACTGGAATAACAGAATAGGCACAGACAATAATGCTAGGGATAATTCAAATTCTTTCTACAGAGTTACAAGCTATACTTTTCAAACCCGTACAAGGACTATAGCGCATAATAATACTATTCAAAATAATCCAGCTACAGGTGGATTTAACAATAATGAAGTGAACAACCCAACGCGCTTGACGGCAGTAACAAACACGATAAATTCACTCTCTAATTCGTTACGGGCTCCACAAACGCCGTTAGCTATTAACAACTACGCAGATTCCTACAACGATCCTACCAGCCCTGGTGCGCTTTTGGAAGCATTCAGAAGAACCGTTTTGAACGTGACAAGAACACCAGCTGACCCGACGGGATTCATAGAAATAACAACCACCATAGGAAATAATTTTGAATTGGCAGGGAATTTAGAATCCCCGGCAACAAATGACGGCAAAACTATAAAATGGAGTGATAAACCAACGTGGGTTGCGCATGGTGCTGGAAATCATCAATTGTCAGAAGCTAACGTAAAAACTTTGACTTTCAAGGTACGAGCTACCACTACGTCATTGCCAAACAATCCGACGGATAATTATTATGCTATCTCTCAGGCAACGGCTGTGTTTACGCCTACTGTGCATACGGATAATAAGTTCCCTTGGACCACTATAAACGGCATCGTTACGCAAAACCTGCCGAATCAGGGCTGGGCAACGTTCACGAAAAATTCTACGACTTACACGATAGAGCATTTGACAGGCAGCAAAGGCGTGGAGCTTAACACGTTTACTCGCCATGGTGATATTGAAACGCGCACCGGTATCATTGGAAATCCAAGCTCTTTTGCCAGCAGAACTCAAATTACAGGATATGAACTTTATAAAACCAGTCTTGAGAAAACCACTGACGGCGAGCATATCAAGCACATATCAAGTTTGGCGGCGACCGGAAATGTAATAAAATTATACTACGTGCCGGTTGAATATACTGTGACGTACACGAAAGGAACACACGGAACTTTCAATGATGATGTGAAGCCAAATATTCCTCACGGGACAACTCCTACACCGGAATTCGCGGGCAGTTTTACAAGCATGCCTGGCTGGAGGTTTGCGGGCTGGAATCCTACAGTAGCTAATATAGTCACAGGCAACGCGACATACGTGGCGCAGTGGGAGCCGGACGACGCTCAAACGAAAGAGTTAAGCTATACGGTGGAATATTATAGGCGAACTGGCAGAAATGCGGATTTTGCTATTATGGCGTCAGAAACAGATATAATCATACTCAATCCAGTTTGGGTAAACGATCCTGACACGATAGAAGTTAATACGGTATTAATTAAGAATTTTTCGGGATATAGATTTAGCCACAGAGATCCCCCCGGAAAAGAATTCCCAATTACGATAAATGACGGCGAGACTATCAAACTTTACTATGTTAGAAACAGCGAAGATACGAATCCTGTAAGCTATACCGTAGAATATTATTTAGAAAATATCAAGGATGAAAGCAAGACAGACATCGCCGTTCCAGCTCTTGTTTGGGTAAACGCACCTCAAGAAATGGCGGTTGATACAGATTCTATAAACATGGAAGATGCTTTCGGACCAGGTCACAGATTCGTAAAAACTTCTCCAGAAGAGATACCTGAGAGAATCGCAAACGATGACGTTATAAAAGTGTATTATGAGAAAATCCCGTACACCGTGACGTATGACGCAAACCACGGAGTAAACCCGCCTGTAGACGTAAACAGCCCGTATACCGTAGAATCCGAAGTAACGGTGATGGGTCAGGGTAACATGACACGTGCAGGTTACACTTTTACAGGCTGGACAACAAATGACGTAGAAAGTGAAAATTCTAACTATCAAGCAGGCGAAATTTTCTATATGCCAGCGCGTAATGTCACGCTGACAGCGCAATGGAATCGAAACCCGCCGCCGCCGACAACGGCACGACCAACAGCACCTCCGACGACTGTGCCGACTACAACGACAGCACCGTCTGCAACCACGCCGGAACCCACGACACCCGAACCGACCACGCCGGAACCCACGACACCTGAACCGACTACGCCGGAACCCACGACACCCGAACCGACTACGCCGGAACCTACAACACCCGAACCGACTACGCCGGAACCTACGACACCCGAACCGACCACGCAGACCGAAACAGAGCCTGAACCTGAAGTATACAGCTATGTAGTTGAATACAGGGAAAACAGCGCGGACGGCGAAAGATTGGCAGACGATAAACTTGTCAGCGATGTAAACCTCGGCGAAACTTACGTCGAAACCGCAATATTTATCAGCGGTTACAACGCGGATGAACTTGTAAAGGACATAACAATCACAGACGGCGTGAATAAAATCGTATTTATCTACACAGCCGCAGAAGAAGATTTGCCCGAAATTGAAGTATACAGCTATGTAGTTGAATACAGGGAATACGGAACCGGCAGGGAGCTGCTCGCCGCTAAAGTTGTCGGAAATGCAGGTCTCGGCGAAACTTTCACGGAAGATGCGGAAGATATAGACGGTTACACGGTCGTATCCGACAGCACGCAAAGCATAGAAATCGTTGAAAATAACGAAGCAAATAAAATTATATTCCTCTACGCAAGATCCGAACCGGAAATAAGCGTGTTAAAAATAACATTCTCTGACCAAGGCGAACCAACGAAGGAAACAGAGATTGAACACGGCGAAACCGTCAGGTTCAGAATAACGATAACAAATAACAGCGAGTTTTTCACCGCGGAAGGCTTGACGTTTACAGATGTCCTCTACGAAAACGAAATCGCGGTCATGAGCTTTAAAGATTATGGCAACGTTGTAATCCTCAAAAACAGCGAAACCGCGTTGAATCCGCAGGATTTAGGCAATTTTGATTTGGGCGCAGGCGAATCTATCGTCATAACCTACTCAGTTACGCTCGATTCCGAATCACGCGGAAATTCCGAACTAATCAAGGAAATTGAATCCAGAATCGAAGAAAGCGAGGAAATTCTTGCAGAAGCGGTTGAAGCCCTTGTAAATGCCGATGATACGGCACATCTGTCATCAGAGACGGTAACAGGAATAGTCCTTGAAATCAGGGATATATACGAAACAATCGAAAATTTAAGAGAATTTTCTGATTCCGACGACGAAGACGATATACTTGTAATCGCGATAAATGAATCGCTTGAAACGGTGAACGCTCTCCTCACAGAACTTATAAACACGCTGAAATCCATCGTTGAGGGAGGGGAAGACGTAACCGCGACAGACCTTGAACAGGCGGTTATAGACGCAGAACGGGAAATCGAAAAGCTTAAAGCAGAGATTGAAACGCTGAAATCATATATTCCGGACAGAATTTTTAAAAATACAGCGACAGTCACAACATCGGACGGCAGAGAAATAACGTCCGAAACAACAGTAACAGTTACGGAAGAGCCGGAAGATATTATTGTCCCGCCGGTTATTGAAGAAACTACTACAACGACCGAACCTCCTGCAACGGCTGTTCCGGTAACGACGCTTCCGCCGGTAACACCGCCAAGCGGACCGGGCGGGCTGATACCCGTACCGACAGGCGATATTGAACCCACCGTTTCTACAGGCGGCGGCGGTGATGAAACTCCCGTAACCCCGGTTCCGACAGTGCCAGCGCCGACAGCACCTCCGGCAACAACGCTTCCGCCGGCGATAATTACAACCGAACCACCGGTAACGCCGACAACCTCCGCTCCTGTGATTCTTCCGGAAGCCGTCGCGCCGCTTATATTAGAGCCGATAATCTTTGAAGATTTCGAAGATGCGTTAGTACCGCTTGATAACGGCTATTTTGCAATGGATTTAGGCGAAGACGTTTATGAAATATTCGACGAACAGGGCATACCGTTGGGATTAATACAGCTTGAAGACGGTGAAATCATAGAAGAATGGGAAGATTTTGACTCTATTATCCCGCTTGCAAATTTCATTCCTGCACCGGAAGCAGCAGTTGAACCTGCACCGGCGAAAGTAAACCCGCAAACCGGCAACGCTGTTATTTCGATATTGCTGACGATAATTGCGGCATCGATAGCGGCTTACGCAATCTACAGGAAAAAAAGAGCCATCTAAATTTTAAATAATGACTTGAAAGAATCCGCGATATTTTTCGCGGATTTTTTATGTCATGTTTCAAAAAATACCCAAGTTTCATTTCCGGAAAAACATTGACAAAAAAGGTTTTAAATTAATTTTATGTATTTGCATTGACTTTTACAAAAATCTATGGTACAATGTAAATACGATAAAATAACGTCTTGTATTATTAAATTTTTAGCCTTGTAATTTTGCTTTAGAACGCGTCCAACGTTCTAATATTTGCGCGAAATTATGAGGCTGGTTGCTTTTATTGCGTTTAGTATAACATATCCCACAGATTTTGTCAATATTTCCGCGCCGTCTGCCAACCTTAAAATAAATTAAAATTTCCCCGAAAACCTTGACTTTTTCCCAAACATATGGTATAATTTTAATAAACATAAAAAAGTAGTTATTTTGCTACTATCCAAAAAAAAATAGGTCGAATTTATCAGGAAAAATGGGGCTTTTAGGGTTTCCCAGCCACTATGTATAGATATATATATATTATAGTATATCTTAGGGAAATTATTTACAGTAGTGATTTAACTACTTATTAGTAATTTATTAACTACTTAGAAATGTCTTTATTTTATAATAAATCCACCATAAAGGGGGGATTTATTATGAGAAGGAAATTAACGAAAGGGCGATTTTGTATGCTTAATCAGGGAGAAACAAATAATACAAATCCGTACATTGAATTGTCAAGCGTGAGATATGCAGGAGAAACACTAAGACTTTTTTTCTTTTACATGGGCGTTGTCGAATATGACAATAAAATTAAACGCTATACGCAACCGGAAATTTCAGAGATGACTAACATATCAAGACCGAATATAAGCAAGGCAAAAAAAATACTCGAAGCAGATGGGATAATCTATAAAGACGGGCGAGACTTTTATATCAATGAAAAATATCTCATCAAAGGGTTAAAAAAGCACAAGCGCAAATGACATATCCCGCAGATTTTGTCAATATTTCCGCGCCGTCTGCCAACCTTAAAAATAAATTAAAATTTTTTCGAAAACCTTGACTTTTTCTCAAGCATATGGTATAATATTTAAGATTAGCAATATTGGTCAAAATGCCAATATTGAAATTTTTTTTGGTCGAATTTATCAGGAAAGATGGGGCTTTTAGGGTTTCCCAGCCACTATGTATATAGATATATATATAAATTATAGTATATCTTAGGGAAATTTTTTCCATTATTTGATTTTCAAGTTCGAAATTAAATTGGTATATTTACCAATAATTTATGGTTTATTCACAAGTTTATCTTATAATAAATTCAAGTATTGAAAGGAGTTTATTATGAGAAAAAGATTAACGAAAGGGCGATTTTGTATGCTTAATCAGGGAGAAACTAAAGAAACTAACCCGTACATTAAACTGGCAAGCGTAAGATATGCAGGAGAAACAATAAGACTTTTTCTGTTTTACATGGGCGTTGTCGAATATGACAATAAAATTAAACGCTATACGCAACCGGAAATTTCAGAGATGATCAATATAGCAGTATCAAATATAAGCAAGGCAAAAAAAATACTCGAAGCAGATGGGATAATCTATAAAGACGGGCGAGACTTTTATATCAATGAAAAATATCTCATCAAAGGTTTAAAAAAGCACAAGCGCAAATGACATACCGCAGATTTTGTCAATATTTCCGCGCCGTCTGCCAACCTTAAAAATAAATTAAAAATATTAAAAAAACCCTTGACATTTACTTAAAACTATGCTATAATAAATTTTAAGTAATGCGAAAGCATTCAAATTGTGAAGGGGACGTTGAACATATCGGGACAAGTCAGGCGCGGTTAGTGAAGGGATTTCGCTGGGCGAGAAAAATTTTTAGGCAGAATCAAACGGCGGAACGGATTTCGCCGAAATTTAAAATTTTTTTATGTATAATTCATGGAGGAATTAACAATGAAAACAAAAAGAAAATTTACAGCGTGGCTATTAGCCATTGCGATGATAGTAAGCATTATGCCCATGGTGGCATTGAACGTAAACGCACAGGATTTAATCGAGAGGATGGATATTTACTATGAGCCTGCTTATGGCGAATATATTGGTTTAGCCAATTATGACTTCGATCCGGATGACGAAGACTCTAAGCTCGTTTACTATACGTTAAAATATAACAAGGAGAGAGCGGATAGAGCAAAGTGGTATCCCCTTTACGGTAATGGGATAGACGTATCAAAATTTATACCGAGAAGAGACCCTCAAACTTATATAATAGCTTTTTTTGAAGGTCTTCCACCAACTGGTGCGACTGCCGCAGTTATTGATGCGTCTGCTACTTCAATTACAATAAAAGCAAGACAGGGACAGGCAGGTAAAACAGATATTGAGTATAAAGATGGTAAGATTGTACTGGACAGCAGTAAAACGTTAGCCAATTACGATTTGAAAGTTAATGATGGTCCGTGGCTTAATGCTGGTGACATACCTGGCACATTAACATCGTTCGCAACAGCGGAGAACTTCCCATTCGGCGCGACAGTTAATGTTAGACTGGCAGCAACAGGTTCTTCGATAGCAACTTTAACTGGTCTTGCGAATGGTATTGCGGCTTCTCAAAGGGCAGTCAGAGTTAGAATCCCCGCACAGGGGAGAGCTCCGAGGCTTGCTTGGACTTCGACAAGAGCTTCAAATACGGCTTCCGCATCGAGCATTTTAAAAGTTACCGATAAAGTGGAGTGGAGAGTAGTTAATACTAATGGTTTTACTACGACTGATATAGAGTTTGTAACAGGCGGGAGCTGGACAAGCCTTGCCCTTGGCACTATTGAAGACGGCTGGGTACGACCCGCTGCAAAGATGGATCTTTCAGCCGCAAATATAAAAGCCGCTGTTACGTTGGACGGTGTTCACCAAGCTACCAGTACAAGTATTGCTGGACTGACTGTTGAAGTAAGAACACGCGCAACCGATAGAAAGCCATATTCTTTAGTTGCCAGACCGAACGCACCCGGTAATGCTGCTGGTGTAGTAGGGGGAATCCCGGCAAACGTGCCGACGAACTAATCATCACATCACACAAAAAAATAACGCGCATACTCCCCGCAAGTCCGCAAGATGGCTTGCGGGGATTTGTCAAGCGTGGGGGACTTAAGCAAGATTGGAGATGAGCAAAATTACGAACGTTTATATTTTAGATTTTGGAAACCGAATCAAAATCGGCAGGACGAACAATATTGAACAACGCGTAAAATCAATAGAAAATGCTTCCGGAGAGGAAGTTAAAGAGATTTTTTACGTAGAAACAGACGGTGCAAAAGAACAGATTTTACAAGAATATTTACGTGAATATCGCACGATAGGAGAATATTTTAACTGCCCGTTTGAAACTGCAAAAAATGCACTTAAAAATATAGCAGATAAGCCAGTGGAAAATACGCAAGTAAATCCACAATTAAAAACGCCGATAAAAAAATGTAAAAAACATGATATAATAAAGTGTAGCGGTTTTGTCAGGAAAGCGCGGCACGATTTATCCCTTGTAGAGCAGAAAATAATGTTATATCTTATGTCGAAAGTAAAATTGCGTTATACTAATTTCGAGCTTCAGGAATTTAAAGTAAAAGATTTTTGCCGAGTCTTCGAAATTGACGCAATAAGCGGCAGCCATTACGAGATATTGGAATCCGCTGTTACGGAAATCCGGAATAAAAATTTTTATATGGAAAGCGACAGCGGATTGTATGTTCCGAAAGATTGGATAGAAAAGCCTGTTATAAATAGAGCCGGGATTAAAATTAAACTTCACGACGATTTAAAGCCGTATTTGTTAAAATTCAAAGGCTCGAGAGTATCGTATGATTTAAAATATATCGTTAAAATGCAAAGCAAATACAGTATCAGAATATACGAGCTTTTGAAAATGTATGAAAGTATAGGCAAATGCGAGCTCGAATTAGACGAGCTGAAAAAAATGTTCGGGGCTGAAAAACAATCATTTGCAAATTTCACACAGGTTGTCTTAGACATAGCCATGCGGGAAATAAATAACTTTACTGACGTTATAGCTTCGTATGAGCTTGTAAAAGAAGGGCGAAAATTTAAAAAAATAAAATTTGCGATAAAATCCAAATTAAGCGTCCATGAAGAGTGTACGCAAATGCAAATAAATCTTATAAAAGCGTTTTATAAATAAACAACCGCGTTGCGTTCGCGTACAAGCGCGTCACAGCACTTTTTTCACTCGGACGGGGGTTTTTCCGTTTTGAAGATTCCCGTGCCAAAATACCCCGTTATTTTGAACGAGAACGGCATACCAGTAAATAAGTTGAGATTACAAACCAAAAAAATCAAAAAGAGGAGAGAAATTTATGAAAATCAAAAAAATTACGGGCATAATGCTCGTCATGATAATGCTCACGGCAATGTTCAGCGTTGCCGTCGGTGCGACGGCTACGCCGGAACCGACGCCGATTAATGCGGCAAGCACAATTTTTATGCGACCTGTAACAATATCAGGCTCGGCTAATAATCCCGTTACGGCAGAAATCACCATAAGAACTGATGGTAACGGATTTAGTGCTATTGAAGCTGATTTTAATGCGATAGGTTGGTTTGACACTACTTGTCTGCCCAATAATAGTACGACTGGTTGGAGCGCGAGGGTAAAAACAACTATTCAGGATAACGCGAGGGAACTTACACTCGTACTTACAGGTACGCCAACGAAAGAATTTTCAGCACTAATAAAAATTACAATGCCGCCGGCACGTTTCATGTCTGGTACAGCAAACTCAACAAGACCGAGTGTTGAACCTACAGGACTCACATCTACAGACGACTCCGACGTAAGATGGGATATAAAGCCGACGCATAAAATCATAATGCCGCTTGCCGATTCCGATGACCTCAAAAACGGCACTTTAACTGCTTCCGGCGCGACTTTCAGAACCGAGGAAGTCAACGGAGAAGATATGCGCGTCGCGTATGTGCTTGACAACACGACGATGACGTTTACAGCAACACCTAAACCGATGTTCGCGATAGACAAGTGGGAGGTTAAACGGGACGGTACGGACTATACGACTGGTCGGCTTACTTCCGGTGCGAACAGAGAAGATACGAATCCTGAAGTGACAACAATTACCAGAAGATTTGTAAAAGCAAATTCTGCCGCCAGTATGTCCAGTTTTAACGTCGGCGTAGACTTTAAATCAGCTGACACGGCATATTGGATAAATGATGTAGAATTTCACGTCAGGAGTAGCGAAACCAGTCTCTATAATGTACAACAAACGAAAACCAATGATGAAATCAAGGTTAATATACTCAAGGGTGGCACTCAACTTACCGGAGATGATGCGGCGGTTGAAATTGCGTTCGGAGATATACCGATTATCATAGAAAAAACTAAGGTAGTTGTTGGAACTGACCTGCGAGCTACTATGACAGATATTACTTTATCCTTGCCTGAAGCAAAAGAATATATCTTAACAATAAATTCCAGCAACACTAATGTTGCAACAGTTAATGTATTGACTCAGGCTATGATAAATAATCCAACAACAGGTTTATCAAAATATACAAAGCTGCCTGCGAATGCTGCAACACCTGGAGATTTAATAATATATCCGCAAAATACGACAGGTAAAACAACGATAACCATAACAGTCACGCGTACTGGCACAGATAATACGATACTTCTTAAACCTGGCTCAATAAAGTTTGATGTTTCGGTTTCAAAGGCTGGGACGATTGTAACCACACCTGGTGATGACAAAGTAGACATTGACGAACTTAAAGACAACGGAATATTGACGGCGACAACGCTGAATGCGTTTGGCGAAAAAGTAGAGCTTGTACTTGATCTTTTCAACGAAAGAGCGCACGTTTCATCTAAAACCAGCTTGGTAACTGCGCGTTCATTCAGCCGCAACGGCACAAGTTGGACGGCTCTCCCAGTCGGAAACGGCGAGAATAATAAAGCGGATATATCAAGAATGTTCGACGGTGCCGGAACTTTGCAAGTCGCTGAAAAAACCGGCACAAGCAACAGACCCGCGGCAGATTCAGCAATTTGGGAAATCGCGGAAATAAAAGCCCGCGCAAGCACTCCAAGGCTTAAAATATGGTACGGTAATAATACTCCCGGAGAAGATAACGATGATAACACATGGACAGTAACAGGACATACTTTTGGCGAAAAACTTCCTGGGTTGTTATTCGCAACATCTGCGGATAGGAAAAATCCGGATGCAGACAATGCTGCAAGAGGTGAATTCGGCTTCAAGCCGTTTGACCCTGAAGAGCCGCCGGAAGTAAAACTTTTAGTAAATAATAAAGTTTCAAGGCACACGTATTTATTCAAGGTTGAAGCTACAGTAGATCAAGCGCAGACGGCTGACGACACCCCAGGGGCAGTAATTCTAACCCCCGCGTCAAAAACCGTAAGGCTGAACGTAAGCAGTCAGACACGACCCACAAGAATGTCAGTAAATTACAGGACTGAAAGAATCACGCTGAGAGCCGGCACGGCTTATACAATCCATGCCAGCCCAAGCAGTATAACTGGCTTGATGACCACTGCAGACAGGAAACAGGGAATTATGTTTGTCGACAACAACCGCAATATATTCACTGCTGTAGCTCCCGACGGCAGCGTCCAAATCACTTACTGGACTGCGGCGAACGGCAAGAAACCACAGAGCGCACCAGAAACTGTTAAGATATGGAATTACAGGAAATGGAACCTCGAGGACACAAATGCTGTAGAGGGAGGATTGGATAAGGCAAAGGGCAGGTATAAACTCCCTCGCGGCTATGAAATCCGGCAGATAAGCGCGTCCGGTGCAACAGGCAAATGGACTACTTCCGTAAGGAAAATGAATACTCCTGATAAAGTAGCTTTTGAAGTCCGTATAAGAGGAAACGCCAGATTCGACGCGAAAAATCCTACCGACTGGAAGAGAGTCGGCACTTTGACAGCAAGCGAATCGCAACGCCTTGAAATTACTTTCGGAGAATACACCGTCAAAAACAGGAGAGGTGTGGAGAGTCCAAAATTCGGCATAATAGGCGCAAGCGTCACGAGCCTTAACCTTAGCAATAACAATTAAAAAAAATAAGCCCGTAGGGTTATATCCCTACGGGTTTACCGTAAATCTGACGCGAAAAGGATTTTCGCCTAACAAAAAAATTGATGTAATTCAAGGGGAATCAATCATGAAATATATAAAAAAAATGATAGGATTATTCCTAACAACTGCAATGCTGCTCACAATGCTGTCAATGACCATAGCCGCCGCAGCGGCTGGCGCGGGAATGGTGGAATATGACCGAGAGGAGACATATACAACCGCATTTACATTAAATGGGCAAGCATGGAATGCAAGCGAAGGGATTTCTGCTGTATTCGGAACGGCGATTGAGCTGCTTGAGCTTGATATAACGGCAGTATCTTTGACTAATGGTCCTTACAACACCACGGGAAGAGGCATACCGAACATCCGCGTAACTTCAAACAATACCAGTATCGTAAGGACGAGGGTCACAACCGCATCTTCAACCGGGTTGGCGAAAGAGGAAATTCGTTTGCTTGCCATGGGTGAAGGCAGAGCGGAAATAACCGTTGTAATTCCTGAAAGAAGCACCGGTTGGGTAATCAACCCCGCGGACGCAAATGAAAGAACCAGGGTATCCTATGAAGCCAGAGAAATAACGTTTGCGGTAAACGTAAGCAAAGCCGTAACAAAATATGCTGACGATGAGTATTATTTCGATGCCGTTCTTAAGGGAACAACTCCCACAAGTATCGTTAGGTGGGAAACAAGCACGATCGACGGCACCCCAACTTCACTTTGGATAGATTTTACAACCGAAATGGCAGTCGCCGAAACAGCTGTCGTCGCTTTCTCAACTAACGGCGGAAAAAAGTGGACGCTGTTGAAAGAAAATATCGTAAAAGGCACAGTACCCGTCACGGAAATAAGTATCGCAACAGGAACCTCAATATCTAAAATACTTGACAAAGGCGGCAACGTGATGTTTGCCTCAAGAATGGAAGGCAAATCGGCAGCTCCGGGGGCAACAATATGGGCAATCGGAAACATTAATCCCCGTCCGAAGTCCGTTAAATTCGGCATTCAATACGGTTTGTTTGATGCCGGCAGAAAACTGGCTGTAGTCAACGGCGAAAATTCCAACGGCAAATGGTATATTACCGTAAACGGTTCCGTCCCGGAAGAACCCGCAACGAAAGTTTTTTATGCGACGGCTTTCACGGATGGCAAGAATGCTGACAGACCAGCGGACGGACCGACAGCCGACGGCGGCATAAACAGCAAGGCGGAAGAACAGTTCGATTTCAAGCTGTTCGAATATCCGACCGTATCGGGAGGAACGGTCACGGCATTGAACGGTCACGACATATCGAGACTTATAAGAACCACGGACAAACCGAAAAGACTGATGTATTTAGCTAAGTTAGCCCCGGTTATAGCGCAGACAAATGAATCCATGAGATATCCGGACGGTTTTGTACAGAATATATTAGAAATACAGGCAGGCTCTAAGGTTGCAAGGGTAAGAGTTCTCGGCGAAACAAAACCGGTTTTCCCAAAGGTTGACTATAAAAGAGACCGTCTTACGGTTAAAGCGGGAATATCTTATTGGTTTGACGGTTTAAAAGATGCAGACGGAGCCGACACAGCTTCTCAGACGGGTTTGACGATGAATAAGGTGAACCGAAAGGCAGGTATTCCGTTTACCGGCATAACAGGTGAAACCATCGGAGTATTTGATGCGGCGGGCACAGCTACGTCTGTTCCGGTCACCATTTGGAGGGAATCGACCGGATCCAAGCCAAGAAGTATGTCAAATACAATTTTGGTATGGAATTACGGCGGCGCAGACGTTACAGACGCCGATATAACGGCGGGTATCAAAAGACCGGGTACGGACAAGGCTTCTTTTAAGCTCCCGAAAGGTTTTCAGGTACGTGAAAATGAAAACGCCGCATGGTCTGCAAAATTAACAGTTCCGGCAACGTCAGCCAGCACTACAAGCATCGGCGAATGGCAGATTCGCAGAATCGGAACCGCTAAATTTGATTCTAAGAATCCAACAACTTGGATATCCGATATCAATGCTGTTGCAAGCAACCCATTCAAACTGACGTTCACATATGTAAGCGCAGGTGAATCCGGCGAGGGTGAAGGCGTATTTTACTTGGACAAAGCGAACGTTCAAACAATCGTTACGCCGTAATCAATGAAAAAAAATAACCCGCGATATTCATGCGGGTTATTTTTTGCATTTTGACAAAAATCGAAAAATTTTGTCAATACTTTCCCACTGTCGAAAAAAACCGCGAATCTTAAATCAAACTGAATAAAAAATTTAAGCTGGATTTAAAAATCGCGTCCGTCGGGTTCTCAGACTTTTCGCACCCTAAATGATAAGATTTCTGTTCTTTTTTTCATCCCCCAGTCGCCTGCGGGCGGGAAATTAAAGGGCAAGGCTGTCCTATACTTTTCAGACCACACCATGGTAACTTTTATTAAACCTGTATCAAAAATGATACAGTGTAAATTCTTCCAGTCGGCTGCCAGTTGTATCATTTTTGATACAGTCCACAATTTTCCATCAAGCCAAACTTGTATCATTTATGATACAAGTTTTTAAAAATCTTGTATCATAAATGATACAGCCAAAATACTTTTTTTACCAGTATTATCTTTTGTATTTCTTTAACATTGCGCTTGTCATTTCAGATGGCATAATTTTAAACTCCGGCGTTCCGTATTTTTGCCATTTATCCGAAAATTCATAAATCGTCTTTGTCCGCGTATTGGCTCCGCATTGCAGACATCGGACAAAGCCTCGTTCAATAAGCGCGGTCATGTCTTTATAAAAAGAATTTTTGTTCGCATATAACCCGTATAAATCCCGCCATTTAGATTGGTTCATTGTGAAAGCCAGCAAATTTTCTTGAAATTCTTTGGGCAGCGTGTTTCTTTTTTGCGCGTAATACTGCGCTTTGCAATATAAATATAACTCATGCTGTTTCGCTGTAAGCTCTTTCCACGCTTCGGACATCAGCATTGATATGTAAATATTTGCTGATGTGTCGCTTGTAGTGCCTGTACTTTCAAATTTCTTTTTTACATAATAATATTTTTTCATTCTTTTTCTTCCCATAAAAAAACCTCCGTAATTATAAATTCTAAAAGCAAATTCATAATACAAAGGCAAAATATATTATATATATATATTGACTTTTACCCGTAAACGTGGTAAAATATAAATACGATAAAATATCGTCTTGTATTATTAAATTTTTGAGCCTTGTAATTTTGCATTAGAATGGTGGTACATTCTAATATTTACGCGAAATTATAAGGCTGGTTGCTTTTATTGCGTTTAGTATAACATATTATGCGGGTTTTGTCAATATTTCCTTGGCGTAAAAAACTTAAACTTCTTCTTTCTGCCCTTTGTCAGCCACATGACGAAAAAAGCCATACACACGCCAATCAGCGCGCCCGCCGTATCAATAAGCCAATCCTGCCACATAGCGGCGCGTCCCGGCACAAAATGCTGATGAAGCTCATCTGTGACGGCGTAAAGAGAACACCAGCATACGGAAATCAAAAATATACGACGCTTATTTTCCGTTATCTGGCGTATACTGTACGCCGTGCAAAAGCTCAGGACTGCATATATCCAAACGTGGGCGGCTTTGCGTATAAGCACTTCCAATATGTTCATGACAGGTCCGGCGGAGTCCATCCCGAACAAATCCGCGAATATCCTGCGCGTGAATGAGCCGCTCAATTCGCCGGATTTTTCAGCGCTCTGCGCTGAAAACCAAAATATCGCTGCCATACAAGCCACCGAAACCGCCGCCCAAATGCAGAAACTTTTTTTAATTTTCAAAATCATGCTCCAAAAATATGTTTACTGTTTAAAATTTTTTATTTTTCATTTCCTTCAGGTTTCTTCCAAATCGCTGTTTTCAAATTTTTCAAATCCGTCATTTATATATCTAACAAACTTTGGAGTAAAATAATAATCATATTTAATTTTTTTTATTACCTCATCTTCTCGTAAAACTTTTAATGCGGTGTTGATATGCGGTTGATGTGATTCTAAAATTTCCGCTAATTCCGCTTCACGGAATGATTTTATGCGGTTGTCTAAATCAATTCGTTCCAACAATTCAAACAAAACGCGAAAGGTCAAATTGCTGTAATTTTTTTTCTTTTTCAAAATTTTACATAATCTTCTGTGCACGGTAAAAAAATCTCCTTTCATAAACCACAGGCTTAAATCTTTCTTTTTTGTTAGCGGCGTTCTGGAAATTAAAACGCCATCAGCGTCATACTTGAAGTTATAATATTCTCCATTTTCAATGCCCACAAAGTTCAACGGTGTTTTTTTCATACAACAAACCTTTCTATACAAATATTGTATAATATTATACGATTTGAGTATTAATATAAAATGGACATTCTTTTAATTTTTATTTTCCCCTATAGATATACAGTAATCTCGAAAATTAAATAATAAACTAAACTGTTCATTAAACTTTGCGTAAAATTGACGATTTAAACGAAAAAACATACCATATAGTGTATTAAAATATACAGTATACTGTATGTTCTAATACACTATACTGTATAATAATATACTTATACACGTATTCAGGTTTGAGCAAAAGTCAAGTTTTATCATCAAAAATTCTCACTTCACTAACGGCACGAACGTTATGCCGTCCTGACCGTTGTAGAAAGACACGCGGTCATGCTCGGTTTGAAGAATCAGCGTTTCCGTTCCAATCACGAGTTTCAGACCTGTGTATGCCGTTCTCTGTACGTTTACCATGCCGCGCCCTAACGCCGCTATTTGAATTTCAAGAATCTCAAGTGATTCCTGGATTGTTCCGTATGCCGGCTTAAGGTTATCCAAGAGGGCTGTTGCTTTTTCAAGCTGCTTAATTTTTTCTATCGTGAGCGTGCCGGCGGCTCTCCCTTTTTCCAATGTGTTTACCATGGATTCAAGCCCCGCAATATTTTTTTTATGTTCCTCAGCTTGTCTTGACAAATTTTCATAATGTTCCTGTAAGAACGGGTCGTTGCCGATTTCGATAACCGTATTGGCTGACGACGCTTTCGGGCTGCCCAAAAAATTAGCCGTAACCGACGTGCGGGCTAAAACATAACCGCCGCGTATCAAACCTTTTCCGGTCAGGTTTACCGCTCCGCCGCATTTTACCTCAGCATTCATAATATATGTGGTTTCTAAATCTCCTTTTACGGAAACTTTGCCGCCTTCGATAAAACGGCAGAGCGTTTTGCCGCTTACCTCAATTTCCCCGGATTCGCCGCCGAGGAATCCGCCGCGTATGACCAAATCCCCGCCTATTGTCAGTTTTGCCGCTTCAACCACGCCGTCGATAGTTACGTCGCCCGCCGCTTTTATGGTGAACCCTTGTGTTACATCACCCTTGACAACTACGTTGCCCGAAAAATCTATATTTCCCGTCTGAACAGAAACATTTCCCTCCACGACGAATGTATTAAGCACGCTTATTTTCCCGCCGAGGACAGTCACGTGACCGTCTACGCCGGAGAATAATTTTAATTTATCTTCGGATACGACTGTATTTTTACCTTCCGGCAAAGCCAAATCCCTGCCGGCTGTAGCGTTCAGCTTCACGCCTTTTACGTCGGTGCCTTGAATCCCCGGGACTGCCGGTATCTTTTCGCAAAGCAGCTGTCCGCGCTTTATATCTTGTATGGTGCCTAAATCTTTAAAATCGACGCTTCCGTCATCTTTTTCCTTAGGTTTAAGCTGTCGGTCGGTTTCAACGTGATAAATGAGGTGGGCGTCGGTTCCGTTTACGCTGTCCACGCCGCGTGCTACAATAAAATCCGTGTTGTAAACGGGATTTTCCCCTAAAGATTTGATAATATTGTCGTCGAGCCCGAATACAATGCGGTTTTTCGCTAAAAATACCTTGAGCAACCCGTAAGATAAAGCGGTTCCGCCATTTTCCGGCGGCTTGATTTTGATTGACGCTTCAAGCCCGTTCGGCGAAATTGTCGCAATCGCTTCCGCGTTAACAGGCAGCGGAGTAAGCGGAGTATTTATGTTTGTCATAGTTCTATCTCCCTTTTATGAATTTAAAAAATATATTTCCGGCTCGTTCAACGATATTGCTTCATGCTGCATCAGCTTATTTTTTGTATTCTCAATTTCTTTTTCCAAGTTTCTGATAGTCATTTGATATTTTATATCTTTCACAGATTCGCTGATGCGTGATTGAGAAATATTTAAAAGTTTGGCTACTTCGTTTTGCGAATAAGAAAAATCAGCGTCTTGCGTTAAAACATAAGCCATAAGTTTATGTTTTAATGTCATTTTCGCCATAATACCACTCCTTTTTCAAATAATATCAGATAATATTTGAATTATATCATATATTTCAATTTTTGTCAAGATAGTTTAGGTTTTGTTTTTTTTAACTTTTCAATTTCGCTCATTATAGTTTTACCGTCAGCATTGAAAGTTATCTTCATTCGTATTTCTGAGATATCCTGCCAATCTCCTTTACCGAACAAATAAGGATTAACCCGATATGTGCCGACTTCTATCCTTTCAAGAATTTTTCCTTTGTTTAAGTCCGATATAGCTTGGTTTATACGTGCAATACTTAAATTTAAGTTTTTTGCAATCGCTTTTTTCATTGCGGAATTAAAGTATACTATTTGCCCGCCATGTTCGTTGTTTGGGCTTGAATATGTCATATATTTCAATATTTCAAACAGTATACTGCTGTAGCCTTTGGATAAATCTGAAATATACAGCACTGTATCTAAATAAAGTTTTACATAATTTGGTTCATTTTCATATCGTATAACATAATTTTTATGTTGTTCTAATAGTTCGCCGTCATTGCTGTAATGCGATTCAACAGTTTTTTCTTTAATTTTTGGCATTTTAAATACTCCTTTTTAAAATAATGTTTTTATATAATATAATACAATGGTATTATTGAAATTTTAATATAATTATTATTGCTAATTTGTTAATATATTTCAAGATATTTTTTCATTCTTTATAGTAAAATAATATAATATCATTATTATATATTTAATATTATTGAAATTTTAATAATAAGGTTATTCGAGAGCAATAATAAGATTATTGGAGAGCAATAAGACTGTTATTGCTCTCCAATAATTTAAAAAAACCCTATTAATCCCCATTCTACCATGGAAGATAGGCGTTTTTTTTGAGTGTTTACCCTTTATATATTAAGTCGGCGTAAACCCTTTGAACCCACTTCCAACGCTACGCTCAAAAAAAGTAAAGGGGACGAAAAATTTTTTCTTTTGTCTGCGGACACGAAAAATTTTTTCTGTAAACCCCCTTGACTTTTTTTGTCGGGAGAGGTCTCCTGTCGTTGCCGACCAACTCAAGAAGCTGAACGCTCCTTGAGTTGGTTCGTCCCCGCCATTATACCACTCCCGAACGCGCCGCTGCGTCATCAGACTTTTTATTTTGCCTCCCAATCTAAGAAGCTGAAAAAGCTAAAATCTTAGCTGAATAATCATACGATGCAGGCTGAAAAATCCGTATAATCCCGGATTTTACGTGAAAATTTTGAAAATATGGCGATTTTACCAGCTTTTTTGATGCACAAAACTTTTATTTTGTGGCGTTGGGTTTTCGGTGAGTGGTATCTTGCCCGGCGTCTGATGGGCAGCGTTTGACGGCTCGTCCGATTGTGTTCCGTGGGCGAGGGCAAAAGGCGAGCGGCGTGGAAAATCGGAGTGCAAATCCTCCGCACTCTTGATATATTAAAATTAAATTTGAAAAAGTCCGGCGATTGAACCGGACTTTTTCTTTTATTCGACAAAATTCGCGCGGCTAAGCGCGTTACACTCTTTGACTTTTCCACTCTTTGCGGCGTTTCATAGCGTCAACTTTTTCGCAAAGCTCGTCAAATACTATCACGATATGTCATAACCTTGTCAGTTAGATTGTCCATCTCGTCGAGAGCTTCCAGCAAAAGAGCGACGGCATTTAAAAAATCCTCGGTGACAACTCTATTTTTCGACATTATTCTCCCTCGCTTTCCTGTTCTTCCTCACTTTCTTCATTTTCTTGTTTTCTTTTGTCTCTGTATTTATGTGTGCCTTTAGTCAGTAGTTGCTCGGAAAAATAATACTCTTTTACTTCTTCATCGGGCTGAAAAATTATTTTATCTGCTTCTAAAATTTTAATTGCGGAGCTGACTTTAGACTGATTTATTTTAATTTTTTCAGCTATTTTTTTTTGAGTATAATTTTTAATTCTGTTATCGTATTCTGTCATACTGATAAAAAACAATAATACCCGCAAGGTATCTCCGGTATATCTTTTTTCCGTGACGATTTCTAAAACTTTATCTTGACTTAGCATAAGCCAACCACCCTCTCTGTAAATTCTCGTTTTTCTTTGTGAGCTTATCAAAATTTCTTTGTTTAAATCATTAATATCGACCTTGCGTTTTTTCATCTTACTTCCTCCTTATTATCCGCATAAGGATATTTTTTTTTTTATATGGTTATAATTATACATATAAGAATTTAACAATTAAGTGTAAGGATATTAATGATTTGTAAACTATATTTGCCATAATTTTCTTTTTTTCTTGATTTTCCCCTATAGAGATATAGATATATCTAATATATATATATACCAGACCAGAAGAGTCTAGTCGGAATGTAAGGTAGAATGGGCATTCTCGGCTTCAAAACTATTCAATATTGTATATCTATATCCAATAATTCATAAAAATATCCAATATTGAATATTTTTATTCAATATTGGATTATATCAGAAAAAAAAGCAAATGTCAAGTCAAAATTCGTCGAAAATATCCTTATAAGGATAACGAACGCTTTATTTTGAATAATTTAAACCGAAATTATAATTTGATTCTCGCCGACGTTACGTTCGGCGGTCAGTAAAGGGCACGAAAAATAATTGTTTTTGTCTGCGGACACACAATTTTTTTTCTCTCCATAAAAAAATTTTCTTTTGTCTGCGGACACGAAATTTTTTTTATTCCGACCCTTGACAGACCTTGCAAAGCGTGTTACCGGACGTTGCCGAACAACTCAACAGCAAATTCACGGGGAACAGCGTCGAGTTGTTCGAACGGCTTATTATAACACGCTTTGACACTCCACTAAGTCATCAGATTTTTTTTCTTTTGCCTCACAATCTAACAGCAAATTCCAGTAAATGCCGAAATATGCAACATAATGTAATTGATTTCCAGCAATTTTAATGGTATAATATGTAAAAAAAAGGAAAGGAAAAAAATGTTATTATTACCATTAGTTACCAAAATTTTGGGGATAAAAGATGAAAAAGCCGAAAATGATAACGAAAGCGCAATCGGAAGCAATCGCGGCGAGGTTGAACTTGCGAGACCGCAACATTTGGAGGTTATGTTGCGAGACGGGACTTCGAATCTCGGACGTGCTGAACCTGAAAGCGGCGTATGTGTCGAAAATTATGTATGTGACGGAGAAAAAGACGGGCAAAACGAAAATAATTGAGCTGTCGGACTCGCTTTTACATGATTTACAAAAAAACAGGAAAAACGACAAATTTCTCGACCGTGCGGAATGGCTATTTAAAAGCCCCAGAGACGCAAAGAAGCATTTAAACCGGTCAACATACCACCGACGGTTAAAAAGAGCGTGTGAGGGGCTTAAAATTGAATGTAGCGCACATTCCACACGCAAACTATACGCGATGGAGAAATTTTACGAGACAAAAAATATTTTTGACGTTCAAAAATTGCTGAATCATAAATATATAACAACGACGGCTGACTATTTGGACATAAACTTATCCGAATTAATCATGATGAGCATGCAACAGACCTAAAAGAGGTGCAAAATTTAAAGAATACGTCCCCGGCGAGGTGAAAACATGATAGAACGTAAATATTACGACCGTATGTTATATTTCATGCAGGGAGAAGTTTTAAACCAATCGAAAGTTGATGAGCTGATAACGAAAATGCGCGAATATTACGCATCACGAGAAAATGTAAAAATTGAGCCTGAAGAGCCGCCAGAGCCGCCGAAAATCTATTTTCCGCCAAAATCCCGCTCAAAATGGGGAGCATTGCCCGAAAACTTCCAAACCAGCGAAACAAGCCAACTCTAACTTTAGACTTGACAACTCGTGCGTGATGGCGAGCTGTGATAAAATTCGCTTTACATCTCGCGGAAAACCCAACGCCACAAAAATGTATTTTGCGGCGTTGGGTTTTCGGTAACTGGTATCTTGCCCGGCGGCTGATGGGCGGCGTGGAAAAAATCAAAAAAAGTCCGGCTATTGAACCGGACTTTTTCTTTTATTCGACAAAATTCGCGCGGCTAAGCGCGTTACTCTCTTTGACTTTTCCACTCACCACGGCGTTTTATAGCGTCAACTTTTTCGCAAAGCTCGTCGAATACGATATTCCGGTATGTCATAACCTTGTCAGTTAGATTGTCCATCTCGTCCAGAGCTTCCAGCAAAATAGCGACGGCGTTTAAAAAATCCTCGCTAACTACTCTATTTTTCGACATTATTCTCCCTCGCTTTCTGAATTTAAATTTTCTGTGTCCAATAGCGGCATACTGGAATCTGATATATACCTAACAAATTTAGGTGTGAAATAATAGTCATGTTTAACTTTTTTTATGATGTCATCACTTTCAAGTGTTTTCAAAGACGCATGAATTTTGGGTTGATGTGTTTCTAATGCTTTGGCTAATTCTTCTTGCCTGAACGTCCCAATTCTGTTGTTTAACTCAATCCTTTCGAGTAATTCAAATAACAAACGAAACGTTAAACCGTTGTACTCTTTTTTACCCTTTAACATTTTGCATATTCTCTTGTGCATGGTGAAAAACTCCTTCTTTCCAAAATATAATCTCGAATTTCTTTTCGGTACAGCTTCTCTTTCCGAAATTAATTCATTTGTAATTTTATCAAAAGTTTGAATATAATGTTTACCGTCTCGAACAGATAAAAATTCGATATGATTTTTATTATTTTTCTTGTCCATGCCGCGAACTCCTTTTATAACCATTTGTTATAAAATTATATCAAATAAGTATAAACGTAATATGAAAATGTTGTTAAAGATTTATACCGATTCGATATAATCCCCTATAAAAATATAGATATACTGTATAAAATAAATTTAAATTAAAGCAAACCGTCAAAAGGTCGCATAAAATGGACACAGTTAAAAAAAAATTATACCCGTCACGATATTTTTTTATACCTCCACAGATATATTAATATACCTCCACAGGTATAATTTTATATCTTTTACGAAAAAAAGTCAAGTCAAAAGCCGTCGAATATTCAAGGTAATTGTTTCCAATTTTACGTTTCGTTCGGCGGTCAGTAAAGGGCACGAAAAATAATTGTTTTTGTCTGCGGACACGAAATTTTTTTTTCTCCGACCCTTGACAGACCTTGCAAAGCGTGTTACCGGACGTTGCCGAACAACTCAACAGCAAATTCACGGGGAACAGCGTCGAGTTGTTCGGACGGCTTATTATAACACGCTTTGACACTCCACTAAGTCATCAGATTTTTTTTTTGCCTCACAATCTAACAGCAAATTCCAGTAAATACCGAAATATGCAACATAATGCAAGTTAGTGTAATTGATTTCCAGTAATTTTAACGCGCTTATTCTTCTTGTATTTTCCGCATACAAACTTGACTTTTTCGTGTTCTTTTTGGTATAATATATAAAAAGTCTAAAATTACGGACAATCGGGGATAGTGGAAATGAAAATAAGGTATAAGCAGTTAATATTTTTGTTTGCGGATGTGGTGCTCGTTGCGGGTTCGTATTGGCTCGCGGCGTTTCTGCGATATGAAGCGGCGATTCCTGACGAAGCAGTTCAGCGGTTATTGCTGTGTACGGCGATTTTGATATTTTCCGGCGTTCTTTTAAGCGTAATTTTCGGCTGTTATGACAGCTTATGGCAATACGCCGGCTTTGAAACGATTTTCAGGCAGGGAATCGTGGCTGTTTTAAGTTCGTCCGTCCTGCTTATAATAAAATATACGGTTTTAGGCGACACGTCCGGTTCTATCGCGGTAATATACGGATTGCTGATATTTATGTTCAGCTCGGCTATACGCACGATTTCACGATTTGCCGCATGGTTTAAGGCGTCATACTTTTCCAGTCAGAGCGACGCAAAACGCGCAGTTATAATCGGCGCGGGAAATACAGGCGCAATGATAATTAAACGTGCGCAGGATGCCCGGCACGGCGAGAAATTTTATCCTGTCGCCGTCGTTGACAAGGATTCGCAGAAAATAGGTCTTAAAATATGCGGCGTAAAAGTTGTGGGCGACATGAATTCAGTCGAATGGGTATGCAGAACGTACAGGGCTGAAGAAATAATCGTGGCGATACCAAACGCCGGACAGGAAGATTTATACGATATTTACAGAAAATGTATAAAAACAAACCTGCCGATAAAATCTTTCCAGAATTTCATGGATATGAAAGACCAGCTCCAAAAAGATAAAATCGCCCTGAAGCATATCACGATAGAAGATTTGCTGTTCCGCGACGTGGTCGAAAACGATATGAGCGCGGCGCGGGATTTAATAAACGGGCGCGTCGTGATGGTAACGGGAGGAGCGGGAAGTATAGGCTCGGAGCTTTGCCGTCAGGCTCTTGGCTTCGGCTGCGAGCTTCTTATCGTTTATGATTTCAACGAAAACGCGCTTTACGAGATTGACGAAGGCTTGAACGCCAATTTTGCGGGGTTTGACAGGGAAAGATATAAATTGTGCCTCGGTTCGGTACGCGACGCGGCAAGGCTTAACGACGTGATACAAAAATACAAGCCGTATGTGCTTCTCCACGCCGCTGCGCATAAACACGTCCCTATGATGGAATTTAACCCGTTTGAGGCGATTAAAAACAACGTGGCGGGGACAATCAACGCAATAAATGCCTGCAATCAAAACAATGTCAGAAAATTTATATTAATCTCCACGGACAAAGCGGTTCACTCAGTAAATATAATGGGTGCGTCAAAGCGTATAGCGGAACTTATCGTCAAAAGCATGAATAAAGGCGGAACGGAGCTTGCCGCAGTACGTTTCGGCAACGTTCTCGGCTCAAACGGCAGCGTAATACCTAAATTCAGGCGTCAGATTGACGAAGGCGGACCCGTAACGCTTACGCATAAGGACATGATACGCTATTTTATGACAATACCCGAAGCGGCTGGATTAGTTTTGACAGCCGGTGCGTTCGCAAAAGGCGGTGAAATATTCGTGCTTGACATGGGTCGTCCCGTAAAAATTTATGACCTTGCCGCCGACTTAATCAGATTATCGGGCTATGAACCGGAAGTTGACATAAAAATCAAAATTACAGGGCTTCGTCCAGGTGAAAAGCTGTATGAGGAATTATTTTGGGACGATGAAAGCATAGATAAAACCACGCACGAAAAAATATTCGTGTTAAAAGGCGATAACCCGGAGAATTTCAACGCCCGTCTTGACAATATAATCGGCATAGCCAACGCCGGGCAAAATGAAGCCGCGCTTCGCGAAGCCGTGTTCGGGCTTGTTAATTAAATTCGTGAATTAACCGCAGGAAGAAAAGCCTGCGTTTTTTTTTGCGCGTGAATTACTCAAGCATCTTCACGGAGTTTTTTATTAACCGGTCGAACATAGCATTGTCGGCAGATGATGATTTCTTGGGTTCTGTGAAAGCCTTTGAAGAATAATTCGATATAGTGCGAACAGAGTGGAAAAGCGAAGTCATGAGATAAGATTTTACGTTTTTGTTTATTTTATATTTATTGCCGTTGTTATTAAGCGAATGGATAACGTATTCCATATGCCGCTGGTCTATTTGCCCGAACGTATGTTTAACCGTGATGAACGGGACGTTTTGCTTGGATATGCGGAACGTCGGCGTTACAGGATTCTCGACGGCTAAAATTTCGCACATAATGTCGTAGAGCATATCTATTTCCTCGTGCTTATCCTTATGCTCGTTTTTCAGGTCGTCTA
>Ga0209755_10001901_pt1 | contig 30356 bp, 24 predicted proteins | sample TergutCo191P1_FD_187301 | JGI IMG/M metagenome (GOLD analysis project Ga0209755, IMG submission 187301) | Cornitermes sp. P1 segment gut microbial communities from Petit-Saut dam, French Guiana - Co191P1 (SPAdes) (version 2) | ecosystem: Host-associated > Arthropoda: Insects > Digestive system...
CAACAATCCAACGTAGGGGCGTTGCGTGCAACGCCCCGCGATACCGGGATTGCGTTATACGTTGAAATCAAACGCAATATCGTAATTCCGGCGGGCGATCGAGGGCGATCGCCCCTACACAACCGCATATCCAATACAACAATAAACCCCAATTTAATCTTTTGACTTACCCGCGTACCGCAGAAGCGAACTTCTTTCATGCCGGGCGGCGAGTTGCACTATTGGTGCGAATGGTTCGGAGGCCGAGATGTGAATGCAAAGGCTTGCATGCTCCCGCAGGCACAGCAAGCCGCCTCTTTTCCCCCGTATACGGTATCACGCCCGTTCAATGCGCCGGCAAAACATTATCCCATAAGATTTTGATTTTAGCTTTGACTTTAAGGCGGCAGGACATAATCCCCCCCACCGCTACCCCCGGTCCCGCTTGAGCGCGGCGTAGCTCCTGTCGTATGCCGCCTCGGCCTCTTTGGAGAAGAAGCAGGCGGGGAACTCGCCGCTGCGCACGTGGTACGCGAGGTATTCGCAGCACTTCCCCCGGCAGTGACACCAGTATCAATAATATACAAAATGGAGCCGCCAGAGGCAAAAATTGGCTTGCGCAAGACGCCGGGCGGCAGGGAGATACGCCGCCTCCCCAGATTTTTCCGCAATTTCCGGTCCCCGCCACCATCCGCACCTGCCCCGCTATCTTCCCCGGTAAAAAAATAATACTTGATTTTTTTTTACAACAATACTATATTTATAGGTAGGAGAAGCCCTTAAACCGGCAGGGCTTTCCGCAGATGCATCGCAGACGGTGAAGTGTGAGGGAGGGACGAGTTGCGCGCAATGGGTGGCATTTCAAGCAGCACCAGCGCCGCGGGACGCCGCGAGCCTAAGGCACCCTGTTGCCTTGGCGCGGTATTCGCGGGCGCGAACACGGGCGCGAGAGTAACCGCCGCTCGAAATCTACCCCCCCCCCCCCCCCCCCCCCCCTATATGTTAAATTATTAACAAACAAAAAGCCTTATAACCCGTTTGTTGATAATTGTAGCAGTAGCAAACAGACATTCTCCGCCCAAGCTGCGGAACCCGTAAAATCGCGGGCTTGCCATACCCGGCCGGCTTATCCCGGTACGGATAACGCCGCCGCCTTGCCGTTTGCCCAAAAAGGGGGCGCGGCGGGATGAAGCGCATAATCACCTACGGCACTTTCGACCTGCTCCACTACGGCCACATTAACCTGCTGCGCCGCGCCAAAGAACTGGGCGACTACCTCATTGTGGCCCTCTCCGGCGACGAGTTCAATGAAACGCACAAATGCAAAAAATGCTACTTCAAGTACCATGAACGCAAACGCCTGCTCGAATCCATCCGCTACGTAGACCTCGAGACCTCATGGGAGCAAAAAATAGACGATGCCAAACTCTACCGCGTAGACGTCTTCGTGATGGGCAGCGACTGGGCCGGAAAATTCGACTTCATGAGCCGGCACTGCGAGGTCGTCTACTTCCCGAGAACAAAAGAAATCTCGACAACGCAAATCAAGCACGATTTTTCCCAAGACGCGCTGGAAAAAGAGTGGGGGCACACATGAACGCGCCGAGCCAATACCCAGACAAAATATCCGTCATAATCCCGGTCTGCAACGTGGAGCCATATATAAGGAAGTGCCTCGACAGCGTTGCCGGCCAAACGTACGCAAACTTGGAGATACTGCTGATTAACGACGGGTCAACTGATAACAGCGGGAAAATCTGCGACGAATACGCCGGGCGTGACGGGCGCTTCAGAGTCTTTCACCAAAATAACCGTGGCGTAGGCGTTGCCAGAAACATCGGCTTGGAGAACATGACCGGAAAATACACGGGCTTTGTGGACCCCGACGACTGGATAGAGCCCGACATGTACGAGACCCTCTACGGCGCACTGAAAAGCGAAAACGTACCCATCAGCATATCTGGCTACTTCAAGGATACGTGCTCGGAATCGCTGCCCGCCGCAAACCGCGAGCGCATACCCGCCGGGGCCATACCAACCCGCGACATGCTCCTATACCCGCTCAAGAGAGACTACTACATGGGGTTCTGCGGATACATGTGGAACAAACTGTTCGATGCCGCGATCTTCCTGAACAATGGTCTTAGATTCGACGTGAACCTGAACTACGGCGAAGACGTACTGCTCTACACACAGGCCGTTTTGACCGGAAAATGCACCGGCGCGTACGTAGACAGGCCGCTCTACCACTACTACCAGCGAGACGGGTCTATCGCCCGCTCCAAATCAATCGACCTGAAAACAGGCATACTGACCGTGTACAAGAAGGTGGAAGAGCTGCTCAACGAAAACGGATACCCCGACATAAGCCGCTGGGCGCGCGGCTTCTACTGCCACCACGCCAGCGTTATCGCGGAGATCGCCATTGAGACCCTGCGGCAGATGCAGGGAAAAATCGAGGAGCACCTGGAAGATTACAAAGAAACCAACCGTGAGTTCCCCAAAAAATTCGAGAGGATGCACGGGCTGCTCAATGGATAAAATATCAATCATAATCCCGGTCTGCAACGTAGAGCCGTACATAAGAAAATGCCTCGACAGCGTTATCGGCCAAACGTACGCAAACCTGGAAATACTGCTGATCAACGACGGGTCGGCCGATAACAGCGGAAATATCTGCGACGAGTACGCCGCGCGGGACGCCCGCGTCAGGGTTTTCCACAAAGAGAATGGGGGAGTAAGCTCTGCCAGAAATGTGGGTTTGCGCAGCTTTACTGGGCAGTATGTCGGCTTTGTGGATTCGGACGACTGGATAGAGCCTGACATGTACGAGGTTCTGCATAACACTATTACGGCAAATGGCGTATCTGTAAGCGTAGCAGGAGTCTTTACCGAATGCGGCGCAAAAAGCGTTCCGCTAAGAAACATTATACCCATTCCCGGTAAAATACTAATGCCGGATGATATGCTGACATATATTTACCGGCTCGACCTTTACCACGCGTTCCACGTAGTTGTATGGAATAAACTCTATTCCGCAAAACTGTTTTTAAATAACAGCGGCCTCGTCTTTGACGAAAAACTGATAAGCGGAAGCGATGTGCTGTTTTTGCCGCGGGTGTTTCTCAGCGAAGGCTGCAGGGGAGCGTATACCGGCAAGCCGCTGTACCACTATTATCAAAGGGATGCCTCGCTTGTGCACTCGTCGCCGGTACACATCAAAGAAAACGGTGCTCTGGCGGCGTATAAGGCCGTGCTTAAAATTTTCAACGAACGCGGCTATGGTAAGTTAGCACTGCTGGTAAAGAAACAAATCTGCTTTTACGCCAGCCAGATAGCCGAACTGGCCATAAAAACCGGCGATAAGGCAGCTCTGGAGCGCATGAAAGCGGAGATGCGGAATTATTTTGAAGAGTATGCCGAGGTACAAAAAGAATTTCCGGAAAGAGTTGACAGGATTAGGAAATTGATTGGTTTTATAATGGAGGGTGGTTAATATGAAAACGTATCTTGCGTTCAAGGAGATTACAGAGTGATAAATTTAAAAAATTGTTCAATCGAAAAGTTTACTGCCTACGCAAAGGATCGGAAAATATACGCATTCGGAGCAAGTGAATATATGCGTTCGCTCTATGAGCGACTGCCCTCAGGCCAATATGATTTTATACAAAATATAGTTTCTATTGCCGATAACGACCCTGATAAATGGGGGAAAGAATATGCTTTTTATGGATATACAGCTCCAATTATATCGGCTGCTGACCTCGTAAGCCGTATTAACAGCAACGACATAATACTGATAACTACATACTACTTTCCAGATATTATCGCGCAGCTTGACGATATTGAGGCGTTAGATAAAATAGATTGTTTTATACTGCAATACGCAGATGAATACTGTGATGACCATATTACCGCCGATATTAAGGAAAAAATTGCCCGTTCAAAAGAAAAAGAGCCGCAAATTCCCAAAAAGATATACTATTGCTGGTTTGGCGGCGGCGAAATACCCGATAAATTAAGAGAATGCATAAACAGTTGGAGCCGATATTGTCCCGACTACGAGATATTCAGGGTTGATGAGAGTACCTACGATGTAGCCAAGAATAGGCAGGTTAAGAGCGCTTACGAAGCGGGGAGGTGGAGTAAAGTAAGTAATTACGCCAGATTTGATATAATTTACGAAAATGGCGGTATATACATGGATACCGATGTTGAACTGCTGAAATCACTGGACGATTTACTCTATCATCAGGCGGTTATCGGTTTTTCATCCAAACGCAGGCTTGAACCTGGTACTTTGCTGGGAGCGAAAAAACAAAATGCATTAATACGAATGCTGTTAGAATGCCTGGAGGAGAACGAACCATATTCGGATGAGTGTCAGAAGCGGTGTTCAAAAAAATTTTATGCGACGCTTTGTTCTCTGGGATTTATACCCAATAACACCTTTCAAAGTATTAATGGAATGGCATTTTATCCTAACGATTTTTTCTGCCCGATAAATCAGGTTACAGGTGTGCTAAAAATAACAGAAAGTACCTATATGATACATAAATTCGTTAAATCGTGGAATGATAAGTTTAGGGATAATTGGAACAAAATGCTCGAGTTCTCAAGTAAATACGAGAGTCGAATTATAAAAATTTAAAAGGAGGCGGAGATGGCAGCTCAAACGCAAAATGAAATTTACATATGGGGCGCTGGGTTTTATGGTGAGAAAGCTTTGCGATATTACAAAGATAGCGGCATGAATATTACCGGTTTTATAGATTCAAATGAAGCTTACTGGTACACCGAGAAGCTGGGCCTTGTTATTTATCCGCCAAAAGAAATTCTGCAAAAAAACAATATTCAAATTCAAATTGCGGTGGTGAATGAGGCTGTATCTGCGGAAATTGCCGAAATATGCCGTAACGCCAATGTTAAAAATATAGATTTTCACAAACTGAGAAAACAACAGATTATTGATTCTTTGCCTGATATTAAACCTGTTCACCGCGTAAATTCTCCACAATATATTGTTTCGCTGACTTCTTATGGAAAAAGGCTTGCCGCAACTGCCCCTTACGCGATTGCCACTATTCTACAACAAACGGCTCCGCCCGATAAAATTATTTTGTATGTTGCTCATAACGATAAAGAAAATATTCCGCCAATTATGGAGAAACTAACTGAAAAAGGGCTTGAAATCCGTTTTGTCGAAGATACTGGATCGTATAAAAAACTTATCTACGCGTTACAGGAATTTCCTGACGATTATATCATTACCGCCGATGACGATGTCTTTTATCCGAAAAACTGGTTTGAGCAGCTATTGGCGGAACACCAAAAACACCGGAAGAAAATCATTTGCCACCGTGCGCATGGAATAAAAGTGGATGAAAATCATAATCCGGTTCCTTATATAAACTGGGATAGTTGTATTGATCCGGAATTTTATTTTGCACACGTTTTGCTATCGCAAGAGCAAAGTGTACCGCGCCATCTGCCGGAATGCGTATTTCCGACAGGTGTAGCAGGAATATTATACCCGCCCCACTGTCTTTACAAAGATATTACAAACAAAGAATTGTTTATGAAACTGGCGCCAAAAGCCGACGATGTTTGGTTTTGGGCTATGGCAGTAATCAATAAGGAGTATTTTGGCGATGAAAATCCGTATATAGTTGTTGAAAACGGATATTCAAGGAATTTACAAGATATTGAGCCGTCGCAAGCACAGGGAGAGAATGCATTGTGGAGCTACAATAGCATGGGAGGAAATGACAGGCAGCTTAAAGCGGTGATTGAGCGGTATCCGCAGATTAGAGAGGTGCTGAATAAGATAGATAAGTTTTGCTATGGAGTTTTATCTCCCTGTGGTTTTGTAATGGAATTAGATACTACTGATTGGATACAAAAACATATTTGTGAGAAAGGGTGTTACGAGAAAACAGATGTTTTAACCCTGCTTTCACTCATGCCGGCAGACGGAATCTTTTTTGATATTGGCGCAAATATTGGAGTTTACTCATTGAATTTATGCAAGAAAGCGAAAGATGTTTATTCTTTTGAGGCTACGGAAAAGACATATGAACATTTGCTCAAAACCATTTCCGCAAATGGCATTAAAAATATCCGCCATAACTTTAACGCCGTTCATTGCGAAAGCGGGATTGAGATTAAAATATGGCAGGGCAATAAGGTTTTAGGTAACGATAACAATGGAAACAACAATATGTTCAGCGGCGGGGTAATGGCTAATTCCGTTAAGTCTGTATCAATTGATGATTTTGTAAGAAACAACAATATCCAAAGGATGGATATTGTCAAAATAGATATTGAAGGCAATGAATTAAACGCATTGAAAGGCGCTAAGGGGAGCATTTTACGCTTTCGCCCGGTAATTCTTTGCGAAATAAATCATGAAATGAACGCGAAAGCTGGATATTCCAGCGAGGTATTGTTTGATTTTATTGTTGAAACTCTCAATTATATCCCTACGCTTTATCTGGGCAATAATTTTTCGCTTGCAAATAAAAAGAATATCGTAAGTTCACAGCATAATGTATTTTTCTTCCCCAAAGAAAATGGGATACCAACATATGATGGTAGCGGGTAACGTAGCGCGTCATCCGTTGATTTTATAAAATGGTGCGGCGGCAGGTATAAGAAGATATTGGCGTTTGAACCTAATCCGGAGCAATACATAGCACGCCCTTAGAGCATGGGGTTTTGACCCACCCGCGTACCGCAGAAGCCAACCGCCGTTCATGCTGGGCGGCGAGTACTCCTCTTGACGCGAATGCTTCTGCGGCCGAGATGTGAAAGCTTGTGATTGCATGCTCCCGCCCGTGCAGCACCGTACCAACGCGCGGGAACCCAGCTCGGCGTAATCAGGTGCACCGGCAAAACATAATCCCATAAGACTTTGATTTTGACTTTAAGGCGCGGCAGGACATAAAGGAGTAGGTGCAGGTGCACGTTATTGAGGTATTGCTTGAACAGGGCATACATTAATCTCCTTATGAATTATAGTTATAATGCGGTACGTATCTTTGTTATACTATACGCGCTTTACCTCGATCCCGCCGAGCGAGACGTTTCCTTTCAGCGACAGTTTTGGGGCGCCTTCCTTTATGGCGCTTGGGCGTTTATCGACATCTACGCCGCCTAAGGAGCAGTTCAGGTGGTACGGGAACGAATTACAGCGGCGGGGTGTCGTTTACGCCAACAAGTAATATCACCCTGTATGCGCGGTGGACTGCCGTTAGCACGGCTCAGTACACGGTATCTTATGATATCAACGGCGGCAGCGGGACCACGCCGTCATCGCAAACGGTCAACGCCGGAACCAGCGTAACGCTTAATAGCGGCAGCGGATTTTCGAGGAGCGGGTTTACGTTTGCGGGGTGGAATACTAATTCTTCCGGCAGCGGAACAAATTATAGTGCGGGTTCTTCATATGTAGTGTCCGGCAATGTTACCCTGTACGCGAGATGGACTGCTACGGTCAGTGGGGGAGAAAGCGGTACTTTTGTTGATGGGCGCGACGCGAAGTCTTACAAATGGGTCAAGATAGGTACGCAGACGTGGATGGCGGAGAATCTCAATTACGCAACAAGTAATAGCTGGTGTTATGATCATGACCCATCCAACTGTGCGTTATATGGCCGTTTGTATACGTGGGATGCCGCGATGAGCGCTTGTCCGTCCGGGTGGCATTTGCCTACTGATCAAGAGTGGGATGTTTTGCTTGCGGCAGTTGGCGGAACGTCAACAGCAGGATCAAAGTTGAAATCTGCAACAGGTTGGGTTGCATATAGTAGTATTACGAGTACGGATGAGTACGGCTTTTCGGCCCTGCCCGGCGGCTACGGCTACTGGTGGAGCGCCACGGAGGGCGGTGCCTCGGACGCGAGAGGCCGGGGCATGTACTACGACTACGACAGCGTGGACTCGGGTTGGGGCGACGAGTCGAATATGTTCTCTTTGCGTTGTGTTCGGGACTCCGCGGCCCCGCAATAGCGCAGCAATTGCGGGCCGCCGGCCATAGCGGAGTGTAACGTAGCAATGGCCGTGTTGTTGACTTTATGTTTTGACTTTAACTAATGCCGCCGTAAGGCGGCCGAAAAAAATTATGAAAACAGAAAACATACTACGGGCGGAATTCTGCAATACCAATACCAGGATTGCAGGAGCGTCCCCCTAATCACCCCCTCGTCCCGCTCTCCCCTCCGCCCGTGTCCCTGCGGTCCCGGTGGTTGTGTGGTCTTTGTGTCGGGTGGTACGTGAGTCCTCGGGTCCGGTTGTCGGGGCGGCCCTGTGAGGCCGCTCCAGTGATAAGGTGTTAGAGGTTGGTGTTTTGGGCGACCATTTTCCTGATTTCGTCCGGCGGTACGCCCCGGTCGATCATGGCGAGGATCTCGGCCATGCCCTCGGCCTTACCTTTGGCCATGCCTTCGGCCTTACCTTTGGCCATACCCTCGGCCTTACCTTCGGCCATGCCTTCGGCCTTGCCTCTTTCCATGCCTGTAGCTATGCCCTCCTCCCGGCCTTTAGCCAAGGCCTCTTCCCAAGCCTCCTCCCTGGCCTCCTCCTGCCAGCATTCTTTCATATCTTCTACGGTTATCGGGCCGGTCATCATATATATAATCTCCTTCGCGTGAACGGTTAAAAAATCTGTCAATATGCCCCGTTTCAGGCACTCGGCGGTCGCAAGCTTTACGGCTTGCTTGCGCACGAGGTTTTTTTCATGTCTGCTCAGGGGCTTTTCGTACCCCTGCCCCAGCTCATTTTCGTACCCTTGCTCGAGCTCCACGAACGCCTCGTACTGCGCAAGCGTATCGCACTTGTGCAGGATTTCCGGGGTGGTACTTATATTAATATTGTATACGGCAATCTCCAAGTCAAGGGAGAACGGCGGATTTTTTTGACCGGGCCAGTCCTTAAACATATCGGAGAGCCGGATTGTATCCACCGGGGGCATCTTTCTCTTACCGTTGTAGAACACAAAAAAGTACGGCCGCGGGATGGTAAGCCGCCGCCCTTTGTGGAGGTCTTTCACGCTGAACCGGGCCTTGTACGTGTCGGCCACGTAGATAAGGAACCTCAGCGGGATGTTGGGGCTGACAGTAGACTGGTGTTCGGTGAAGACGATCAGGCGTCCGTCTACGAGGAACGACACGTCGTTCTTGGGGCCCATGTAGAGCGGGCTTGAGAGCGTAACTTCCTCCATTGGCGTGTCCGGCCCGAAGTCGGTCTTCAGTAGGTAGCTGGCGATGCGGCGGAACTCCGCGGGTTCTTTGAAGATGGCGCGGAACATGCCATCCTTGAACTCGCGGTTGGTATCGGGCCCGTCGTCGGGATTGTTTGTTTCGTCAGACATAGCAAAATGTCCTTTCCAAAAATGGTTTATGGTTACCCGCAATGCCGGAAATATTTCGACAATACGGTAGGAATGGCCTTTAATGGCGTTACAACTGGTACTTATAGAATGTTAACCAAGAGATTCGCCGCCGTTTTTCAGACAGCCGGAACCGCAGCCCCGTTTTAAACCAAGAGAGTAAATCCAAAAAACAATCTAAAAAATGACCGCAATCGTCCGCGCGGTATCAATAATATAATATTTGCGCAAAGCACAAGCTATTTATTTTTTAATCTTTTGACTTACCCGCGTACCGTAGAAGCCAACCGTCTTTCATGCCGGGCGGCGAGTAGTTCCATTGGTGCTGATGCTTCTGCGGCCGAGATGTGAAAGCTTGTGATTGCATGCTCCCGCCCGTGCCGCACCGTACCAACGCGCGGGAACCCAGCTCGGCGTAATCAGGTGCACCGGCAAAACATAATCCCATAAGACTTTGATTTTGACTTTAAGGCGGCAGGATTAGTCCCGCTACCCCCGGTCCCGCTTGAGCGCGGCGTAGCTCCTGTCGTATGCCGCCTCGGCCTCTTTGGAGAAGAAGCAGGCCGGGAACTCGCCGCTGCGCACGTGGTACGCGAGGCATTCGCAGCACTTCCCCCGGCGGGGGCAGGAGTAGGTGCAGGTGCACGTCATTGAGGTGTTGCTTGAACAGGGCATACATTAATCTCCTTATGAATTATAGTTCTAATGCGGTACGTATCTTTGTTATACTATACGCGCTTTACCTCGATCCCGCCGAGCGAGACGTTTCCTTTCAGCGACAGTTTTGGGGCGCCTTCCTTTATGGCGCTTGGGCGTTTATCGACATCTACGCCGCCTAAGGAGCAGTTCAGGTGGTTGATGATTTGCCACTCTTTGGGCACGACGAGCTCTACGGCCCCGAAGCTGCAGTTGATTTCGGCATCTACGCCGTTTGGGGATGGCGTAGCCTGATCGAGGTAGACTTCGAGCGCCCCGAAGTTGCATTGCATCTGCACGGATTCGAGGGCGTCGGCGGTTATGCGGCGGCTGACTGCCCCGAAGTTTACGCTGACCGACGGGTTGTTGCCGCCGGTGCAGTTCTCTGTGGGCGCTTCGTGCCGCCTGCTCCCGGATTTATGGCCCGTGTGGACGCCGCAGATAATCCGGCGCCTTCGCGGGAGCAGCACGGCGAGCCCGACAGACGCGAGTATGGCGGTTAAGAACAGGGCCCAGGCCTCTATGTGGGGCAGGTTGAAGTGTGAGCGGAATACGATGTACAGCACCGCTGCCGGGAGCGGGAGCGGGGCGATGTGCAGGCGCGCCAGGCACTGCACGGTAAACGCCAGCGACAGGATCGCCACTATTATGCTGCCGGCCCCGAGGGTTGTGAACCCGCTGATTTGGTTGATCAGGATGAAAGCCGCCGCCGAGAGCAGGAAAGTGCCCCAGATTAATTTTGAAACGCGCATACCGGTACCATCTTTCTTGTTTATGTGTTTTTGACTTTTCATAAAAATAATTTACGCGGAGCGGGAGTTTTGCGGAAAAATAATAATTGAGCAGCCGGCGCCCGTAACTCGTCCGGAAACCGCGTCGTAGCGGGGCAGGCGGTGGCTTTATGCCGGAACTCGCCCCGAAATTCGTGCAGAAACGGGCAATATTCGGTGCCAAATTCGTGCACAAAACGCCAATGTTTGATGCCAATTTCGTGCAAAAATGTAAAATTAGCCTTGAATTTTGTGCGGCCACATAGTATACTTATCTTATCTAATCACGCGAAAAACGGTATTTTGAGGGGGTAAAACATGGCAAACGAGTATATAAGGCGCAATATTGACGGTGAGCTTTTGGCCTGGAAGTCGGATGAGGGGCGCCGGGTGCTGCTGCTTCGCGGGGCGAGGCAGGTGGGGAAGTCGAGCTCGGTCAGGAAACTGGGAGAGAGTTTTCAGCACTATTTAGAGGTGAATTTTGAAAAGGAGGAAAGGGCCCGCGGGTTGTTTTCAGGCGATCTTCATGTGAAAGATATTTGCACAGACCTTTTCGCCATGTTTGGTAAGCCGATAATTCCAGGCAAAACGCTGGTATTTTTTGACGAGATCCAAAACTGTCCGAGGGCGATTACGGCGTTGAGGTATTTTTATGAGGATTATCCCGAACTCCACGTAATAGCCGCCGGCTCGCTTTTGGAGTTTGCGCTGAGGGCCCTGCCGTCATTCGGTGTTGGCAGAATCAGCCCGCGTTACATGTATCCGTTATCGTACAGTGAGTTTTTGAATGCGTGCGGAAGGGGTATGCTTTGGGAGGCGGTATGCAAGGCATCGCCCGAAAATCCTCTGCCGGAACCGCATCACCGGATGTGTTTGGATTATTTAAAAAAATTTCTTCTGCTCGGCGGAATGCCGGCCGTTGTGGCTGATTATCTTAAAAACGAAAGGATACATGATACCAAAAAGGTGCTGAAAGAGTTAATGGATACGTACAGGTCCGATTTTGAAAAGTACAGGGCGGAGGTTCCCGGCTTGCAGGTCGCCGCAGTGTTTAAGGCAGCGGCGGATCAGAGCGGCGGGAGGTTCAACCACGCCAAAGTTGAGCAGCTGAGCTACCGTCAGGTCAGGGAGGGCCTTGATGTGCTGCAGATGGCCGGCCTGCTTATCCCCGTTACCCATGCCTCGGCCAACGGCATTCCGCTGGGGGGGCAGATTAATCCTAAAAAAATTAAGTACCTCATGTTAGACACGGGAATCTTCCAAAGTCAGGCGGGGCTGGAGCTATCGGATATCTTGCTCGGTGATGAGGTTACGCTGATAAACAAGGGTACCATTGCCGAGCAGTTTGTGGGACTGGAACTGAAGAAGGCGTTGGCCGATACTTTTCAGGATGACCTGTACTTCTGGTCGCGGGAAAAGCCGGGAAGCAACGCGGAGGTAGACTACGTGGTCCAGAAGGGTGCGAAAATAATCCCTATTGAGGTAAAATCAGGAAGCAACGGCAAGATGCAGAGTATGCACATCTACCTCAAGGAGAAAAACGCTGAGTTCGGCGTAAGGACCTCGCTTGAGAATTTCTCAACGTACGACAAGATAAAGGTGTATCCGCTCTACGCCATCGGAAATTTGGTGCGCGGGCTGCCGGGAGATACGCCTGAAATATCAGGGTATTTCTGAATTTGCCGATGCCTGCCCCTACCTGTTGTAGAAGAGGTACCCGTTAAAATCGTCTATCCGGACGGTGTCGGCGTCGTAGTAGTAGTACCCGCGGTACGCAGTGACCCAGACGCCGTAGCCGTTGCCTTCGATGATGAGCGGTTTATCGCGCGATATGCCGCCGCCGGCAGGCGATTCGTCGGGAGGGTCGACTTTTGGGAGCTCTACCGTGAACTCGCGGTTTCCCGGGATGACCTTTATGGCCAGCGTATTTTGTCTGGCGGTGCAGACGATTTCGTCTGAGCGCTTGCCGGCGTCAGGGTCACAATTGATTATGGCGAAGGTGTTGAAGGCGGACATGCGCCTGATTTTGTTATTATTGGAATAGCTGCTCCACCAGAACCGGTCTTTGCCGCTGGAGCCGCCCTTTTTTTTGGCGTTTTCCTGTTGACAACCGCCGCAATCACCGCCGTCATCGCCGTCGCCGCAACTGCCGCAATCGCCGGATGCCGGTTTCTGCTCCTGCCGCAGCCATCTCTTAAGCGCGGCGATGCTGGCGTAGGTATCATGGCTGCTGTCGGCGGCGAAGAGCTGTTTCAGGCTCTCGTCGCCGAATGTCTTCTGTACGTACCTTATTTTTTCGAGCAGGGTTTCTTTATCCGCGTCTTTCATGCCGGTAAAGAAGCCTTCGTCCGCCGGTGATATTTCTTTTTTATCCGGTATCATCCCGCTGATCTCTGAGAGAAGGATGTGTTTTACGGTATTGGGTACGCCCTGCAAGCCTGCCGATGAGAGGAGGATGATCGCGGCGAGGGATATGGGAATCCACTTGATGCGCGCGGCTTTGGTGATGTATATGTGCGCGAATATCGCGTAGAACCAGATGTTTACTAAGAGGAGGTAGCCGCGCGTTATGGTGATGCCGTAGTCGTCTATGCGGCGGAAGATCCCGATGCTCATGAGTACCAGAAGCGGCGCTATTATCAGGCTGAAATAGCGGGAGATGAGGTCTATGGCTTTGCTCTTTTCCAAGAGGCGCGACGGGTAGAGGAGCATTATGGTTATCAGCCCGCAGCTTGCGAGTGTGGAGACGAGCCACGAGACCATGCCGCGGGGCAGTTCCCACGCGAAGATGATTTTAAACAGGTACGCGTAGAGTATGAGGATGTAGACCGCAGCGAGCGGGGTCAGTATGTAGAGCCCGAGAATTTTCAGTGTCTTGTTCGGCAGTACCTCTTCACTGTGCTTGGCGGTTTTGCTTGGGAGGTGCGCGAGGAAGTAGAGGGACGTGAAAAGGACACTGCAAATTATTGACAGGTAAGCGTACATCTTATCATTTATATTTACCTGGAACAGCGAGTAAACCGCAAAAAGCGCCAGAGTGAACCCGACCGCAAGAATCATTCCGAAACAACTCGCCAGAGCGTACTGAAAGATAGTCTGCGCGGTGAAATTCCAGAAGGGCCTGTCCTTATCCCTCTTCAGAAAAGATATGAATGGTACCGCTAACAGTGCGGATATGCCTATGGCTATGACTTCTAACCATTTGCCGATGACCATATCATCAGCGTCCTCCGGCAGGAAGCAGCAGTACACGCCCCACAGGGCCACGGCAGCGGCGGTAACGGCGTGCCGTTTTATATTACCAACAAGGTCTTCGAGCAATAGCGTTGCTATTACGCTGATGACCGCGCCGACTATAAGGAACGTATATATTCTGTAGGATTCGCTATAAGAGATGTCCCATTTGCCAACGAGCGAAAAGAGCTGAAATGTTATGGCAAGCAAAAGCAGGATGCTTATCGGAAAACGCACTCCAAGCAGCTTTAGCTTTTGGGATATTGATTCGACGGAAAATTGTGTTTTAAAAAATGATATTACGGACATCTAAAACCTCACTTTGATTTTGGTTTCGAGATAGAAATGGGTACGGATATTTGTGGGCCCGAACTCGCCGCGGTTGCCGTCGTTAAACAACAGATCCTTGTCAAGCGGGATTTGCGCCATGGCGGTGAGGGATACGCCTTGTGAGATATCGTGGTTGAACGTCATCATCGGCGTGAATGAGGCGTCGTCTATGCCGGAGATCAGCGCGATCCCGGCGTTTGTGAAATCGCTGAACCGCCACACGAGGCCGGTGTAGAGGTAGTTTTCGTTGATAAAGCTCCCGCCGCCGCGCATAGATGTTGAAGACGCCGCGCCGCTGTAGAGGTATTCGGCCATGACAACGAGCTTGGCCTTGAAGAGCGAGTAGTCGAACCCGGCGCTGAAGGAGAGGCCGTCGATTTTGTCTTCGATATTATCATTATAAGTATAGAGCATATCCATCACTAATCCGATTTCGACATCCGCTTTTAAGGACAGGCCGGCGCGGTGTGTCCACGGGTTTAGCGCCGTTCCCGGAAAATTTTCCGAGCGTTCGAATGAGTACAGGGCCTGGATGCTCGCTCTGTCCCAGTGCCGGTCGGCGGATATTCCGGCGATGCCGCTGTTTGGCGCGAGCGGGTCGCGCCCGGTTACGGCGAAGCCCTGCATCTTAAAATCATCATTCGGGAACCAGGACAGTCCGCCGCCGAGAATTGCGCGGGGACGGGCGTCCGGCTTCAGGGGATTTTTGGGGTTGAGGAAGTCAGACGGCCCCCATACGGTGCTGAACCCGAACGGCAGGCGCATCAGTCCGGCGTCGAAGTTGACGGTTTCGGATTTTAGCCGGAGATAGAGGCGTTCGAGTTCGATCATCGCGGTGTAATTTTGCCCGTTGTCAATATCCACACCCAAAGATGACGCCCTGACAGCGTAATTGCCGCCGGCGGCTATGAGGTTGACCGCGCCGAAGAACGTGGCGTTATCACCAATGCGGGACTGCATACGGATATTCGCGTACTCTTCGATGCCGTATGACACCGCAGGCGCGTCGCCCGCGCCGGCTGTTGCGGACACGGCGGACTCAAAGACGCCGGAGAACGACATTCCGCCGGATTTGTTTTGGGCGGGTGTTGTCAGCGCAAATGTGATTAATATTGACGATATCAATACCAAATGTTTCATAATACGCCTATCGTTCCAGATTACGCTGGCTGAATACCGCGTCGGGTATCGGCTTATCCAGAATGACGTTATTCATTTTCATCGTAGTCTTGCTGTTCTTTCTCAACAGGTCCTTCATCTCCACCTCTACAGGGAACCGCTTGCCGTTAATCACTTCCGCTTTTATGAGGTTGTACTCTTTCAGTTTCGCGCCGGAGAGGGCGTACAGTTCGTAGTGCAGCAGGTCGCCGTTCTCCTTGTCTATCCATAGCTTGCGCTTGGGGTAGCTCTCGGTCTTCTTCTTTGCGGATAAATCCAGCACCCAGGCATCGCGTTCCCTCCACTTCTCAGTTCCGCCGACCACCGCGTTGTAGCGGCTCGCCAGCGTCTCGTTGTTGACGGCGTCTTCATACGACATATCCGACCCCATCATCGATTCCTTGAGCATATGGCCTGATATCAGCATCACGCCCTCGTTGTCGGGGGAGTAGACGTAGAGACGCCCGCCTTTTTTGAGGTATTTTGTACCTTTGTCTTCGGGATTAAGGAATTCGATGAAGCTGTCGGAGTTATCGCGCACCCAGGCTTTCATCGTCTTTACGAATTTGCGGTTGTTGTGGTCGATGATAAGCTCGCCGTCGTATTCCGCGGTCTTATAGACCTCGTTGTTATCGACTTTGGCGAGGAGCTCCTCGGCGGTGGGGGTTTTGTTTTGTGCGTTGACAGATGTAAACGCTGCCGTCATCACAACCATCATAACAGATACAAATTTTTTATTCATGCCATTCCTCCTGAAAAAAGTCAAAACATTAAAGTCAAAATATTCAAAGTCAAATTCTTTTTTTGGGGACAGGGGGCTCCGCCCCCCGTAACGCCCCCTACCCTAAAACCGATATCCTTATGTATCCTAAAGTCAAAGTCAACATTTTAAAGTCAACGTCAACATCAACACCATAAAATCAACAGCTATCTTCTCAATGCTTCAACTGGCTCAACAAACGCGCTTTTTAAAGACGGTATCAGCGTAAAAATTGATGCTACAGCTACGCCAAGCAGCCACGCGTAGACTAACTTCATCGGATTGAAATTGAAGAAGATTGCGTTGGCCAGCGGCATTTCGCTGAAGGTGCTTCCTACGAGGTCGCCGAGGCGTATGGGGTAGTTGCTCCCTATGCCTACGAGTGTCCCGCCGATTGTTACCCCTATGAGCGCGCCGAACGCGGCGAGGAAGAGCGATTCGAAGAAGAAGACGGTTACGATCTCGCGCCTCGTCATCCCCAAACATCCCATCATGCCGATTTCCTTTATGCGCTCGTGGATTATCATCACCACCGTGTTGATGATGAGCAGGCTTGCCACTATCAGAAAGACCATGAAGACGGTGGTGTAGATTGGCGTGATAGACTCCATTACCGCCGCCCAGTAATTATCCCTCCACTCGGAAACGACGCTGCCCTCTCCGAAAGCTTTTTGCAGTTCGTCGGCGATGGGTTTGCTCAGCTTCTCCTCATCGGCGTAGACGATAAGCTGCTGGGTCCCTTCCCCCATGACAAGCAGCTTCTGCAGGCGTTCAAAGTCTACGATTATGAACCGCTCGTCTATTTTGAGATAGTCGAAGTTGAAGATGCCGGTGATTTCGGGGCTCCACATTTTGTCGGAGAATTGCGCTGAGACGGTTTTGAGGGGGATGCGGTCGCCGATTTTGAGGCCGGAGTTTTCGGCGAATACGCGGCCCACCGCGCACTCGTTTGTACCCCGCGCCGGGTAGCGGCCCTCAACGAGGCCACTATTGCGGTCGGTCATATTGAAAGTGTTTTCTTTTATTTCATCCTCAACGTTCAACCCCCATAGAACCGCGTGCTTTATCGTGCTCTCCTGCAATGTCGCCCTCGTGGCGATGCGCGGGAAGACGGCGCGTACGCCGGGGATATTTTTTGTCTCCTCTGCCATCTCTTTCCAGTTTTTGCCGTCGGCCACCGGGTACTGCACGGGCATGAACTCGCTGTCGGCGTCGTACTGCTCGGAGACTACGCGCACGTGGCCGAGGTCGAATATCTGCACAAGGTCGCGGATGCCCTTCTGCACCCCGCCTATCATAGACCAGTAAACGATGATGAAAAACACCGCGATGCCGACCGCGGCGAAGCAGAACATTGTGCGGCGCAGGTTACGCCAGATGTTGCGGTAGGCGATGGTTACAAGCATCCCCGTCCCGCCCATTTTTTGCTGTGTTGACATTTATACCGGTTCTCCTATTGTCAATATCATTCAAACCTCAAACTGTCCGTAATCCTCATCTTAACCGCCCGCTTAGTCGGGAAGTACGCCATGAGTGACGCCAATATTGTCGCCGCGCCGCCGGTGATGAATATTACCGGTACGTCCCACACGCTGCGCAGTACCGACGTTACCCTGAAACCGGGGCCGCCGCCGAGCGATCCGGCCATCGCGCCCAGATTAAGCCCGTGTTCTACTAACGGATAGTTGACGAGAGCGCCGAGCGTCATACCCATCACCGCCCCCAGAAATCCCAAAAATCCCGCCTCAAGCATATACACGGTAATCATCTGCCCGTCGGTCATCCCCATAGCCCGCATCATCCCTATCTCTTTTGTCCTCTCGAGTATCGCCAACAGTATTGTGTTGGATATCCCCAAAAAAGATAACAGCAGCAGGAGCGACGCGATTATCTGCGGGACCGTTGTTTGCAGCGTTTCGTAGCCGAGGTAGTCTTCCATATAATCGTACCAGTTGAAGACGGCGAGTTCGGGGGATAACGGTTCCCCAAGCCCCCGCTCCAGCGCCTCGGTGATGGCGGCAGCGTTTTCATGTTTGCCGGGGAGCTCCGACGGCGGCGCGTTTTTCCCTCTTATCAATAACTCCGTCACCGCGCCCTCAAGCATCATCCCAGCCTCGTCCTGCAATACATCCATCGGCATATAGGCTACGTTGCTGTTGGGAACGGGGTCGGGGCTGTTGATTACGCCCACTACCACCGCGTCTACAAGCTGGTTGACGTGCCGCACCGCGCCGCCGAACCCGGCGCGGATCATTGCCGTCAGTACCTCGGCCTGGCGTTGCTCATTCTCTTCTATAAGCAGGTAGCTGTCTAATACCTCTTCGAATTGGTACGCGGACTGGACGAGCGCGGTATCTTCCGCCCGCAGTTCCGGCATGAGTTCGCCGTGCCACTTGTCGGGGCGGATGGTTTCGGGCACCGCCTTGATGTCTATCACCGCGTTGACGCGCACCTCGTTGCGTTCGGTCGCGGCGATCATGTCCCAAAGGCGGTCGAGGTCGGGGCGAGGAATGCTGCGCTTGAGGATCATGCGTTCGTTGCCGATGTACTTCCGTTCGGCTTTCGCGAAGATGCCCTTGGGCGGTTCGGCCTCGTAGTAGAGGGAGCGGATGAAGTCTTCGCCGGTTTTGTCCGTTGCGGCTTGGGTTATCAGCTCCTCGAGCTCTTTTCTGTAGGGGCGCGACGGGATGCCCACACGCAGTTTTTCCGCGGCGACGGTACCTACCGCGAGTTCGAACTTGCCGTTTTCGGGGTAGCGCCCGAAATCAACGTACGGCACGTAGAGGAGGACGAGCGCTTCGGACGCCGGGTCTACCGCGTGGAACGTGATGGGCGCGGAGCCGGAGTTGGAGAACATCATGCCGGAGAAAACAAAGCGCGGGGCGGCGTTGTACCCCTCTTTATCAAGCGCGTCTTTGTACCGCTCCCAATCCTTGAAATTTTCATAGGCGGGCATCTCGTCTTTTTTCTCGAAGTACATCTTAGTTTGCAGCTTGGCCGCGCCTTGTTCGTAGTTGACGATGTTCCGGCGGGATTCCGCGGCCATTCCGAACAGCCAGCTTCTTATCACTATATAAAAAGCTACGCTGACCATGATAGCGGACGCGGTCAATACCGTCTTTACCTTGTGGCGCGCAAGGTTGCGCATAGCGATTTTTTTAAGCTGCCAAATACCAGATAGGCTCATTTCTGTTCTCCGATGTTTTTTATCTCTTGACATCAACCCCTTCGCACCCGGCCGGGGTGCAAAAAATTATTGGGGGATACCTGTTTCTACCGAGCTTTGCACCCCTCCGGGGCACTACTTCGTTTCATCACTTTCGACCTGTCCGTCCCTGATACGTATCAGCCGCCTCGCGTAATCCATTACCATAGGGTCGTGCGTTGAGAAGATGAATGTCGTCCCCTCGGATTTGTTCAGCGCTACCATCAACTCCAAAATTTCTTTGCCGATAGTCGAGTCCAAATTCGCGGTGGGTTCATCGGCCAGGATGATTGCCGGTTTTTTGACGAGGGCGCGGGCGATTGCTACGCGCTGCTGCTGCCCGCCGGACATCTCTTTGGGGCGGCGTTTGGCCATATCCGCTAACCCAACGTCTTTAAGCACCTTGGCTGTGCGCTCCCTGATCTCTTTTTTATCGACCCCAAGAAGCGTTAGCGGGAAGGATATGTTCTCTTCTACGGAGAGCACGGGGATCAGGTTGTAGGCCTGGAAGATGAAGCCGATGCTGTTGCGCCTAAGCAGCGCCAGCTGCTGCGTTGTCATCTTGCCGGCGTCGGTCCCGTTGATGACCATCGCCCCACCGGTGATGGAGTCGAGGCATCCGGCGAGGTGGAGGAAGGTCGACTTCCCGCTGCCGGACGGCCCGGCGATGGCGGAGAACTCCCCGCCGCCGAATTCGAGGCTTACCCCGCGCAGGGCGTGTACGACATGGCCTTCCAATGAGTAGTCTTTTACCACATTTTCCGCTTTGATTACCGCCATTTGAGCGTCCCTCAGTAAAATTAGGTGAATTTGGGCACAATCGCCTTTTATACTACATAATATAGTATTCCGGTTACGTATAAATCCACAAAAAAAATCGACAACCCTCCGCCCTACCGCCTGAGCGCCTCTACCGGCTCCACAAAAGCGCTCTTGAGCGACGGCATAAGCGTGAAGACCGAGGCCACCGCCACGCCCATGGCCCACGCCTGAAACAACTTCCACGCGTCCAGTTCAAAGAATATCGCGTTGCCCAGCGGCATCTCGCTGAACGTGTTGCCGTAGAGGTCCCCTATGCGGAAGGGGTAGTAGGAGCCTATGGCCACCACTATCCCGCCCAAAAGTACCCCGGCCAGCGCCCCGAACGCCGCCATGAATAGCGACTCGAAGAAGAAGACTGTCACGATCTCGCGCCTTGTCATGCCGAGGCACCCCATCATGCCTATTTCCTTGATGCGTTCGTGGATTATCATCACGACCGTGTTGATGATGAGGAAGCTCGCCACAATCAGGAATACCAGGAATATTATTGTGTACATCGGCGTGGCCGCCGTCATTACCGCGACCCAGTAGTTTTCGCGCCACTGGGTGGACACGTTCCCCTTGCCTACGACCTTCTGCACCTCGGCGGAGATGGCGGCGCTCTGCGTGTTGTCATCGCCGAATATCACCAACTGCTGCGTCCCTTCTCCCATGACAAGCAGACGCTGTAACCGCTCAAAATCTACGATGATGAAGCCCTCGTCGAACTTTATGTAGTCGAAATTGAATATGCCGGTGATAACCGGACTCCACATCTTGTCGGAGAACTGCGCCGACACGGTTTTGAGCGGCACGCGGTCGCCGATTTTGAGGCCGGCTTTCTCCGCGAAAACCTTGCCGACTGCGCACTCGTTCGCCCCGGGCGCGGGGTAGCGGCCATCAGCCATCCCGTTGGTTCTGTCTGTAAAGTTGAAGATGTTCGCCGCCATCTCCTCCTCAATATTCAGCCCCCACAGGACGGCGTGCTTGATAGTGCTCTCCTGCAGCGTAGCCATTGTGTTGATGCGCGGGAATACGTGGCGTACGCCGGGGATATTTTTTATCTCGGCGGCCAAAACCTTCCAGTCCTTACCGTCAGCTACCGGATACTGCACGGGCATATATTCGTTTTCGGCCTCATACTGGTTCGACACTACGCGGACGTGGCCGAGGTCGAAGACCTGCACGAGGTCGTTTATGCTCTTGGTCATCCCGTCGATCATCGCGGAGTAGACCGCGATGAAGAAGACGGCGATGCCCACCGCGGCGAAGCAGAAGGCGGTGCGGCGCTTGTTGCGCCAGATGTTGCGGTAGGCGATGCGCACGAGCATGCCGGTACCGCCCTGTTTGTATGGTGCTGACATTAAACCGTCTCCCTTGTTAATTGTCTGAACCTTGATTCGCTTGATTAAAGGATTAACATGATTAAAAATCAAAGTCAACACCCCCAAAATGTGTTGATTTTAATGTTTTGACGTTTAATCAAGAAAATCCTTTAATCAGGCAAATCAAGGTTCAGATATCATTCAAACCTCAAACTGTCGGTAATAGACATTTTTACCGCCCGCCTCGTCGGGAAATAGGCCATACACGCCGACAGCAGCGTCGCCACTATCCCGGAGCCTATGATAAGCGGTATGTTCCACACGCTGCGCATCATCGCGGTTACCCTGTACCCTATGCCGCCGCCGAGCGTGTCGGACATCGCGCCTATGTCGAATCCGTACTTGACGGCGGGGTAATTGACCGCGCATCCTAATATAATTCCCAGAACCGAACCGATAAGGCCCAAAAATCCCGCCTCAAACATGTACGCCATTATCATCTGCCCGTCGGTCATCCCCATCGCCCGCATCATGCCCGTCTCTTTTGTCCTCTCGAGTATCGCCAGCAGTATCGTGTTGGAGATGCCGAGGAATGAGAGGAGGAGCAGAAGCCCCGCCAGCACGTGCGACATTGAGCTCTCCGTCGCCTCGTAGGAGAGGTAGTTTTTCATGTATTCCATCCAGAAGAAGACCGCAAGCTCGTTTGGCAGCTTTTCGCCAAGCTCCCGTTCCAGCGCGGCGGTTATGGCGGCGGCGCGCTCGTTTCCGCCCGGCAGCTGCGTGTACTCCGCGTCTTTCGCGCGTATTAAAATTTCGGTTACCGCGCCCTCGAGCATCATGCCGGCCTCGTCCTGCAGCACGTCCATCGGGATGTAGGCGGTGTAGCCGTTGGGGACGGGGTCGGGGCTGTTGATTACCCCCACTACCACCGCGTCTACTAACTGGTTGATGTGGCGGACGGCGCCGCGGTAGCCGGCACGGATCATCGCGGTCAGCACTTCGTTCTGTTTTTGCTCGTCCTCCTCAATAAGCATATAGGCATCCATGAACTCTTCGTACCGGTACGCCGCCTTGACAAGCGCTATATCCTCCGCCCGCAGTTCGGGCATGAGCTCGCCGTCCCATTTGTCGGGGCGGATTGCCTCCGGCACTGCCTTGATGTCTATTACCGTGTTGATCCTCACCTCGTTGCGCTTAGTGGCGGCGATCATGTCCCACAGCCGCGTCAGGTCTTCGCGGGACGCCCCGCGCCTGAGGATCATCCGCTCGTTGCCCTCTATGATTTTCTCCGGCGCGGAGAAAATGTTGTTGCCGAGCGGTTTCATTTCGTCGTAGAGCGACCGTATGAAATCCTCATCAACTTTGTTTGTTGCCGCCTGCTCGACCAGCTCATCGAGCTCGAGCTTGCGCGGGCGCGTGGGGATGCCTACTTTGAGTTTCTCGGCCGCCATAGTCCCCACCGCGATTTCAAACTTGCCGTTTTGGGGGTAGCGCCCGAAGTCAATCCAGCCGGTATAGTGCAGGACCTGCGCCTCGGCCGCGGAGTCGAGGACCGCGTTTATGGTCATGGGCGTGGAGGCGGAGTTCGAGAAGATCATCCCCGAAAAGGCGAAGCGCGGCGCGGTGTTGTACCCGGCGCGGCCGAGCGCTCCGCGGTACCGCTCCCACTCCTTAAAATTCTCGTAAGCCGGCTTCTCGTCCTTGCGCTCGAAGTACATTTTGGTCTGCAGCTTGGCCGCGGCCATGTCGTAGTTGACGATGTTGCGCCGCGACTCGATGGACATGCCGCCGATGAAGCTGCTTATGAAGATGTATACCGCCACGCTGATGGTGATGGCGGCAGCGGTAAGCGCCGTCTTGACCTTGTGCCGCGCGAGGTTCCGCAGGGCGATTTTTTGGAGTTCCAGAATGCCGGACAAATTCATGCGGTTTCGCCTTGGACAGAATTTTTACGTTTTTGGGGCAACAGAGGGTCGCAGGACCATTTCACCTTCTATACATTAGTATAGCACTATTTTTTCTAAAAATCAACTCTTTTCTATAAAAATTTTTATTTTGTGGATAAAAATGTGAATTAGGGGCTACAAAATTGACTCGGAGTCGGAGATAGAAAGGGCTGTTTGTGGATAAGGCGGCGGAATATTTGCCCCTACAACCTGTTTTTCCGCCTCAACTCCGCCTCGGAGCGGCTCAGGCGGCATCCGCAGTAATTCTGGCGGTAAAGGCCCAATTGTTGGCTTAGTACGATGCTTTTCCTGAAACCGTCTTGCTTCTTAAAATCGAACGAGATATAATCAACACCGTATAGGGATGCCGCCTTGATCCCTGCTTCGTTGAGCATGGGGACCTTTTTGTGGGGGGAGACGCTCATAACCGTCCCGAAGGATGGCCAGCCCATCGACGCGCAGACTTCCGCCGTCCGGGTTAGCCGTAACAGAAAGCACTCGCGGCACCGGCCGCCGCTCTCCGGCGTATCCGTAAGCCCCTCTACCGCCGTTGACCATTGTTCGGGATGATACTCGTCCCATGTAAACGGCACGCCGTAGATGCGCGACACCTTTTTCCCTTCGGAGAGGCGCAATTCGTACTCTTCGGGCGGAAATATATTTGGATTGCAGAAGAAGCAGTGCAATTCGTACACGTCCTTCAACTGGTCAACGGCGTAGGCCTCATCCGGCGCGCAGCAGATGTGCAATAGCAGCCGTGGTTTCACGCGTCAGCCCCTTACGTCCGGCGGCTGATTTGTCTTGATTGCCAGCTTTCGCAGGAGCACAGACTCGATAATTTTCATTACCGCTACTGACACGGAGTAAACGGACGCGACGATCCACAGCCCTACCCAGCCGAGCAGCACGGTGGCGGGGAAGAGAAACGCGGCCATTATCAGGGTGTAGTAGATGAATCCGTATCTGTAGAGATAGTAATTAAAAATGTACTTCCTGAATTCCATGGGCCGCTGCCCGGTGAACCGTAAAAAACGCATTCCCTCCTGGGTGGCGCGGTCGCGGAACTGGTAGTTCTTTGAAAAGTTGTTGATGGCCTCGCTCCACCCGCTCTTGCGCACGTAGTCGGCGAGGATTGGGAGGCTGTATTTTGTGTGCCCTTGCTCTACGAGAATCTCCATCATAGGCGGCAGGAGCTCTTTCTCTGCCGGCATGCAGTTGTAAGCCAGGCGCAGATACCGGAACGCCTTGATATTCTGCTTTTTCTCGCGGTAGTAGTCGGCGAGATACCAGTAGTCTTCCGCGCAGTGCGGATGTTCGAGCTTTATCACCTCGTCTATAGTGTCGAGCATCCGTTTGTATTTCCCCGCGAGGCGCAGGTGCTGGTAGTAGTCGCGCAGAATGTCGGAGTTTTCCGGGTCAAGCGAGTGCGCTTTTTCGAAGAGTGTTTCGGCGTCGCGGTAGTCACCGCGGTCGGAGTAGGCGATCGCCTTTATGCGGTATCCTTCCGCGTCTACCGGCGCTACCGATATCGCTTTTTCGGCGATTTCGGCGGCAGCGCCGGGGCATCCCGTATTGAGGTGGACGTACGCAAGGTCGATGTAGCCCAGAGGTGAGTTGGGGTATTTCTCGATGGAGCGTTTCGCCAGTTCTTCCGCCTTGGTGAAGTCGCCCTTTTGCGAGAGGCAGTATATTAGTTTAGACATGTGGCGGATGTTTTCAGGCGATTCGGCGAGCGCCACCTCGTAGAGCTTTACGGCCTCGATTGTGCGCCCGGTAAAGATCAGGTGGTCGGCGTACATATCGCGCGCCTCGTCGCAGTTCGGGCTGATGCGCAGCGCCATTTTGTAGCACTCCTCCGCCTCCTCGAACTTCCCAAGGCGGTCAAACGCGACGGCCCCGTTTCTGTAGGTATCAACATTGTTGGAGTTGAGCCGCTTTGCCTGGTCAAAACAGATTATGGCCGTCTCCAGATCGTTGAGCTCGGTGTAGTACCAGACCAGCGCCGACATCACCATATCATTGTCGGGGTAGAGCTCCCCGGCCCGCAAAAGAAACCTGCCGCCGTGCCGTATCCGGTTCATCATCGCGTAGGCGTAGAAGAGGCCGATAAGGCAGTCTACGTTGTCGCGCTCGAGCCGCAGTCCGGTAATCAGGCACTTAACGGCCTCGCGCGGACGGTTCTGTTCCGCGTAGATCCGCGAGTAGACGAAGTGATACTCCCAGCAGTCCGAGAAAGTAGACTGGTACTTGTCAAGCAGCGCCCGCGCGTCGTCCGCGAAACCGAGGTCCAAAAGCTCCTGAACCTTGTCGAGCAGGTCGGGCAGGTCGAACCATTCTTCGTTCAGGTTCATCGCGGCTGCTCCGTGGCTGTAATTACTGGCGGATACCATTTCTTAAATAAGGTATCGAGGATGGCCAGGATTATGATGCCGGTAACGAACGCCGCGCCGATAGTCAAAAGCGCCGGCAACGATTCCGCCCGCTCCGGCGCGTATCTCAGCCAGAGGAAGATAACCGCCATGATCAGCACAAGCGGAATCCCGAAAACCAGCGCGCTCACTACGTTGGGTTCGGGGACATAGCGGTTAAAAGCGACGCGGTCGCCGGCCTTGAATGAATCGCTGTTTGGTACGGAAACGTGAAAGCGCCCGGTGTAGGCATCCGGCAGGGGAGCGCACCCGCCGCAGTGGCCGCACCCGGCCTTGCCGCCGCAGGAACTTTTGGGCGCGGCGGCACCGGAATCTCCGGCTAATGACGCAACAAGAACCCGCCCCTTGCCGGAGGCGTAGACGACGCCCTCGCCGGAATCTTTTCGTATCAGCCTAAACATACGTATAATCTAAAATATGACCCCGGGGTCATGGTGAATTATTTTTCCGTTTCGCGTATAGAACCGGTCTATCGCAGTCCCAAGATTGCATATAACCTCGTACCCGATGGTCTTCCCGATGAGCGCGACATCGTCGGGCGTGATCGTCTCGCCGCCCTGAGAACCTATCGCAACAGCCTCATCGCCAACCGCTATAAGTGGATCGGCCCCGGCATCCACCATTATATAATCCATCGTAACATTGCCGGCAATGCGGTAACGCCTGCCGCCTATCAGCACCTCGCCCTTGCTGCTCAAAAAACGCGGCAACCCGTGCGCGTAGCCAAGATGGATGGTGGCGATCCACGTCTCCGAAGACGTAACGTAATTCCCGCCGTACGACACCGCCGTCCCCGCGCCGACTTTTTTCATCTTGACAACATGCGACTTTAACGAAACGACAGGCCTCAAATCTATACCGAAATCCTGCGCCGGGTCGGGCTTGCACCCGTAAAGCGCGATGCCGGGGCGCGCGTGAGTGCACCCCTCAAGAGGAAACCGTATTGTAGCAGGCGTGTTACCGTAGTGGATGTGCGGCGGGTTGATGCCGGATTGACGGATGGCGGCGACGCTATCCATAAACTTTTCGCGCTGGAGGCCGACGGTAGACGTGTTTGGCTCGTCCGCGCAGGCCATGTGGGTGAAGATACCGTCCAAGCAAATACCGGGGGATGATTTCAACGCATTGATCAGCATATCAAGCTCACACGGCAGCAGCCCGTCCCGCGTCATACCCGTATCAACATTAAGATGAAAGCGGACATTAATACCGTACGATTTCCATCTGTCAATATCGGCCATGTCGTTAAGCGCGAAGACGACGTTGTTGCCGGCCCCAAACCTAAGCTCCTCCTCCGTGGCGTATCCGAGTACGAGCACGGTGCCCCTGATGCCGGATTTCCTGAGCGCCGCGGCCTCGCTTGTCCGCGCGACCGCGAAGAAATTTACTCCGCCCTCGCGCTCGAGCGTCTGCGCTGTCATAATGCTCCCGCATCCGTAAGAGCAATCCTTAACAACAGCGATGATGCCAATGCCGTCCGGCACCCTTGAGCGGATCTGCGCCAGATTGTGCAGGAGGTTATCGAGAGATACCTCCACGCAGGGCGAATATTGCGGGCGTGCGCCGTCCATATCGCTATTCCGCCTTTTCCCTGACGATTTTCCACTCTCCATTTATATTCTGCCTGAAGAAGCATGAGAAGTAGTTTTCGTGGCAGGCCGCGCCCGACTGGTCGATCTTGAAGAGCAGGGCGTCGCCGTCGCAGTCTATATACACCTCGCGCACTCTCTGGGTGTGCCCCGACGTCTCGCCCTTCTTCCAGCGCTTTTGGCGGCTGCGGCTCCAGTAGACCATGTCGCCCGTCGAAAGCGTCTCTGCGAGCGTCTCGCGGTTCATGTACGCGAGCATAAGCACCTCACCCGTTGCGAAATCCTGGGCTATGGCCGATACCAGCCCCCTGTCGTCGAACTTTACGCTGTCCGTCAAACCCATAATCCGTACCCTTCCGGCTTGTTATAAGTGTGTTCCATCAAAGTTACAATATACATGATGCGCCCGTGAAAATCAAAAAAACTTGATTTTAAGAGTTCAGCCGTCCCTCCCCCCGAAAAAATCCCGGCGCCACTCCTTATAGATCAGAATCCAGGTCTTTTGCGGCAAGCGGGAAGGTGAACGGGTAGACGACCTCTGTTATGTCGCCGGTATCCTCACCGGAGATGGCGGGCGTAAATTTTTCAAAGTTCCACCTCTTTACGGTTTCCGCAACAGTTGCCTCAAATTCAGGATCATCCATAGCGGACTCCGCGGTTTGAGCGATAATCACGCTGCCCGACTGGTTGATGGTAAACCTGACGGTGATTTTGCCGCTAAGGTCCGGTTTGTCGCGCAGGCGGGCGTCGTAGGCAATGCGAAGGTCATCCGTATTATGATCGATTATGCGGCGGATCTCCTCGCGGCCGCGGCTGCCGGCTTTGCTCGCGCCAGCGGGTGTGCCGAAATCCTCGCTGTAACACCAGTAGTATGCCGCGGCAATGGCTATATCGTGGCCGTAGCCGGAGGAGCCCATATTGCGGCTCCCGCAATAATTGCCGCTGCCTGCGCCGAACCATTGGCGGCGCACGGAAAAAGGGGCGTACGGGTTGCTGACGAAGTAGCGGCCCGGAATAGAATCGATATTGGCTTCAAGTATGCCGGCCGTGTCACTGCCGCTGAGCGTACCGCCCACAAGGAGGCAGTTGTCCAGTCTAAGATTGTAGCCGTACCGCCCCGCCAGGCGGCCGGCATGGCGGCGCCCGCTTACGTTTGCGCCGTAAAGCCTCAGGTTCTTTAAACCGCTCCTCAAATAGCCGAACAGCCCCTGGCAGTCCGCGCCGGGGCGATTGATCGTGAGGTTGCTTATGGTACGTCCGGCACCGTCGAATGCGCCGAAGAACGCGCTGCTGCTGTCGGCGGAGAAGTCTCCGATCGGCACCCAGTTGTCATACCGGGACAGGTCTATGTCTTTGGCGAGCCTGACGGTATCGCCGTAAAAGTCGTCCCTCTCCGGCGTCCCGCCCCAGGTTCCGTTGACAATCTGCGCAAGCCCCGCAAGCTCATCGGCGGTGGAGATGGAGAAGCGCGTTGCATTCGGATTAGCGGAGTACCAGCGCGTATCAGGCTGAGGGGTGATGATTTCCGCCGTTTCTGCGGCCGTTGCGCCTTTACCGGCGGTTGACGTCAATTTCCCGGCGCATCCGGCCACAAAAGCCGGCAGGAGCGCCAAGAGGACGATTTTTATGGATGCCGGCATTTTCGTCATGGTATAAATATACATTATGGTCCGGGGCGGGTGGGGAGATTATGAGATGGGCGGGGATTTCGGGGGCGGGATAAAAGGGGGCGCGCCCTGTGCCGCAAAAGGCGGCGGCTCGCAATTGCTGCGCTATTGCGGGGCCGCAAAGTCCCGAACACAACGCACGCTATACAGGAATGTCTTGTAGTTGTTGAACCTGAGCACGTAGTCGTAGTAGTAGCTCATGAACCGGTACCAGGCGTTGCTCGCATCGTTCTCCGTGGCGCTCCACCAGGCGCTGTAGTAGCCGGCACAGCAGAAATCGCCGCCGGAAGTGCCGCCCCCGCCGGGCAGGGCCGAAAAGCCAAATTCGTCAGTACCGTTGCCTGATACCAAGTTACCATCGTCATCCTCCCTGTCTTTCCAACCAGTTGTTGATTTAAGCTTTTTACCCGCAAACTTCCAATCATAACCACCATATCCATCTTCCTCACGCTGACCACCAACCGCCAGAGTCAAATTGTCCCAATCTTCATCACTCGGTACCCGCCACGGGGCCGGACAGGCTTTCATCGCGTCATCCCAATTATAGAGCCGACCGTATTTTGTACAGTTGGAATCTGCATTATCGTAACAAGCAGAACTATCCGTTACGAAGTTAAGATTTTCAGCCATCCACGTCTGATTGCCTATCTTCACGGTACGGTACACCCTGCCATCCCTCGCATCGGTAAAGGAAGCGATGGACGGCGCCGGTATCATCTTCTCCATCTTCAACAGAAAGTCTACGTTTTTGCGCTCGAACTCGTTGAAGCTCTTCTCCGAAAATTTCGGGTTCACCTCGTACTTTTTGCCGTTGCCGAGGGACTTGAGGTTTTGGAAATAGTCTTTGTAGTATGCGTTTTTGAAATCGTAGCCGTGCATGGCGAAGAAGTGGTTTATGAACAGCCTGACCTGAGCTTTGGTGAACATCCTTATGTCGGACGGGCCGCTGTATAGCAGCGCCTTGTCCCAGTGCCAACTGCCATAATTTTGACAATCATCGAGAGTACAGGCAAAAAAACCACCGTCTGTGCAGCCGAAATTTATGTCGCGGCCGCCGTATTCCGGCGCGTCGAAGCCCT
>Ga0209755_10001902_pt1 | contig 30328 bp, 27 predicted proteins | sample TergutCo191P1_FD_187301 | JGI IMG/M metagenome (GOLD analysis project Ga0209755, IMG submission 187301) | Cornitermes sp. P1 segment gut microbial communities from Petit-Saut dam, French Guiana - Co191P1 (SPAdes) (version 2) | ecosystem: Host-associated > Arthropoda: Insects > Digestive system...
TAGGCGGGGCTGGGTCGGTGTCCAGGGTGTTGCCGTCTGGCTCTTGCGGCATTTCTCGTATGACATACTCCATACCGCCATAGTGTCCGTTATCTTTTCGCTCCCGCGAACGTGTAATATATCCGGCACGTTCTAACTCCTGTACTGCTGTTCTGATTGCATCTATGCTCTCACGGTTGATACGAGATAAGCCGCTCAATGTGTAGTCCCAATTTTCGGGTAGGCTCAAAATCTGCGACAGTAGCCCTTTTGCCTTTAATGACAATGAGGGGTTACGCAAATGGTGGTTACTCATAACCGTATAATTCTGTGTTTTCTCTATGCGGAATACAGCCATAATCATAAGCTCCTCTCTGCATTTGGGCATAAAAAAACGCCGGAGCTTTTTACACTCTCGGCATTGATATGGTTTATTGATATGTGTTGTTATGAGATACGCATGAAAACAGGACGCAGTTTGTGTTTGCGTCCTGTTTAATAGCTACTCCATTTTACCCGCTTGCAAATAATTATATTGATTTTACTGGGTTTTTTGGAGTTTTCATTCGGTAGGGGGCTTTTCGCCGCCTCAATGGTTTATTTGCCGTTTGTTAGTCTGTCACGTATGGCAGCAGAGCTACTTGGCGCGCACGTTTAATTGCGACCATAAGCCTCCTCTGGTGCTGTGCGCAGACGCCAGTCGTCCTGCGGGGCAGGATTTTGCTGCGCTCTGACAGATATCTCTTGATTTTCGCCGCATCTTTGTAGTCTATGTCCTGTGCTTTATCTACGCAAAACTGACATACTTTCCTACGCTTGCGGTTATGCGGCCTGTGTTCTCTATCGTTAGACAAGGTTAGTCCTCCTTTTATCAAATATTGCGCCTTCGCGGCCAAAAGCAAATTCGCCCTTGCCGCCTGATACTGCGCATTAAAATGGTAAATCTCCGTCGTCCATATCAAGTTCAGCAAAATCTGAACCTTCGACGGGCGCAGCAAAACCTTGGTTAAAGTCGTCCCTTGAGGCCATGCCCTGACCGCCGGTTTCCCTGCTTTTCTTGCTCTCGGTAAAATAGACGTTGTCGGCGACAACTTCCGCGCTACGGCGCTTGTTGCCATCCTTATCTGTCCAGTCACGAATCTGTAGACGTCCTGCCACCGCAGCCATTTGTCCTTTTGTGAAATACTTCGAAACAAATTCGCCTGTATTTCTCCACGCCACTATGTCAATAAAGTCAGTCTGTCTTTCTCCACCGTCTTTAGGGGCATAACCTCTGTCAACAGCCAGTGAAAATGACGCTACTGCTACACCATTAGGTGTGTGGCGCAATTCGGGATCCCGTGTCAGTCTGCCCATAAGTACGATTTGATTCATATGTAACTCCTATTCTCCGATGACGGTAATAAGCGAACGCATGATGCCGTCTGTAATTTTGAGTACACGGTTAAGTTCTGCCGGTAACTCGGGGCCTGATGTGAACTTGACGAGTACATAGTATCCTTCAGGTTTGTCGTTAATCAGGTACGCAAGTTTCCTCTTGCCCATTTCCTCAAGCTCGTTAACCGTGCCGTGTGTTTCGATCAGAGCTTTGAACTTCTCCACCATTGCAGCGATTTGTTCCTCGCCTAGGTCCACATCAATGATGTACATCAGTTCATAATTTGCTGACGTTTTTGCCATTTTTTACACCTCCTTCTGGTCTATTCGGCTCCCAGTCTGTGCCAGGAGCAAGGATGCAGAGCCAATTTTGTGCCCTGTCACGCTATTTACTTGTAAGTTTAAGTTTAAGCGCTTCGTTATTATACACCAATAGCTAGGTTTGTCAACAACAAAATCAAGGGCGCAGGTGCGGGTATACCCTTGATTTTGGTGAATTTTTTGTGTAAAAGTTCACGCCGCTTATCAAAAATTAAAACTTTCAGCGGCCGGAATGTGAAACTGGATTATGCAAAAAAAAATTTTGCTGTGGCCGGACGGGACGCACCTACGGCTTCTGATTTGCGCTGCAAAACTAACCATAGGCACGGTACCACCCGTCCGCTCAAGGGATTTTCTAAAGCCCCTTGCTTATAATCTTTTCTACCAAGTCTAGTTGCTCTTGGGTATTCACCCCTAGGATTTCATCACCTAGGTTTCTTTCGTATAGGCCTACCTTGGCACCGTTTTCACGCAAAATGCCTGGAACATCTGTAAGGTAGTATTCACTTTGGGCGTTGTTGTTTCTCACATGCTTGAGTGCGTCTAGCAGCAGTGGGGTGTTAAATACATAGACACCTGTGTTGAGTTCAGTTATTTTAAGCTGCTCTTCGTCGCAGTCCTTTTCCTCTACAACACAAAGAAACCCGCCTTTTGAATCCCGGACAATTCTGCCGAACGGCTGCTCTAAGTCTGACTCGCCGGTTAAAATTGTGCAATCATTTTTTTGCTCGAAATGAGCCCTTATAAAATCCTCGTATGTTTCGCGCTTGACAATCGGCATATCGCCGTAACATACCAGCACCGCGCCACCAAAACCTTCAAGCTGCGCACCCGCTGCCATCACAGCATGGCCTGTGCCAAGCTGCTGCGTCTGCACTGCGAAATTATACCCACTGAAATATTCAATAACCTGCTCCTTGCCGTATCCGACAACCAGAATTATATCCTCTTTACTTTGTATTGGCAGGGCGTTTATTACATACCACAGCAAAGGCTTTCCGCAAGCCTCCCGCATAACTTTTGGAGCATCATTTTCTCCCGCTTGCAAACGGGTACCCTTCCCCGCTCCCAGTACAACAGCTTTAAGCTGTAAGCCATCCATAAAGTAATTTCCTCCTATATTCCGCCTTCCGTTAGCTTTCAGGCAAAAGTTCCTCTTCTTCCCCTGCTGTGGGCTCCACTGTTTCAGTAATTCTTACGACTGTAAATAAGTTAGTCCTGAGATACGAGTAAATTCCCGGCAGGATTTCGGCGGCATCTCCAGTGCACGAAAACATAAGGTTTGCCCTATCCCCGCTCTCACGGGGGAGAATCTGTGTAATCTCCGCCATTGTCTGGTCTATGTAGTCCACCATACTCGGCCCGCTCTCCCAAAATATAAGGCCATGCTCATAAGCCATCTCTCTCGCTGCTTGCGCCTCATCATAGGCTGTGACTATCACTGTCCTGGTTTTCGCAGCATCAAACAGCAGTGCCGATATGTACAGGTATTCTTCAAATGTCCCCTCATTTAGCCAAATTCCAAGACTGTGGCCTGAGCCGGAAATCCGCCGCATAAGCCCCGGGTCAAAGCGGATATCCTCTGCGCTGACAAAAAATATGGCATAGAACCCCGGATCATCCCGAATGTCGAGCAAATCTAAAATCCACGGAGCACTTCCCGCCGAGATATCAAAGAAGCTCAGATGAATTGTTACATCACTGTAGTCCGGCGGCAGCACCTCCTGCGGCGGCTCTTCGGTTATCGGAGGCTGAGGCGGATCCGGCGGTTGAGGCACGGGCGGTTCGGGCGGCGGCGGTGGAAAACGCTGTAAATACGATTCCCTAATCGCTGCCCTATTCATGCCGATTGCAGTCGGTGCATTTATTACGGAATCTGAAACAATCCTCACAGCCCTCATCTGCCGCTCTGGAATGATATCCTCAGGGATGTCATGAATGCTGGAACTAAAACCGAAAAAGCTGGCAACTTGGCGCAACGGGACATAAAACCGCGCCCCTACCACACGGGCCGGCGGCCAGTTTAACTCAACCCCATTTCTAGCAACAGTCCTTGCATTTCCCGGAGCGGTGTAAAAGTCTATATACCTGCCTCCCCCATAAAGCCTGACATGATCTACCGCACCGACCTCCCACACACGCAACGCAGAGAGCACACCCACCGGTATAAATACGTCAGCACCTATTATAAAAGGCATTGTTTCCTCGTTAAACGGCAGGAGCGTTTCATTTATTATAACGAAATGTGGCGTAATTACAGCCTGTGACCGGGTGGGCACATATGCCACAGCCAAAGCCAAAATTAAGATAAAGGCAACTATTCTTTTTTTCAAGTCAAGTGACACCACCTTTGTCGAAGCATTATATAGCTTCGATAATAGCACAGGTAAGCCAAGTTTTCAACACAACTTGCGCTGTTTGCTGCTGACCTATCCACAGACTTAGGTTGCTGACCAGCCCGAACATAGGCTGGTGCTCTATAATTGGGTTACCGGACCAGTCGGACAAGGGCGGATGCTCTGGGGGAAAGTTGGGCGGCCGAGGGTAAGCTATAGCTCAGCTAAATATTTTGAAATCACGCAGTATATCTCCTCCGGACTATCCGCAAAAAAATCGGCATTACAGAGCAGCTCCTTATTGCCGTAACCATACATCGCAGCGACTGCCGGAATACCGTTTTCATGCCCTGCAGTGACATCTCCGTGTGTATCCCCAATTACAATTGCAGGCTCTTCAGGTGTGATAATTTCCCCCACAAGCTCCGCCTTAGAAGCATATCCCTCACTGCTGTACACCGCCGCAAAAAAGCCGGATATTCCCATTTGCTCAAGCACAAGCTCAATATATTTTATAGGGCTCTTTGAGCATATCACAAGCCGGTACCCGGCATTATAAAGTTTACCCAGCATCTCGAAAACACCTGAAAACAGCCTGCCATGCTCGCATATTGCACTGGCCAGCCGCTTTGAGTACCCCGGTGAGGCAGTGTCTAACCCAACTTGCTCAACAACAGGTTTAGCCTCAAAGAGAGTACCATCAAGGTCAAATATCAGAAGCATTGTTTTCCTTTCGCCACCCCTTGGCAAATCTTCATTATTCAACATTATCCACAAGCCAGCTTTCAAAGGATTCTTTCGCAGCTTCCCAATTCGCGGCGGGAAAGCTTACTTTGATGGTGTTTGCTTTTAGGATGCCCTTTATGTTGACCCCATCCCTATCTGCCGTGAATAACGGGCGGCGGTACTTATGGTGCTCTTTTTTCTCCCAGCCGTCAAGCAGCTCAAAAAAGCACTCTCCGTCAATCGGCAATTTATATTCATAGCTTCGGCTGCCGGCAAAGCAGTTTTCGACTTTTTTTACATCAATTTGCATCTGCAATATCCTTTACGGCACTTATCACTTCATCTATTTCTTCCATCGTATTAAATCTTGACAGAGAAAACCTTACCGTGCCCTCCCTATGCCCCAAGCACCCGAAGATCTCCGGTGCGCAGTGTAGGCCTGTGCGGCATAAGATATCATAACTCTCCTCAAGAATATATGCCACCTCCGATGGTGCCATACCCGGAATATTAAAGCTGACGGTGGGCGTACATGCTCCACCAGGGTTTATTAGCTCCGCCCCCGCCTCTAAAAGCCCATGCTTTAGAGCCTCAAAGACACCCTGAACCTGCCTGTGGTCAACGGGGTTTTGCTCAGTCCACTCCATCGCCGCAAGAAGCCCGTGAAAGGACGGCTCACTGCCGGTTCCGGCTTCCAGCCTGAAGGGCATTTCATCAGGCATGGTTTTTCGGTCGCTATGGCTGCCCGTACCTCCAATTAGGTGAGGGGTTAGGGTAACGTCCGGATGTACATAAAGCGCCCCTGTGCCCTGCGGTCCGAGCAGATATTTATGCCCTGTGAGTGCAAGCAGGTCTATATTCCAGCCCTGCACATCAATCTCCTCCATGCCGCAAGTCTGCGAAGCGTCCAGCAGGACATGAGCCCCTGCTGATTTTGCAGCATTTGAAAGCGCATAGGCATTGTTAACCGCCCCTGTTACATTTGAGGCATGAGTGAATACTGCAAGCGCCGGCTTAAATTTTTCCACCGCTTCTGCCCATTTCTGCTCTGGGATGCGCCCTGTTTCGTCAGTATCCAGATAAACTGCTCTTATCATCCCGCGCCGCTCAAGTTCGTATAGCGGGCGCAAAACGCTGTTATGCTCTGACTTTGATGTAAGAACTATATCCCCGGGTTTAAAGGGATATCCAAACAAAGCCAGATTGAGCGCCCATGTGGCGTTACTCCCCAGCGCAATGCACTCATCAGCGGGTGCGCCAATTAGTTTGCGCAGCTTCCCTCTGACCTGCCCCAGCACGTCAAAGTGCTCAATACCGCCCCTGTTTGCCGCCCCCGGCCGGTTTTCAAGAGCCCTCGCAACAGCTTTTGACACTTCCGGAGGTTTGGGCCAGCTCGTCGCGGCATTATTTAAATAAATGAGCTCATGCATGTTAACGACCATTTCTTTCGATAGTTTTCAGGCACAAAACAACCACGGAAAATAATTATTTTGTGCAGCATTTGCGGCTTCCTGCACAGCAAATGGCAGATACTTAGGCAGCCTCTAAACCACACCGTTTCTTTGCAGTATTTCGACCGCTTTTAGATATGACTGCTGCATCATCTCCGGACACCGCACGAGAGTGTTATTTACATCGCCATCAATTAGCTCTATGCAAATCTGGCTGCCGTATTTCTCCTTAAACCACTTTGTAAACTCGGAAATCATATCCTTAAATGCCGGATCTTCCAGTTCCACTTCATCGCCCTTACCTGTGAAATACGAGATTAAACAGCATCCTCCTGTAAGCGCACCGCATGGGCCTGACATATCTGTCAGACCCATGTTCAGCCCGCTGAGAGTCCGTATAAGGCTGCTGTTTTCCTCATCCTCCGACTCAAGAGCATAAATTAAAGGAATTTGGGCGCACATTAAACCCTGTGCCATCAGTTTAAGTGTTTTGTCCAGTTCCATAGCTTCCATGCGTCTACCTCCATTTTTCCATAAATGCCCTGGCGTGCCTCTTGTCTCTTATACGGGATTGTTTCTTATAAATTCAAGTTCTTCTTCAAAATCAGGTCCAAGATAGTACTGCGGCGGAGTGAGGTCTTCGCCTCTTTGCTTCTTCTCTAGTGCGCTTTTTACTTTGTCCGGAGTTGCGGGAAGATCGTAGATGCGGACTCCGCAGGCATCGTTTATGGCGTTTATAACTGCCATATGGCCTGAACTTTGGAAGTTTTCAGAACATCCTGATGAGCCGTGCGGCCCAAATGGCCTCGGGGTTTCCAAGTACAATACATTTAACTCATCGGGAATCATATCGACTGTGGGTATGCCGCATCCAACCATGTTCCCATGCTTGTCCTCGGCATTGTAGTCTTCCGACAGGGCAAAACCTATGCTGTGGGATAGCCCGCCATATGCCTGCCCGTCAACAGACAGCCTGTTGCCCACAGTTCCGACATCCGCCGCACAGGTGTATTTGAGCACCTTGGTCTTGCCTGTATCCGCATCGACTTCTACCAGTGCTATATTTACAGCATACATAAATTCTGCATTACGCGCACCCTCACCACTATTCGGATCAAGTTCAGGGTCTAAATCCGTTCGGTGGGAGTGGTCATAATGGCCACGGTATTTTGTAGGAAGTTTCTCTGCTGTCATTTCCTCATAGGTTCTAAACGTACCATCGGGCTTGCGCATTGCATCCATCAGCTTGCTTGCCGCATCTATCATCGCGTTGCCTGCCATATAATGCGAGCGGCTTGCGGCAGTAAGGCCATGCTTTGGCGCACGTCCGGTGTCATTCATTACAAGCCTTATTTGCTCAGGGTTGAGCCCTAAAGGTTCAAAGGCCTTTAGCGCATGAGCCAGCAAACCTATATCTCCCCCCTGCCCTACATCCTGCCAGCAACTGTAGCAGGAAATTCTTCCATCGGGCAAAAGCTCAACGTCAAGCTCACACTCGTCAAAGAGCCCTTTAGAAACGAGAAATCCTCCGAGAGAAATACCAGCCCCCACATTTCTACCCTGTGCTTTGAGAGCCTTTGCTTGCGCAGCAAACTCATCGTAGTGAGGCTTTATCATATCCATAAGCCCCCGGTAGCTGGTATAGTTGAGATATGGCCTGGAATTTACTGTGGTATCGCCCGGCACCGCCAGATTTTTGTAACGGAACTCAAATGGGTCTATGCCAGCCTTCTCGGCTGCCATATCTATCAGTGCTTCTGTGGTAGTGTAAACCTCAGGGGCGCCGAAACCGCGGTATGCCACGTTAAATCCGTTATTGGAAGAGCCTGCCCTGGCAAGTGCCTTAATGTTTGGAATATTATAACCGTGAAATCCAATGGAGAAGTAGTTTGCAAAAGTTATGCTTGCAACAACCGTGTATGCACCGTGGTCAAGCGCGATATCATATTCCACACCCAGAATCTTGCCGTCTTCATCACATGCAATGCGCCCGTTTGCATAAGATGCCGCACGCTTTCCGCTCATGTGGTTAAACTCGTCATATTTTAGGGTCAAAGTACAGGGTATTCCCAAGTTCTGTACAGCGGTGGCCACCAGGGAATAAATATTTGAGGCAATGGCATAACCAAATGAACCTCCCGCAGGATTATTTATAAGCCTTAGCTTATCTTCCGGAACCCCGCATGCAGCCGAAATTTCATGTAATGAATCATGCATCGACTGAGCTTTGCACTGGATTGTCAATGTCCCATCACTCTCGTAGTAGCCCTGCACAGTATCCGGCTCAATGGGCAAATGGGTCTGGCGCGGAGAATGGAAACTGCCTTGCGCGACAATAGGGGCATTTTCAAAAATCTCCTCAGTGTCCTCACCTTTAAGAAGCGGATTTTCCATGTAAAAATTCGGCAGGGTATCTTGAATCTGGATGGCATTGGGCATGACCGCTTCCGGAAAAGACATATATGAGGGCAAGATTTCATATTCAACCTTAACCTTCAACGCAGCTTCGCGCGCGCGCTCCTGGGTATCGGCGGCCACAAGTGCTACACAGTCCCCGCGCTTATTTACTTTCTTCCCGCAGATAATAGGAAACTCAAGAATCCCGTCAGCCTTCATCCGCTTAACAATCTGTGGCACAGGATGCAGATTCGTTCCTTTGACATCCTTTGCGGTCATTATTTTATATACGCCCGGCATTTTCTCCGCCTCTGAATAATCAATGCTTTTAATTATGCCATGTGTGATTTGGGATATTACGGGCACAAGATGCGCAGTGCCCTCCGGCATTTGCAGCTTTATATCATCACCGAAATCAGAGAGGCCGCAGACCTTCGCCAGTGCAAAGGGGCGCGGAAGATAGGAATCCTTGCCGTAAAATTCCGGATTTTTTGTGGGATCGTAGGTAATATCTTCCATTGACTTCTCGCCGCGCATTACAGCAGCCGCTTCCATTACTGAATCAACCAGAGGCTTATATCCCGTGCAGCGGCAGATATTCCTATGCTTTTGAAACCAGTCGCGCACTTGCTCACGGGTAGGCTTGGGATTATTCTCAAGAAGCCCGTAAGCCGACACAATAAACCCTGGTGTACAAAAGCCGCATTGCACGCCGCCATAAGTAATCCACGCCTGCTGTAAGGGATGCAAGCTCTGTGGCGTCCCAATCCCTTCAATTGTTACGACAGTGCTAAACTCAGGCACAGCCTTCATTTTTCGGACACATGCGCGTATAACCTCGCCGTTTAGCAGTACAGAGCAAGCTCCGCAGACACCTGTCCCGCAGCCCACCTTCGTCCCTGTCAGCCCCATCCGGCGGACAACTGTTGCCAAGGTGTCTTTCTCCAGGTTACAAAGCACCGGACGCTCCACGCCATTTATAGTCAGAATTACCCTCTTTAACATTTAAGCACCTCTCATTGTTGGTTTATTACTAAAAAATGTGACAAAATTATACATCACAGATTCTCAACACGCAAGCAAAAAGAGTTTATATATTCCTCTCGATCATATAGTTAACCAAATTATTTCATAGTTGAGATGGTTGTCAACAGCATGTGCAACATGATAGTGTTGTCGGAGATTTCGTCATTTTTTTGAAAGGTCTGGTAATATATGAACATAAAGAAAGTTATCTTAAACATCAACGAAGTCGACAGAACTACAGTTTGCGACCTTGATAAGGACAATCTGGCAGTTGTGTTGCGCCGCCTTGGGCTGACTAGCGTAAAGGTGGGGTGCGGGACGGGTGTCTGCGGCGCCTGTTCCATTATTTTGGATGGAAAAGTCGTGCGGGCATGTGTAAAAAAAATGAAGTCCGTCGCTCCCTATTCCAAGATAACCACTCTTGAAGGTATCGGTACACCCCAGCACTTACACCCGCTCCAACAAGCGTGGATTACCTACGGCGGAGTTCAGTGCGGTTTTTGTTCCCCCGGTTTCATAGTTTCAGCATTTGCATTGCTTAAAGAAAATCAATCCCCCTCAAGGCAGGATGTGCGTGACTGGTTCCAAAAGCACCGCAACATATGCCGCTGTACAGGATACAAGCCCTTAGTCGATGCCGTAATGGCAGCGGCGGCTGTAATGCGCGGTGAAAAAACCGCAGCGGATATAACATATGATTTTGCAGGAGAAGAAGATATTTACGGCTCCAACCATCCGCGCCCATCTGCGCTGGCTAAGGTAACAGGCTTAGCTGATTACGGCGATGATGTAAAGCTGCAGATGCCCGAAAGCACACTGCATCTCGCAGTTGTGCTCAGCGAAGTCCCCCATGCAAAAATCCTAAGCATCGACACATCGGAAGCTGAGAAAATGCCCGGCGTAGTTGGCGTCCTGACAGCAAAAGATGTCAAGGGCAGCAACGGCATAAACGTCCCTAACTTCACACCCAGAGTGAGGGGCGACGGCATGGCACAGCTTCAAATAATGGCTGCCAACAAAATCCGCCAGCGCGGCGAATGCGTGGCGCTTGTCGCTGCCAAGACAGAAGAGCAAGCCCGCGAGGCCGCAAAACTTGTAAAGCAAAACCTAGAGCTTCTGCCCGCTTATATGACATATCCCGAAGCTGTTATGCCAAACTCCATACAGATTCACGATCAAATGCCTAATTTCTACATGCTCCAGCCTCTATTTAAGGGCGATGTGACCGATGAAACTTTTGATGATGCTGCATTTGTCGCCGAAGGAAGTTTCTATTCGCAGCATGAGCCGCACCTCCCCATCGAGCCGGATGTAGTCCAGGGCTTCTATGAAGAGGACGGCACCCTTACACTCCTGTGTAAAGCCCAAGCAATTGACGAGGCTAGGGACTGCCTGAGCGCAGGTTGCGGCATTCCTAAAGAAAAGCTGCGCATTATAATGAATCATGCCGGCGGTTCCTTTGGATATTCTGTAAATGCAAACACTTACGGGCTGGTAGCTACAGCGGTGCAAAACCTGAAGGTTCCGTGTACTCTCACGCTTAACTACGAAGAGTTTAACCACATCACAGGCAAACGCTCAGCGGCGTTTTCAAATGGCCGCCTGGCCTGCGATGAAAGCGGTAAAATCATCGCTGCAGAGTATGACTCAGCCCTTGACCACGGCGCATACACAAGTATTGCAGGCCATATCTTCGCCAACCTCGTTTCAGTTGCTTACCACGGATACAACATCCCGGCGGTTAAAGCCCTCGCCCGCGGCGGCGCTACAAACCACGCCTTTATAACCCCATACCGCGGCTTCGGCTCTCCCGAAATTTTTACGATGAGTGAAGCTCTTACCGATATGCTGGCAGAAAAAGCAGGTATAGACGCTTTTGATTTCCGCATGAAAAACCTCGCAAAGCCCGGAGACACCAACATAAACAGCGCAGAACTCTATGACTATGAAGTATATCCCAAACTCATGGAGAAGATTAAGCCTGTCTATGAAGAGTACAAAGCTCAAGCGGAGGCCGCAAAAAAAGAAGGCCGTCATGTGGGCGTCGGACTTGCTTTGGGAGGATTTCTCACAACCATAGGGATGCACGACAAAGCCAAAGTCGCCCTAGAGCTAAATAAAGACGGTGGCGTAACCTGTTACAACACCTGGCAGGATGTAGGCCAGGGCGGTGACATAGGCTCACTTACCCACACAGTAAAGGCCTTAAAGCCTCTCGGAATTAAAGCATGTCAAGTAAAGCTCATCCTAAATGACAGCCACGAATGCCCTGACACCGGACTTGCCGCCGCATCACGTTCCCACTACATGGCCGGCAAAGCAACTCTCGATGCAGCGGAACAACTTATGAATGCAATGCGCAAGCCTGACGGAACTTACCGCACCTATGAGGAAATGGTAAATGAGGGCATTGAAACAAAATACACCGGGTACTACGATCAAATGCACAGAAATCTTCCGCCCGGCCTAAACCCAAATACAGGCGAGGGCGAGAAGAACGGCGACTACATGTATAGCGTAAATGTGGCACTTGTAGAAGTGGATGTAAGCACAGGCAAGACCAAGGTGCTAAAATACACATGCGCCTCAGATGTCGGGGCACTAGGCAACCGTCTGTCAGTCGAAGGCCAGGCCTACGGCGGCATCTCACACAGCATCGGGTTTGCTCTCTCCGAAGATTACGATGCCTCTGACAAGCATAACAACATGGCCGCATGCGGAGTACCCCCCATCGACATAATCCCCGATGATTTCAACTTAATCTTCCAAGAAACACCCCGCCCCTATGGCCCGCACGGTTCATCGGGCTGTTCAGAAGTATACCAGTGCTGCAATCACATGGCGGTAATAAACGCCATTAACGATGCCTGCGGTGTACGCATCTATGACCTTCCCGCAAAGCCGGAGAAAGTCAAGAATGGCTGGGAGCGCAAGCAGCGCGGCGAAGATCTCACCCCTGAAAAATACTACCTTGGAAGCGATTTTGAAGAAGAGCTTGAAAACATCCGTGCAAATCCGATATAATGGCTTTGCGCAGGTAGTGAAAAACTAAAATAATAGCTGCGCGGGAGCTTTGCTTCCCGCGCAACTTAATGTCGGGAGAAAATTTGCTTATGAAGCCTTCGGATACAAATGCAATTGTCGAAAACTGCATCCACGGAACCCCTGCGGCTTGCTCTTATATGTGTCCGTTTGGCCTTGACGCCCGCGATTTTTTGCAAAAGGCTAAAAACGGAAAATGGGCGGCTGCGTACAAGGCCTTGCGCAATGCCGTCTTATTCCCCGTTGTTGTTTCTCACCTATGCCCTGCCCCATGCAAATCAAACTGCCTTAGGGGCGGTTTAGGTGACGAGGCGGTTGAACTGCCCCTCATTGAACGGGCGGTTATAGAGTATACAAAAAACAAGACCCCTGTAAAATATGTCATTCCACCAAAGGAACAGTCAGTAGCAGTAATAGGCGCAGGGGCATCCGGACTTGCATGCGCGCTTGATTTGGCGCAAAAGCGCTACCTGGTCACACTTTTTGACAAGCAGGGCGGCTGGGGTGGAAAACTCCGTGAGCATGAAAATTTTAAGCTCTTCGATGAGGACTTCCAGTTGCAGTTTGAAGCAGTTGAGCTCAATATGCAGTTTGGGAAGGCAGTCACCGACCTTAACTCCCTGTCAGAATTTGATGCAATCTATCTGGCGACAGGAGTGGGCGGCGATGAATTCGGCCTGCTTGAGAGTTTTAATGCTGAGCATTTTACCACCAAACAAAGCGGCGTGTTTATGGGCGGCGGTTTATGCGCAAAGCCCCTGATGGAGTCAATCTCCATGGGGATAAGCGCAGCGAGGCACATAGCGGTGTTTCTACAGACAGGCAAGGTAGATGCCGCTGTAAGCGAAAAAAAAGACTGCTCCAAACATGTAGTGGGTACAGACGAGCCCCGCATGGCCAAAATTTTGCCGTCACCGGGCTGCGGATATACTCAGGAAGAGGCCAAATCCGAAGCGTCCCGCTGCATGGGGTGCGATTGCAGCTCATGTATGGACTCTTGTGAAATGCTGCACAAATTTCGCAAAAAGCCCAGAAAAATTGCAACCGAGGTCTATACGGATACCCAAGTCAGTTCAACATTTTCAACGCGCACCCTCACCCGCCAGACCTATTCATGCAATATGTGCTCATCTTGCAAGTCAGTCTGCCCGGAGGGCATAGACATGGGTGAGCTCTTTGCCATGTCCCGCCGCGACCGCTTTGAGAGCGGGGCCGCACCGCTTGCGCTACACGATTATTGGCTTAGAGAACTTGACTTTAACACATCCTCCGCATCTTTTTTTGCCGCACCGGAAGACACCTGCCAATATGTGTTTTACCCCGGCTGCCAGCTTGGTGCATATAAGCCTGAGCATGTATTTAGCACTTATGAGTTTCTCAAAAACAACTTAAACTGCGGAATTTATTTGGGCTGTTGCGGCGCGCCTGCTTTCTGGGCGGGCGACAATGCGCGTTGCATATCAAATGCACAGGCAATTTCCGGCACCGCCAAGACACTTGGAAACCCTGTGTTTATACTAGCATGCACAACTTGCCAGTCCATGTTTAAGGAATTTTTGCCCGGGATTAAAACCATCTCCCTTTATAAGTTCCTTTCCGAAAATGCAGGTTTAAGCCCCTCTAGCCCCTTTAAGGCAGCATCGGTGTTTGATCCCTGCTCAGCGCGCGATGACAGTGAGAGCATGGCCGCAGTGCGCCAGATTGCCCATAAAGCCGGAGCGTCCCTGACAGAGCTGCCCGCTTCCAATTTATGCTGCGGATACGGCGGCCTTGTGAGGGGTGGCAATCCCGGACATTTTAAGACCATTACGCAAGCGCGTGCCAGCATGTCCGAAAACCCCTATATTGTCTATTGCGCGAACTGCCGCGAAGTTTTCGCAAGTCAGGGCAAAGCATGTGTACACGTACTTGACATCGCCTTTGGCCTAAATAGCACAGCCGAGATTCCGCCGGTATCTGAGAAACGAAGAAACAGCCTGTATGTAAAATCGGTGTTAATGAAGGAGCTGAATAACGAAGTGTTTGAGCCGCAAGTTAACCCTTGGGACAATTTAACCCTCGTCATTGACAAGGAACTGTTTGAGCAAATCGACAGAAAACTTATTTCTGAAGATGATATGAAAGAGGTAATATACCGCGCGCAATTAACCGGAGAAAAGTTCATATACGAATCAGACGGCAGCTACACCGCTTGCCTTCGCCGCCGCGTACTTACATATTGGGTAAAATACCGCATATTATCCGAAACGGAGTTTGAGATAAAAGAGGCATACTATCACAGAATGAGTTTCGGAGAAACGGAAGGATAGCAAAATGGACGAGATAAAATGTGCCCGTTGCGGTATCGCACTTGAACTTAAAAAGACAGTGTTTAACTATGTGGGGCGCAGCTTTACACATGATGTCCCCTGCTGCCCAAAGTGCGGCTTGGTGTTTATTCCTCCAGAACTTGCCGAGGGCAGGATGGCACAGGTGGAGGAGCAACTTGAAGATAAGTAAGCTCAGCACTGTGGTAAAAAAGACCACAAGCCTCTGCCCCATCTGCCTTTGCAGTCTCGATGCGTCTATTTTGCTGCGTGGCGGCGACTATTTTTTGAAAAAAACCTGCCCGGAGCACGGAGGTTTTTCCACGGTTATCTGGAGGGGAACCAAGCCTTCGCTTGAGGATTGGAGCGCAGCGCATACGCCCACAGGCGGGAACTTTAACTGCCCTGAGGACTGCGGGCTTTGCTCTAAACACTTACAAAGTACATGCTGTGCCTTAGTTGAGGTCACAAATAACTGCAACCTCTCCTGCCCTATTTGCTTTGCAGGCTCATGTGACACCGCCACCGAGCCCACCCTCGCTGATTTAACTGAGGTATTTAAGGCCCTTGCGGAGCGCGGCAATACCTTTGTCCAGCTCTCAGGCGGCGAGCCGGCCACGCGCGCGGACTTGCCTGAGATCATAGCGGCGGCCAGAGCTGCCGGCTTAGATACTGTTCAGTTAAACACCAATGGGATAAAATTGGGGACAGACCCAGGCTTTACCAAAGCCTTAAAGAGCGCGGGCCTCAGCTTCGTATTTATGCAGTTTGACGGCACCAGGGATGATATCCACACGGCACTTCGCGGCACCCCTTTGCTCCATTCAAAAATGGAGGCGATTAGAGCATGCGGCGAAAACATTCTAGGAGTTTCGCTGGTGCCCACCATAGTGCCCGGCATAAATGACAACAATATTGGCGATATAATTTCATTTGGAATAAAAAATTCCCCAGTGGTGAGAGGTGTACACTTCCAACCCGTCAGCTACTTTGGCCGCTACCCTAAAGCTCCTTTGGACGCGGACAGAATCACTCTCCCGGAACTTTTGCGTGCAATCGAAACCCAAACAGACAGGAAGTTCACGCTAGACGATTTTGCACCCTCATCATGCGACCACCCCCGGTGCGGCTTTCATGGCGACTTCGTAGTTTTGCATAATGAAGAAATTATGAAGCTCACAAAGAAATCAAACGGCTGCTGTGCCGGTGCTGATTCTCATCTTAAAAACCGCAACTTTGTCGCAAGGCGGTGGACACGCTCTAAAGAAGACTTCTGCGAAACTCCCTTAGGTGCGGATTTTCAAGATATGACAACCTTCTTAAGCCGTGTCAAAACTCATGGGTTTACAATAACCTCAATGGCCTTTCAAGATGCATATACCTTTGATTTCGAGAGATTGAGGCGGTGCAGCCTGCATGTGGCCCAAGATGGTAAACTCGTTCCTTTCTGCGCAAAATACCTAACGGGGGTAACTTAAATGGACAGCTTTGAGTCTATGCACCCTGGAGGCTTAAGGCTCACAGACAGAGCTGCCCGTTTGGCAGGGGTGACTGCTGGTATGGAACTCTTAGACGTGGGCTGCGGGTTGGGGGCATCACTTGCACATCTGTCAGGTAAGTTTGGAGTTAGGCCTCATGGCGTTGACATCTCTGAAAAGCTAATAAAATCCGCAAGAAAGAGGCTCCCTAATGCGAAGTTTCATGTAGAAGACGCTTGCTCACTTACATGCATCAGCGCCTCATATGATGCAGTGTTCTGTGAGTGCCTGCTTTCAATTTTGCCGAAGCCCTTAGCCGCACTTTCGCAAATACACCGGGTGCTGCGCACCGATGGGATTTTAGCTGTTTCCGATGTCTGTGCTAAAGATGAGCTTTCCGGAATACAAAATTTTCTTTCAAAAACAGGTTTTGTCATAGTACACTTTGAAGAGCATAAATCCGCACTTATAACATATGCTGTACAGGCGCGCTCCTTCTGCACTGTTGCAGCGGACGACATTGAGCTCCAAAGGCATGACAAAGAATACGGCAGCGGCAGCACATATTATCTGGCAATCTGCAAGAGAGGTGAATTAGTCTGATAACTCCACTTGAGAAATGGACTTCGGAAAAGCTTGGCCTAGCTGAGCTTACTTCTGGCGCACTTAGCGCATACCATCTGCGTAAATTGCGTGAAAACACGGAAATGGCAATCGCACGCAGCCGGTTTTACCGCAAGCATTTTAGCAGTTTCAGCCATATCCGCACAATTGCAGACTTTGAAAATTTGCCCTTTACCACTCCGGAACATATCACGCAGGACGCTGGCAGCTTTCTCTGCGTTTCACCCGATGAGGTTTCGCGCATTGTAACACTGGCCACCTCTGGAACCACCGGTAAAAATAAGCGCCTGTTTTTTACGGAAAGTGATCAAGAACTTACTATAGATTTTTTTCACCACGGGATGTCTACCTTCACAGCACCGGGCGATAATGTTATGATATTCATGCCTGGTCAGGCACCGGGCGGTGTCTGTGACCTCTTAGCCCGCGCACTTCACAGGCTGGGAGCCGAGGGTAGAATTTTCGGCGGCATATCCGATTATGAGAGCGCCGCTCTTGCCCTAAAGAAATTTTGCCCCGATGTGGTTGTCGGTATGCCGAAGCAAGTTCATCAGCTCGCTACGGCAATGGGCTTCGGTTTTTCTTGCAAGAGTGTGTTGCTCGCCTCTGACTTCATCTCAGATGATTGCGTATCAAGTGTCAGCGCTGCTTGGGACTGCGAAGTTTTTACGCACTACGGCCTGACTGAATCAGGTCTTGGCGGGGCGGTGTCATGCAGAGCTCACAGCGGCTACCACATGCGTGAAGCTGATTTGTATTTTGAAATAATTGACCCCGTCACTGAAAAAACGCTCCCTGACGGAGAATATGGCGAAATAGTTTTCACCACACTATCCACGAAGGCAATGCCCCTAATCCGTTACCGGACCGGGGATCATTCCAGAATTCTCTCTAAGCGCTGCCCCTGCGGAAGCATAATCCGCAGGTTTGAGAGCATCTCAGACAGGGGGATAATCAAATGCTGGTCATGAATATGAATTATAATATCGCGGTGATTATTCTCGCCGCCGGATTTTCTAATAGGATGGGCGTTTTCAAGCCACTTTTGCCCGTGGGCGGCCCCACCGCTGTTTCCCGCGCTATAGATATCGCTAGATCGGCAGGAGCAGCGGAAGCCATAGTTGTCACAGGACACTGCTGCGAGAATCTCTCCGCCGAGCTGCAAGATAAGGCTCCTTATGTCAGGACTGTGCACAACAATCAATACGCACAGGGGATGTTTTCGTCAGTTTGCTCGGGGGTATCAAATATTTCCCATGATGCGGACGGGTTTCTCCTGCTTCCGGCGGACTGCTGCGCAGTTTCACCCCAAACAATCAAAACCCTAATTGAGCAGTTTTATAAAACTGGCCAAAAATTCATAATCCGCCCTAAAATGGGCACAGGTTCACGGGGACATCCGCCGCTTCTGCCCTCACAGCTTAGAGCCCAGCTCTGCGCTTATGAAGGCGAAGACGGGCTCAAGGGTTTTTTGCGCAGCTTTGAGAGCATAGAACTTGAAGTTGATGACCCTGGTGTGAATCTCGACATGGACACCCCTGAAGATTACGAAAAGCTCCTCAATTATCTGGGTGTTCCGGCTTATCCAACACCTGCCCAAAGCCTAAACCTTCTCAAAAGCTGCGGCACACCTCCCGAAATTGTGGCACACATGAAGCATGTTGCAGCTCTGGCGCTGAAAATAGCCGGCCTTTTGAGCACGGCACCCGGCATCAATATCAATACAGAGCTTCTGGAATCTGCCTGCCTGCTGCATGATATAAAGCGGCTTGAGCCGAATCACGCAGCGGAGGGCAAGAAATTTCTTTTAAGCCTAGGATACCCGCAAGCTGCTCAAATTGTCGGTGAGCACATGGATATATCTGAAATCAGGGAGGATATCGGGGAGTCTGAGATACTTTATCTCGCCGACAAACTCTGCCGCGGGGATAAGCCCGTTAATCTCGATGAAACTATGGAGCTTCTAAGGCGAAAGTTCTCCGAAGACCCTAATGCCCTTAAGCAGGCGCATAAGCGCATGGAAAATGCGAAGAAAATATATACTCTGCTAAAAACTAAGTATGGAATAGGAAGTTTGGAATATGAAGAAATTATGTGATTATGCAATTTCTCTGCTTGAGGCGGGGGAAAGTTTTGTTCAGGCAACAATTTTGGCCAGCAGCGGTTCTGTGCCGCGCGGAACCGGGGCCTGCATGCTCATTATGCGCGATGGCAAGATCTTTGGCACAGTAGGCGGCGGCGCTCTTGAAGCAGGAATGATAAAAGCCGCACCCGAAGCCTTCAAAAGCAAGCAGTCGCAGCTTATACACATGGTACTCGACGGCAATGACGCTGTGGCGGCGGGAATGATTTGCGGCGGCAGAGCCACGGCGTTAATTGATTACATAGACCCAAATGCACCTGGAAATCTTGAGTTTTTCAAAGCCTTCAAGCAAGTCCTGACAGCCGGGGTTCCAGCGCTAATTGCAACCGCCCCTCCATGCGGAAATCCCAGCGTAACCCGATTTCAGTGTATTTTGACGGGTGATGGCCAGCTTCTCGGCACAGAGGGATTCGCTCCTGAGCTCACGAAGGCTCTAATGCTTGGGGGCAAGGAACTATCCGCCATGTCAGAGGATGGCAAACTCTACCTTCGGCGCATAGGCGAGGACGGCACTGTGTATATATTCGGCGGAGGCCATTGCGGGGAAAAACTTGCGCACATACTGCACACGGTGGGCTTTTACACGGTTGTCATCGACGACCGTGAAGAGTTTGCAAACCGCGAAAAATTCCCGGATGCTGACGAGATTTTGATTCCCGAGTCCATGGACATGCCATTTTCGCAGTTTAAGTGCGGGGAAAACAGTTACATTGTTATAGTCACCAGAGGCCATAAGTTTGATGAACTTGTCCTGCGCTGCGCATTGCGCACGAATGCCGGTTACATCGGCATGATCGGCAGCGCAAAAAAGCGCGACAGCATTTACGGAAACTTGCTCTCCGACGGATATTCACAGTCCGACATAGATAGAGTCACCGCTCCAATTGGGTTGCCGATAGGCGATGAAACCCCTGAGGAAATAGCTATCAGCATTGCAGCGCAGCTCATTTTGGTAAGATCCGAGAAAAGAAATTCAGCGGTTGTTTGAAAAGATCGCTAGCATCCTATTTCTATTAAACCATCCGCCGGGCACGGGCGGGTACTCTGTGAAAAAGTGAAGCAGCCTCCGTCAGTCACGTCTAACCTGGTATAGACTTCAATGACGGAGGCAAATTTTTGTTCCACTTACAAAAAAAACTTGACAGCCATCCAAGACTATTGTAGAATGACAATGCAAGACAATAGTAGAATGATTTTCAGAAGGAGTAGATTTATGCCTAACTTCAAGAGATTACCCGATACAGAGTTTGAACTTATGCGGATTATATGGCAACACGAGCCGCCTGTAACCACAGCAACGATAATTCAGGATTTGGGTGATAGCGTGAAATGGAAACCTCAAACGGTTTTGACCATGCTTGTACGGCTGATTGAAAAAGGTTTTCTGTCAAGTGAGCGCGTAGGCAAGGAGCGCAACTACACCCCTATCATATCAGGACCTGAATACATGAGTGTTGAAACGGGTGAATTTATGTCTAGGTACAGGGGTAATTCCATTGGGAGCTTGGTAAAAACCATGTATGACGGAAAAGATTTGACGAAAGAAGAGCTGGCAGAACTAAAAAGGTGGCTCAAAGAAAAGGAAGGTTAATATGGCGCAGCATATATTTTCATTTTTAACAACGTCGCTATTCATGAGTTTGATGATCCTCGTCATATTAATCCTTAGTGCATTGTTGCCAAAAACATTTTCTCCGAAACTTCGCTATGCAGCTTGGGTAGTAATCCTCATTGGTTTGATAATTCCTTTCAGGCCCATGTTTGGCAGCGGGCTGATAACTCTCAATGTGCCATATACCTCTGTTGCCGGAAGCGGATGGCAAACAAACGAAGCCGGGGGCATTGCAAGCGGACCGCCAACAGCTGCTGAGGCTGGGCAAGGCGTAACTGCCTACGGGACCGCCGAGCCCATGTGGCAAACACTCTCCACTATGCACGTCTTGGTAATCGCGTGGGCGGCTGTAGCACTTGCTATTTTGTCCTATCACGTATGGCGTTACATCAGCTTTACAAAACTGATAAACCGCTGGGGCGTTGCGGTTAAAGACGAGCAGGCGTTATCCATTTTGCAAACTGTGCAAAATGAAAAAAATATCACACGCAAAAAAATCGGGCTCAAAAAATGTGATTTTGTTTCTACTTCAATGATTGTCGGATTTTTTAACCCCACAATACTTTTGCCAGACAAAAATTTTGATACAGACGAACTTGAACTAATTTTCCGACACGAGCTTATCCACTACAAGCGGGGTGATTTGTTTGTCAAATTGCTATCTGTAATCGCAGTATCGCTCAATTGGTTTAACCCCGCTGTTTACTTTATGAGCAAGGCCATGCACTCCGATTGCGAGGCCTCTTGTGATGAGGCTGTGATAGCTGATGTCGGAGGTGAGAACAAGCAGTTTTACGCCGAGATAGTAATAGATATGATAGGGAGCAAAAGAGCAGGCGGGACATCTTTTTCCACTTGTTTTTACGGAAGCAAAAGCGGCATAAAGAAACGGATGGAGGCTATTATGAATGCTTCGGGCAGCGTAAAGAAAATCGCGTTTTCTGCCCTTGCAGTTTTGGCTTTGGTAATTGTATTTGCAGGTTCAATCTTTGCCTTTTCCAGTCAACCAACTCAGCATCCGCCGCAAATGCAAGAGCCGCAATATCCCGCTTTTGAGCAACCTTCCGATAATCAGGAGCAACAAAGCGCCGCCTCAGCTCCGCCGCAAACGCAAGAACCACCCCCGCAACAGCCTCAGGAAACGCCTCCTGCGGAAGAACCGCCCCACCAACCTCCTGTCACAGCACCACAGTCCAGAAATCGAGGCAGCAGGCCTTCAAGCCCTGCAATCTCGTTAGACAGAGCCATTGAAATAGCATACGCTGACATAGCTGCCCGCGGCATAAATGCCACATTCCGTACAGATTCAGGTATGAGCTGGGAAAGAGGGCAATGGGTTTGGGAACTGGAGTTTAGAACCCGGGGAGAGCGTATGCCGGTTATAGAATTTTATATAAACGTAGATAACGGCAATATTGTTAAATTTGAATGGGACGACTAAGAAAGGAATAAAAAAATGAAAAAAGAAAAGCGTTTTGAAAAGCTAAAAGGTGCTGTATTCGGAGTGATTCTAACTTTGATACTGGTTACTGCCATACCGGCTTTTGCAAGGGTAGCACAAGAAACAGCCACAGTGAATTTCACAAACATCAGAATTGCCGTGAATGGGCGGCAAGTGCAGACAGAGCAAAATCCGTTTATATTTCAAGGCAAAACATATTTGCCTGTGCGTGATGTGGCCGAAGCTGTAGGCTTTGATGTAACATGGGAAGCTGCAACAAACACAGTACACTTGACCTCACGGGCAAGCACAAACGCCGTGCCAAATTACCCCCCGCACCGGCCGTCACAAACACCGCAGCCAAGCCCGTCACCCGGTAGCGGGCAGCGAAACAGGCCGTCTAATCCCGCAATTTCGCTTGATAGAGCGATAGAAATTGCAGAAGCCGACCTCAGAAACCGGGGCATTAATGCCACATTCCGCACAGATTCGGGCATGAGCTGGGAAAGAGGTCAATGGGTTTGGGAACTGGAGTTTAGAACCCGTGGCGAACGTATGCCGGTTATTGAATATTACATCAATGTAAATAACGGCAATATCGTTAAATTCGAGTGGGATGATTAAAGTAAAGCTACTCCTGTTTGTCGCAAATGCGGACATCCCATAATATACACCCGTAGCGGCTGACGCGCCGGCGCGTCAGCTCACTGTTTTCTTCTAAATATTTCAAAATCCTCTCTACATCCCTCGGAGAGTCCAGCCTTAAATTAAACGCAACCTCTTCTGCAAGCCTCCGGCCCGGAATTACTTGCTCGTTTGTTTCTACTGTATGATAATATGTCTGAGGATAATATCCAGATAGCAGCAAAAGATTAAAAAGAGAATAAAAACCCATGCCATCATGCCTACGGTTTAGTTTGCCGCCAAATAACTCACCGGAAACAGCCGATAGCAGGCTATCGCTGACATTTACAAATGACACATTACAGCACATTGCGCGGCTCATTTCAACTAGCTTGTGCAAGCACTGCTCACCGGTAACAGCCGGGGTAATGGAGGAAAACACCAAGTCAAAGGATTTGGAAAGCCCCGCCTCAACCACATCGAGCTCAAGCATATCATGTTGTAAAAACGAAACATTTTCTACCCCAGCTTTTATGGCAAGTTCATTGCCATATCTGACAAACCGCTCTGAGAAGTCTATACCCACTGCGCATTTTGCCGTTTTTGCAAACTCCATGACGAACAGGCCAGGCCCGCAGCCCACATCTGCCACACTATCGCCCTCTTTTAGAAGCCCGTGCATGCGCAAATATGATGCTATGGCCTTAACACGCTCTGCCGTAGCATCCTCTCCGCCATCATTTCCCTCATTACCCAGCTTATCTATCCACTCCTCGGCGCGCTTATCCCAAAGCTCCGAAGTATGCACGGTTTTGGAACTCCCCCGCTTATGCCATAACTGCTGAAAGTGAGGCAACTCTGTATCAAAGTTCGCCCTTTTATCACTCATTAAACACAATTTCTCCTCATAAAAATTATTAATCCATAGCTGATGAAATAGGCCGTAAATTGGCCGTAAATATTTTGCCGTTTGACAAGCCGCTGTAAATATCTTAAAATGTTAGCCGAGCAAGCTAGACAGCCGCGTGGGATGTGCCGAAAGGCCTCTCACGAGGAAAGTCCGGGCTCCACAGGGCAAGGATAACGGGTAACGCCCGCCGAAGGCGACTTTAGGACAAGTGCAACAGAGATATACCGCCATCGCCGCTTTAAGCGGCGGTGGTAAGGGTGGAAAGGTGAGGTAAGAGCTCACCCGGCGCTCGGAGACGAAACGCCGCTGTAAACTCTATCCGGAGCAACACCGTGGAAGTGCTGCATTAAATTGCAAGGCTAGCCCGGCCGCACTATGGAGGTGGCTTGAGCCCATTGGCAACGATGGGCCTAGATAGATGGCTGTCCACGACAGAATCCGGCTTATCGGCTTGCTCATTTTCTTAAAAAAACTGCAAAAAACTGCTTTGAAATACGCAAGCTGCCTAAGCGGCTTTTGCTGCTTCGCCCCTAAACCGAATTTTTCTTACGCCACTCGGCAATTTGTTCAATGCGTTCCTTGACTCTCGCCTCAACCCCCTGCGTGGTGGGCTCGTAGTATTTCTTTCCTAACAACGAATCTGGAAGGCACTGCATTGAGGCGATTTTGTCTTGGGTATCATGGGCATAGATATAACCCTTGCCGTAACCCAGTTCCTTCATAAGCCCGGTCGGCGCATTGCGTATTTGCATGGGCACAGGTTCTGCCAACATATTTCTCGCATCCGCCGCCGCCCGCGCATATGCCACATCCAGCGCGTTTGACTTTGGTGCCACCGACATGTACACAACTGCATGGGTGAGATGTACGCTGCACTCAGGCATACCTATAAAGTGGCAGGCCTGGTATGCAGCCACAGCTATTTCCAGCGCCCTGCTGTCGGCCATGCCCACATCCTCGCTTGCAAACCGCACAACCCTCCGCGCCACATACAGAGGATCCTCCCCTGCCTCCAGCATCCTCGAAAGCCAGTAGACCGCCGCATCAGCATCGCTGTTGCGCATGGACTTGTGCAAAGCTGAGATAATATTGTAGTGCTCCTCTCCGTTTTTGTCGTAGAGGAGTGATTTTTTGCTTATGCACTGCTCAAGGAGCTCAGTAGTTACAGTAGTGGTATCACCATCAATTTCACCATTGACTATTACCATTTCCAGAGTGCTCAAGGCAACCCTGGCATCTCCATTTGCAAAACCCGCTATCATTGATACCGCTTCATCGCTTATATTTATATTCTGTCCGCCGAACCCGCGCGGGTCGGTCAGGGCCTGGTTAATAAGTTTTATTAAATCCTCCCGCCCCAGTGCGTTTAGCACAAACACCCTACAGCGTGATAGAAGCGCAGCGTTTACCTCAAAGGAAGGATTTTCCGTGGTTGCCCCTATGAGCACTATGCTCCCCTTTTCCACAAAGGGTAAAAAAGCATCCTGCTGAGCCTTGTTAAAGCGGTGAATTTCATCGACAAACAAGATGGTCTTATCCCCCATCACGCTCATGCTGTCAGCCCTGTTCATAACGTCCTTTATCTCCCGGATTCCACTTGTAACAGCGCTAAAGACTACAAATTCTGCCTTCGTCCTCCCAGCTATAATCCGCGCAAGAGTGGTCTTGCCCACTCCGGGCGGCCCCCAGAATATCATGGATAAAACCATATCCCTGTCAATCATCTGACGCAGCACCTTACCCTCGCCTAGAAGGTGCTCCTGCCCCACAAACTCAGGCAAATCACGGGGCCGCAGGCGGCTTGCGAGAGGCCCCTGCGGCTCGGGTGAATCAAATATGGAATTTTGCCTGTAATTAATATTCACAGCTTAAAATGTAACAGTCCTTGGCTCAGATGCAAAGGAGAAGAATGTCGCAGTTGCCTCGCTAAGATACAGCACTTGAGTTTTTTCATCCTCGGCGCTATATCTGTCTTTTAGCATGGGAAAATCGTCTAGGACGGCCTGTTTCACCTCAACGCTATCATCATTTACAGCAGTTGCTGCAATGCGTATCCATGTACCATCGGGCTTCATTGTGCAAATCTCAATCTTGGGGTTTGCGGCCATCTGCTTTGAGCAGGGCTTTTCCTTGCTAGTCTGGATGTATAGCTTGTTATTGAATATGAGGTATGTGCCGAAGGGGCGCACGCGGGGCTGATCCCCCTCAACGGTTGCGAGGTAGTAGGCCTTTGCTTCCTTTAGAAATTCGTAAACTTCTTGCATCAAAATGTCCTCCATAATTTTTTATATTATAAGTCCTTACATCACCCTAATTGTGTTGACGCTCAGACATTTGCCGCTTTGAGTATCTATTTCAAAAATAGCCCCTTCAACCCTGGCAGGCCCCTCGGCAGGCTCAAAGCGCTGCGGCGGGTTTCCTAGAAACCTTGAAACAGGCTGATCTGGTTTCATGCCTATAATTGAATCACAGGCCCCTGTCATGCCCAGGTCGGTTATATACCCCGTGCCCCCCTGAAAAACCCTGTTGTCAGAGGTCTGCACATGGGTGTGTGTGCCCCAGAGTGCCGACACCCGTCCATCCAAGTAATAGCACAGGGCATGTTTTTCGCTTGTGGCCTCAGCATGAAAGTCCACCAGAACTATGTTTGTGTCACATTGCTTTAGAATTCTGTCAGCTTCATAAAAGGGGTTATCGCTCCCTTCATGCATGTTTACCCGCCCGACTAGGTTTATGACACAGACGTTTCCGAAGGATGTTTCAAAAATCCCCCAGCCCCTGCCCGGAACTTGGGGCGCAAAATTTGAAGGGCGCAGAATGTGCTTGTTATCATCGAGATACTTGTTAATTTTTTGGATGCTCCAGGTGTGGTTGCCCAATGTGATCACATCGGCTCCCGCATCAAAAAGTGCATCAGCATGAGCAGGCGTAATGCCAAGCCCTGCGGTGTTTTCGCCGTTTACAACTGTAAATTCAATATTGCCCCATTTCTTTATGCCGTGGAGCTTGCTGATAAGAAAGTCGAGCCCTGTCTGCCCACACACATCTCCTATAGCCAGAATGTTTATCTTCATTAATTCACCACTTAAACCAAAATGCTTACGGCCCTGTGGGCGTTTGTTATTTCTACTTCTTTGTGAAGCCCTCCGTCTTCGCCGTCCACAGTCCACGCCACTTCTTCCTCAAATGTAAATTTTGCCCGTGAAGCGTGAACCATCTGAATATTGCCGCCATCATAGCTCTTTGTGGCAATACTCGACAAAAGATCCAAAAAAGCCGCAGGATCCACAGGCTGCCTTACAAGGACTATCTCAAACATCCCGTCGGCAAGATCTACTTTCTGGGGGTCAAGTTTTAGAAAACCTGCCACAGAGGTGGAGTTTACAACTGCCCCGAATATAAATTCGCCGCTTATTACTCCCCCATCATATTCCAAAGTTAATTTTCTGGGCTTTATGGCCGGGACTTCGGCTATTCCTGAGATTACATATGCAAGGTGCCCCAGTGAGCGTTTTATATTCTGGGGAGTGGAGTGTGCGACACCTGTAAAGGCTCCGAAGGCCGCAATATACGTAAAGTACCTCTCAGCAAACATACCTATATCCAGCTCCCTCAAACTACCGTTAATAACGGTCTGCACGGCCTCTGAGGGGACTTTGGACAAGGATAGTGTTGTGGCGATGTCGTTTGCCGTACCCGCCGGAATATACCCGAGGGGTACGGAGGTTCCGGACTTTACAAGCCCTGACATGACGGCGCTGAGTGTCCCGTCGCCGCCTACACATACCACAAGCTCATACTCGCTTGCATATTTATAAGCTAGTTCGTCCGGCATTAGCTCTCCTGAGAAGTACACGGTTACAGTATGCCCGCTGCTGCATAACTGATAAACAACCGTGCCTAATGAAAATTTTGACAAACCCCTGCCGGACTTGGGGTTTATTATGAGCATGGTCTTGATCGAAATGGGAAATCACCCCTTGCTATTTTACGGCAATATCCTGACTTTTGTGACACCGTCTATGGCTTTTAACGAATCTTCAAGCCCTTTAGGGACTAGGTTAAGATCTGCCAGTATGTATGAGTGGGAAAACGCCGGGGCATCGGCATTTAGCATGTTGCCTACAGTGCCGCCAAGCTCTGTCACTATTTCCGAAAATTTGTCTGAGATGCCTGTGCCGTTCTTGTAAATTATACACAGCCGCGGCGAGCCGCTTCGCGCTAGGTAGGCCGGCGGCAAGTTCACTGAGTTTACTATGTTGCCGTTTTCAATATATTCAATAATTTCATCGGCTGCCATGGCTACGCAGTTATCTTCACTCTCAGGTGTTGACGCACCGAGATGTGGAATCGGTACAACTCCCGGGGCCCCGGCGGTCTTGCCATTTGGAAAGTCTGTTGCATAACAGGCCACATGGCCTGACTCCAGTGCTGCAAGAATCCCGTCGTCACAGACCAGTTCCCCGCGGGCCATGTTGATTATGCGCACGCCCTGCTTCATCTTTCCGATGGTATCCTTGTTTATAAAGCGCTTTGTAGATTCGAGATACGGTAAATTGAGGGAGATAAAGTCTGCCTCCGAGTAGATAGTTTCGACATCCTTTGCTTTTTTCACCCCGGAAGCCAGGCTCTTGGCCGCCGCCTCAGATAGGTAAGGGTCATAGCCTATGACGTTCATGCCCAGGGCATCTGCGGCGTTGGCAATCTTGGCTCCTATCGCACCGAGGCCTATTACCCCCAGAGTCTTGCCCAAAATTTCAGGGCCCGCGTACTGGGCTTTCTGTTTCTCGACAAGCCCCGCCACTTCATCACCTTTGTCCGCTACGGATTTTACCCACTCTGCTCCGCCTATTATGTTTCTGCACGAGAGAAACAGGCCGCAGATAGCCAGTTCCACCACGCCTTGGGCGTTTGCACCGGGGGTATTAAACACCACAATGCCTTCCTCCGCACAGCGTCCGGTGGGTATATTGTTATAACCTGCGCCCGCTCTGGCAATGCAGAGAAGCTCTTCGCCGAAGGTTTCGTCGTGGAGTTTGGCGGAGCGCACCATTATTGCGTGAGGAGCCTGAGTTTCGGCTGAAACTTCATATTTTTCACCGCTAAGCCTCTCCAGCTCTTTTGATTTTATATTGTTTAATAATTTTACTTTGTACATAAGTCTAAGCTCCCTTATTTAGTTGTGCCGCTCAAAGTTACGCATGAATTCGGCTAGGGCAATACAGCCTTCCGTCGGCATAGCGTTGTAAATCGAAGCTCTCATGCCGCCTACATTGCGGTGGCCTTTGAGGTTTTCAAAGCCTGCGAAGGTGGCATCTTTGATAAATTTATTGTCAAGCTCCTCATTGCCTGTCTTAAATGTAACATTCATATCTGAACGGGCGTCTTTGTCGGCACAGCCTATGAACATGCTGCTCCCGTCAATTACATCATATAAAATCTTCGCCTTGGCGGCCTTGATTTTCTCCATGCCTGCAATGCCGCCCTGGGCATCGAGCCATTTTAGCACTAGGCCCAGCATATAGATGGTGTAACATGGCGGGGTGTTGTGCATTGAGTCGTCTTTAATCATGAGCTCATAACTCAGGAGCTTAGGCGTAAGGGGGTGTTCCTTGCCTGCTAATGCCTTGTCCATTATTATAACCGCAGCTCCGGCAGGTGCCATGTTTTTTTGCACGCCGGCATAAATCAGCCCAAATTTTGATACATCTACCGGTACAGACATTATGTCAGATGACATGTCGCAGACGAGCGGCACACCTCCTGTCTGGGGTACATATGTCCATTCAGTGCCGTAGATTGTATTGTTTGAGCAGTAGTGAAAATATGAGGCATCGGGAGAGATATTAAGCTGGCTCTGCTGCGGTATATAGGTGTGGTTTCTGTCCTCTGAGTTACAGGCTATGTTGACCTCACCATACTTCTTAGCTTCTTTGGCTGCAAGGCTTGAGAAGTTTCCTGTAACTGCATAATCCGCCTTCCCTGTTATGCCAATTAGGTTGAGGGGCACAGTCGAGAACTGAAGGGTCGCCCCGCCTTGCATGAACAAAATTTCATGTGTGTCAGGGACTCCTAATATCCTTTTAAGGTCTGATTTGGTCTCTTCAAAAATGTTCAGATACACCTTGCTTCTGTGACTCATCTCCATCACAGACATGCCGCTGCCCCTGTAGTTTGTCATCTCTGCTGCCGCTTGCTCAAGCACAGGCAATGGCAATACTGACGGACCTGCCGAAAAGTTGAAAATTCTCTCTGTGGACATAGCTCATCCTCCTATTTGGACTTACAAATATTGTAGTTGCACACCGGCTGCCACATGGCGGCCACGATGCTGCGCAACAACCATTATATAGTACGGTTTTGAAGTATGTCAATTAAGAAATAACTGAAATTTAGACTTGCATTTATCCTGACTTTGACAGCAAAAAGATGAAATAGCCCCTAGAAAAGTAGCAATAGCAACAGTTCTAGGGGTTCTTGTTTTGAACAAAAGTGTTGGGGAAACCTTTACTAGCCGTTTTTATGAAAAATGTTT
>Ga0209755_10001903_pt1 | contig 30317 bp, 19 predicted proteins | sample TergutCo191P1_FD_187301 | JGI IMG/M metagenome (GOLD analysis project Ga0209755, IMG submission 187301) | Cornitermes sp. P1 segment gut microbial communities from Petit-Saut dam, French Guiana - Co191P1 (SPAdes) (version 2) | ecosystem: Host-associated > Arthropoda: Insects > Digestive system...
TAATTTTTTCATTTTTTCCTCCATTTTGTTTTTTTAATCCAACCAATTTCGTGGAAATTTGACATAAAGTAAGATAAATTACAATATGTTGTGGGTAGCATACCATATTTTTTTCCGGTTTGCAACTATATGTTGTGAAAAATTTCACCAAAATTTTGCTAATTTATTTCAAAAAATTTACAAAGAAAACATGAAGTATGAAGGCGCGTGAGTTTTACCCCGCTACGCTACCTGCCTTAGCATTTTACATATCCTGTCAATCATCTGCCAACAAGAAATCTGTAAAATTAACGCTGCGTATGCCGTTTCTATTCGCACTGATTAATGTATCTGTTGTAACAACAAGCTTTTCATAATTATCATTTATTGCTTCAAGCGGAGCAAACTCCCGCTCAGTATTATCCTCGGTAAGGGTATAGGTCACTTGGATATATACCCTCTCATCAGCACGCTCTGCAACAAAATCAACCTCATATGCACCTTGTTTGCCAACGCTGACAACATACCCGCGCCGCCTGAGTTCCAAATAAACTATGTTCTCCAAAATACCGGAAATATCATTATCTCTGTAGCCGATAACCGCGTGCCTAAGCCCCAAATCAGACAGAAAATACTTCTCTCCCGTTTCGAGAAATCGCTTGCCTTTAATATCAAATCTTCCAACTTTGTAAATAAGCAGTGCATCTTCTAAGGCTCTGAGGTAATTGTAAACAGTTTCGGTGCTGAGCTTGCGTCCCTGATTTTTCAAAAAATCTGAAACAGATTTTGCGGAAAATAGATTTCCGATATTGTCCATTACATAGCGGATAATATTTTCGAGCAAAGGTACATCGCGTATTTTGTTTCTTGAAATGACATCTTTGAGCAAAACAGAATTGTAAATGTCCGTGAGATATTGTAAAATGCGCGATTGCTCCCATTTGAGCTGATGTATTCCGGGTAGTCCGCCAAGTCTGAGATAATAACTGAGATTCTCGTCAACTAAGTGATTGGCTTGCTGGGGATTTTCTGACGCAAACGCGAGGAATTCGTGAAAACTTAAAGGATATACATGTATTTCTACATACCTGCCTGCAAGTAACGTTGCAAGCTCTCCGGACAACATTCTGGCATTTGAGCCTGTTATGATAATATCGCAATCAAAGTCAACACGAAACGAGTTAACAGCTTTCTCCCAGCCATCGACCTCCTGTATCTCATCTAAAAGAATGTAAACCCTGCCCTCCACACTCTTAGTTATCGCAGACACCTCCGAATACAGCGAGCGATAATTCTTAAGATGCTCATATAACAAAGACTCGAAATTGAGTAATATTATGTTTGAAGCAGCAATGCCGCGATCAAGCAGCTCCTGCCTTGCAAGTTCGAGCAACGCACTTTTACCGCTACGTCTCATCCCTGTCAGCACCTTAACAATCGGCTTATCGATAAAGTCAACTATTTGATTTAAGTATCTGCTTCTCTTAATCACCAAAATCATCCCTCCGAATGTTACTTTTATATCGTCACAAACCCAACAAGCGTACAATAGTTTCTTCCATACTAGCACAAAACCAATAAATACACAATAGTTTCTTTTATATCGAAAACATTTTTGTCTGTAGGGCGCCCTTAACGTATTGTGACGGCACAACTCCCGTGACTTTTTTAAATGCACGACGAAATGTATGTGATGAATAATAACCTGCCGCTTGCGCTGCTTCGTTTATAGATTTTCCTTCTTTTAGAAAGTCGCTCGCCTTATTGATTCTTGAACGTTCACAATAACTGCTAAAAGAAAATCCGGTTTCTATCTTTACAAGACTGGAAATATAAGGGGTGCTCAAGTTAAAGAAATCCGCAACAGAGTTGAGTGATAGCTCTTGATTTGAGAGGTTTTCTTGAATATAGAGTACGATTCTCCTGCTTAGTTCTTTGCGGTATAAGCTGGCTTCTTCCTTAGGATCGTTAAACTCATGAAATATTGGGACCATAAGTGATTTGATTCTGTTCATGCGTTCAACGTTATTTTCAAAATTACTACGTGTACGTAGTAATTTGATAACGTTAAGCATAGAAGACTCAGAAATCTTTGGCATACGCAATATCGACAACTCAATGCATGTAAAAACCTGCTCCCACATTAGTTGAATCTGCATATCCGAAATATCTTTGCTTGCAAAACGCTCTTCATATAAAGTATCCAGTAGTGTCTCAAATGCAACTTGATTCCCATTGAGAATAGGTGAAAGTATTTTATGAAGCAAGTCTGGTTGGAAATAGGCCTCTCGCTCTGCTGGCAGACTCTTTTCCCATTTGATGATTCCCCCACTCTTATCATCACGCCATTCTAATGCAAGCATCTCTTCGCGATATATTAGCGGTACTTGCTCAAGCGAATCGGCAAGACCTATGCATCCACGAATTTCTAAGTTAAGAGACTCCTTTAGTTCGGATTGCCATAAATTAAAGTGCTCGGCAATTGCTTCATATGATGTTTGCATATTTTTCAACAATATAACATACCGCCGTTTAGTTACATCTGCAACATGAAAGATTTGCTCCATGCTTTGCTCTATTATCCTCCGAATTAGTAAAGATACGGCGGCAGGTTCACTACTTGTTTCGTTCTCCTGCAACTCCAATGTTAAAACCCAATAACTGCCACTGACCGGGAAGCTTAGGCGTTTAAGCCTATTAATAATCCGCTCTTGATTTCCCTCACGGTCATTAAGCAAATCGTTGAATAGTGTGCTTTTCAAGTACTCAGTGTGTACACTCAGGTCATCGCGCAATTGCTTTCTATCACTAGCGAGTTTTCGGATTGATGAATCAATTTCATTCCAAGTTAAATTGTTGCCCACAGTTATAACATTCTCACCAAACAAAAGAGCAGTTATCTTCTCCAGCGGCAATATGTTTAACCAGACAAAGCCGACGCAAAGCGCTATGCACGTAAGCGCAACTAAAACCATAATAATTAAAAATATTGAAAGCTGGGACGATAAAATTTCTGCAATATGGCTATATGGGGTTATGGAAACAAGCCTTGCGTCAGTTATGTTTGAGGATATTGCAGTTATCAGATAACGCTCCCCATTCACTGAGTTGATAATGGCATAATCTTCTATTGAAAGTAGCTCTTCACCGGTAAATCCATATGTTAATGAGCCGGAAAGAGACATTGCGTGGCTGTTAATTACATTTATGCCTGTTACACCATCATAATGCATAAGCTCCTGAACATTTCTTGGCGAGACTACCATGATTAGATAACATGAAACATTCCCCCAATTTACCCTTTCCAATTGCAACAACAACGCTTCTGTCCCGTAATAATTGGGAATGTTTATTACTCTGCCATGAGTTGCCAATCTCTCCCGAAAATCGTGTATAGGGTTATCAGGCCAAAAGAACCCTCTATATGTATTATTTAGATATATGGGCATATAATCCATATCGAGAATAATTGTTCTTCTCGTAATCGCAGCATTTGCCGTCGGACTGTAAAGTATAATATCATCGAGTAAATTAGACATATGCCCAAGAAGAGCTATGCGCCTTTGAGCAACTAAAAACGCATTAACATTGTTCCTCGCTATATGCGGATTTTCCTCGCCTGCATATCTTTGCAGGTCCTCGTCCATAAATACAGCCGCAAGCACATCGCTTAAAGATATAATCGCTCGGTCAAAATTGTCACGAGAGCTGTGCAAGTTTGATCTGATTGACTGTAGTTCTTTTTCAAAAACCAGCTCCGAGCTTTGTTGAAATAACCCCCACCCCAAAAGCAATGGAATCAACGCCACCAACGCATAAGACAGAAGCATTCGTATTAGTAGCTTATTGCTTAGTTTCATTCGATTTTGAGAGATTTGACCAAAACGCATAGACACCTCTCTTCCTACAAGTATGCAATCACTGCATCTATCGTTTAATAGCCACATTATACAATATGCTTATACTGTTTTGCACTACAGTTAGCGAATTTGTACCATCATGTTCGAATTTGTACCATTAAACATTGCATAAAGGTTGTGGTTTGTTATGATTATGCATGTTTTTTAAGAAAGTGTTTCTTGTGGGGCGGAAGTTCATTTAGGTATACTTATTGTGCAGTTAAACTGTAAGGTCATAAACGTAGGTGGTGCAGAATGTGAGAGCTGATACCTTAGAAAACAGAAAAAGCATATTGAAGCAAATCGCAAAAAGATGGCAACTATATCTCATTATATTGTTGCCGATTATTCATACGTTCATTTTTGCATATATCCCCATGTATGGTGTAACTCTTGCTTTCAGGGATTTCAGTATCAGAGATGGTATTCTCGGCAGCCCTTGGGTTGGCATGAGACACGTCAATCAGTTCTTTAACGCTCCAAACTTCTGGTTGCTTATCAGAAATACACTTGCTTTGAGTGCATATACATTAGCGGTCGGATTACCGGCACCTATCATTTTGGCGTTATGTCTAAATGAAGTTCGGATGAAATATTTTAAAAAATTCGTCCAGACCGTTACATATGCTCCGTTCTTTATATCAACGGTAGTCATGGTGGGTATGATGTTGCAGATATTGGCGTTGCGCGGTGGCTTTTTCAACAACATTATTACAATGTTTGGAGGAGATCCTATAAACTTCATGGGCGAAGCTTCAATGTTTCGCTCCATATTTGTAATTTCGGGAGTATGGCAAACAATGGGTTTTTCTGCTGTGCTATATATTGCTGCACTTGCATCTGTTGATGAAAATCTATATGAGGCAGCTCTAATCGATGGCGCAAATCGTATGCAAAAAATCAGGCATGTTGATTTTCCGGCGATACTCCCCACAATAATCATTGTCTTAATTATGAGTGCCGGTAGTATTATGAATGTTGGTCCGGAGAGAGTGTTGCTAATGCAAAATAATTTGAACTTAATTAACTCGGAAATAATTTCCACATATGTTTACAAAATCGGGCTATTGCGCGGTGACTTTAGTTTTGCAACTGCGGTCGGCTTGTTTAATACGGTGATTAATTTTATATTGCTTTTTACTGTAAATAAGATATGTCAAAAGGTGAGTTCAACCAGTATGTGGTAAGTCAATTTTTCCGTTTCATTTTAGTACGAATGGGGACAACTATGAGAAGAAGCAGATTGAAACAATTCGGTGGTATAAGCGATGGCTTAACCATAGGGGCAATTTACATTTTTTTGATATGCATTTTGCTCATCATTTTGCTACCTGTAATGAATATAGTCAGTTCTGCATTCAGTTCTCCAAGCGCAATTGTTAGAGGTCGCGTAAACTTGCTGCCGGTCGAATTTACATTACTTGGTTTTCGAGCTGCGCTGACCCATTCTTTAATTGTCAGTGGATTTATGAACTCTATAATATATACAGTTCTGGGAACTTTAATGAACTTGAGCCTGACACTGTGTGTAGCATACCCTCTATCGCGTGATGATCTCGTTGGCAAACGAATAATAATTGCATTTTTCACAATAACCATGTTCATTAGCGGTGGAATAGTGCCAACATTTCTGTTGATGAACAGTCTTGGTCTTCTCGACACACGAGCTGCGATGATTGTTCCAGCCGGTGTTTCTGTGTTTAACATGATTATAGCAAGGACTTTTATGCGCACATCTATCCCAAAAGATTTACTTGGAGCTGCTGAAATAGACGGTTGTAGCGACTTTGGGATTTTCATCAAGATTGTTTTGCCGTTATCAAAACCACTTATTGCTGTTCTAACATTGTTGTTTGCTGTCGGGCACTGGAACGCATTTTTTGGTGGCTTGATGTTTCTAAGAAACAGCGATCTTTTCCCCCTACAGCTGGTATTAAGACAAATTTTAATATTAAATCAGATTGATATAACGCAAATGGATGTAACTTTATTAAGAGATCTTTGGGACAGGCAATACTTCGCAGAGTTAATTCAATACTCTTCCATTGTCATTTCGACCGTTCCGATAATGATTTTATATCCCTTTATCCAGAAATACTTCATTAAGGGTGTAATGCTTGGTTCTATAAAAGGTTAACCCTTTGTAGATAAATAAAAATTACTAGGAGGATACCACTATAATGAAAAAGAAGATTTTTGTGTTGGTAGTGATTCTTGTGTTGGCTACGCTGATGGTTACAGCTTGCGGTGACGAAGACACTAACGGCAGACCTGCAGAAACCCCAAGCACAACTGCACCAGGCAATGTTGATGCCCCGGGAGGACTCACTGTCAGCCCGGTCGGGACCTTCCCTATTGCTAGCGAAAGAGTGTCAATATCTGCATACTTTTCTACATGGGAAGATCTTGACGTCGTGAACAACGATGTTCTTAATTGGTTTGAAGAGGTAACAAATGTCCGTATTGAAGCGATTATGGAAACCGACCCCGAAATGAGAATACTGATGCTGGTTAGTGGTGATTATCCGGATATTTTCTTTGTTAACTTTACAATGCTTGATGTAGAGAATTTCGGAACAAGACAACAAATTTTCATTCCCCTTAATAATTTAATCGAGCAATATTCGGAAATTATCAGGGAAAGACTAAATACTGACCCGCGTTATCGTATATCTGCAACCGCATCAGACGGTAATATTTATGGCTTACCACGATTTCGTGAAGAGGTTTTCTCTCACCCAATGGCTCCCGGCAAGTTTTGGATCAATAGTCACTGGCTGGATACCCTTGGTTTAGCTATGCCAAGAACCACCGATGAGTTTAGGGACGTAATGCTTGCTTTCAGATACGACGATCCTAACAGAAACGGAATACAGGATGAAGTTCCTATGAGCGGTGCAATCAACACGGCACGCGGAGAGTTGGAAAACTTCATAATGAATGCCTTTGTCTATACAGATAGAAACCATTTCTTATACAACAACAATGGCACTATTGAGTTTGTTGCGAATACTCCGGAGTTTCGCCAAGGCTTGGAGTATATGCATGAGTTATTCCAGTTAGGTTTGATAGATCCTGCTGCATTCACGCAAGACCTTTCACAGCTAACCAGGCTTGGCACAGACGAGACAGGCATATTAGGTGGATTCTCAGCACTTCACACTGCAATGGGAATTGATATAAGCGACATAGAGCGAAGTTCACAGTTTGCTTGGCTCCCTCCGCTCATGGGACCAAACGGTGTTCAGTATGCAATTTATGGTGGCAGTGATGGTTTCTCTAACAGCATTGATGTGGCAATAACGGACAGAGCTGCACATCCTGAAATTGCGATGCGTGTTGTAGACTTCATGTTCTCTGAATTAGTTCAAATGCGCTCTCAAGGTGTTGAAGGTTTAAACTGGGATTGGGTAGATGATCCTACTTTACTGGACATGTATGGCGAGCCAGCACGTTTCATATTACATGATGTATATGTAGCAGACGCGCTCAGGGCAGACAGAGTACAAGACCGATTCCCTCCGTTATCGGTCAGCGCAACACTATGGGGCAGACAAGTAGCAGATGTGCATGGCGACATTTTTGACCCGGTAAACTATGAAGTCCGTCTTGCGCAAGCTACGTTGGCATATGCACCTTATTTCCCCGCTCATAACATCGTCCCTCTTAACTTTCCTCAGGAGGTTTCAGATGAACTTGCCAGCTTGACGGTTGCTATTGTTACGTTTGTGCAACAATCTATGACGCGCTTCATTGTCGGTGATATGAATTTAGATACTGAGTGGGATACATTTGTTGCCGGCTTAGATAGCTTGAATGTTGCCAGATATCTTCAAATACATCAAGAAGGGCATGAACGGTTGATGGAAATGCTTGCTACGATAGATTAAACAGAAAGGGCTATAGTTAGATGTGTATAAAAGTAAACCCCGGGGCAGTGACTCCATTGTACGTTACAAAAGCGCAAGTTATAACAGAAGGCGCATGTGTAGACCCCACAAAAACACAAGTAAAAGGTCAAGGTGTGTTGACTCTCGCTTGGGAGCTTGATGCAGCCGAAGGCGATAAATATTGTTTAGCCGTAAACCTTGCCTTGTGTGGTCAGGCACAAATTGAGATGCGTTCATCTGTGGGTAGCATAGTCTTAAACGCTGACAAGACACGTGGTTATTTCTCAGACTCCGAACTAAACTTTGAACGTGTAGAATTTCCCGATTGCATAGAAATGCAATCGGGAGTTCAATCAATCACTCTTGAGATTACAAGCAATGAGTTCATTTCAGTATCCTCTGTAGAACTATATCCTTGTTCCTTCAAATCAGCGCGTGAAGCCGATATCGCCGAGGGATTACGCAGGCGTGCTGATATAAGTCGATATGCGAAAAAGGGATATGGAACCATGTTTCATTGGACAGGCGAGTCCTGCCCGCCGGAGGGTGAGCCAAAGAGCTATGCCCAAGCAGTCGAGGACTTTGACACAGAACGCTTTGCAGAGCAGCTTGATGAAATTGGCGCTGCGTATATGTTTCTCACGGCAAATCATGCAATAAGACACTTTCCTGCACCATTAGCAGAATGGGAACACTACTATCCTGGCTTTACGACAAAGCGCGATTTAATTGAGGATCTATACATTTCGTTAAGCCGCCGTAACATAGATCTAATGCTGTATCTAAACTTTACAGCAGCCTATATCGATTCACCGTATGCACAGATGGAAAAAGACGCAAACTACACCGAGCTGGATGTATCCAGGGCAGATAACTATTTTGAGATAGCAACCACCCTATTAAATGCAATTGGCAACCGCTACGGTGAAAAGGTCAAAGGCTACTGGATTGATTCATGTTATCAGTTAGATCAACAGTTTGGCGTGGACTTCAAGCCATTTTATGATGCTGCAAAAACAGGGTATGAAGACAGAATCGTAAGTTTTAACTACTGGATTTTACCGGTGTCTACTCCTTGGAACGACTTCTGGGCCGGAGAGACTGCAAGATTGGCTAATCCTCCTGAGAGCTGCATTCCTACATTTGGTCCTGCAAAGGGACAAAACTACCACGAGTTAATCGTGCTGGAAGATGACTGGGGCCATTTTGCAAAAAACACCTCTATGCCTGACCCTCAATATGATGCAAAACACCTTGCTGAAGCTGCCAAGGCAATACAAAAAGTCGGTGGCATGCTCACGATAAATCCAAGAGTATTCCAAGACGGCAGCATGGGAAAAAAGTCATTGGAAGTAATGCGGGAACTAAAAAAAATCGTCAAGAATACATAGCTAACTTAATGTATTCAGACAAAGATGCTTTTATAAGGAGGGTATCGATGAAGTTACTTAGTAAAGTTGAATACGAAGAGCAAATCGCAGATTCTCGCGACGCTCGCATGAAGTGGTGGAGAGAATCACGCTATGGCATGTTCATTCACTATGGTTTATATTCTATAGCAGGCCGTCATGAATGGTTGCAGGTTCAAGAAAACATTCCTATTGAAGAGTATAAGATGCTTGCAAACGAACTTTCATATAAACCGGGCAGTGCTCGCAAATGGGCTGCTTTGGCAAAACAAGCCGGTATGAAGTATATGGTTCTGACAACGAGACACCACGAAGGTTTCAGCTTGTGGGATTCAAAAGCAAATCCATATAACAGCGTCAACTTTGGGCCAAAATGTGATATAGTTGATGAGTTTGTGGAAGCCTGCCGCGAGCACGACCTGAAAATTGGGTTTTACAGCACTTTAATGGACTGGTACCACCCGGATTCATGGAAAGCCGCAATTGATCAAGAAGCTCGCAATCGTTTCACCAAGTATATGTTGGATATCAACAGTGAGCTATTGACAAACTATGGCAAGATTGACATTCTGTGGTACGACGTCCCTGAGCCTTTGGAGCATTGGGAAGGATGGAACAGTGTAGAGATAAATCAACGGTTGCGAGCTTTACAACCTCATATTATTATCAATAACCGATGCAGATTGGATGAAGATTTCGGCACTCCCGAAGAGCATATCAGCGCAGAAAGCCGAGATTGGGAAGCTTGCATGACTTTTAATGGTTTAAGTTGGGGATACCTTGATTCTAAACAGGCAGCAAACTATAGCTACAACACTCATGGCATCATTCGTATGTTAAATCGTTGCACGGGTGGTGGCGGCAACTTACTCTTAAATGTCGGACCCATGCCGGATGGCTCCATTCCGCAAGAGGTAGTGGCGCCACTGACAGAAGTCGGAAAATGGCTGGATGCTAATGGTTGTGCCGTATACGGCAAGGTCGTAAAATCCGATTGGCGAAATTACGGCGGAAATGGCATTTGTAGCACTTCAACAATTGATAATAAAATATACTTATGGAATTGGATATGGCCTTCCGGCGGAACCATGGGGATAGGTGGATATTTGGATGCTCCAAAGTCAGTAACGCTGTTGCATGATGGCACACCTATTGAGTTTGAGCACAAAGGACATCGCATTATTCTGAAAAACCTGCCGGAACAATGCCCGGCACCTGTTGCCGGTATCACTGTGATAGTAATGGAGTTTGACAGCCTGCCTAAACATTGTTTTGCCAGTTACTATCCACAGCTAAATTATGGACGTGAGCAAATTGAACATCCTGTATGATTAAACTTGGAATGGCAGGAGCAAAATAAGCGGGCGGTCAATGACCGCCCCTCCATATGCCTAATATTTGCAGTTTTGATACGATATGTAGGGGTGCGCATTGCGCGTCCGCATGATTTGCTACAGCCCTTGACACACGTGGCGAACACGTGTTATAATGCATTCAGAACGAGGTGGCAACGTGAAAACAAGTGAATTAACCAGGCTGGCGAAAAAAAATGGTTGCTACATTTTAAACCACGGTGCTGAGCATGATACATGGTACAGCCCAAAAACAGGCAAAAAAGAACGCATACCACGCCACCAAAGCAAAGAGTTAGCAACAGGCACAGCACACCGCATAATGAAGAATCTAGGGTTAAAATAAGAAACGAAAGGGTGTTTGAAAATGAAGTATGCATATCCGGCAGTGTTTACAGCAGAGGAAAGTGGATTATATGACGTCAATTTTCCTGACTTGGAAGGTTGCTCTACCAGCGGTGATGATATTGCAGATGCAATATACATGGCGCAAGACGTTCTCAACCTTACACTTTATGAAATAGAACAAGCCAAAAAATCAATTCCACCTGCAAGCAGTCCTCGCGATATTAAATTAGAAGGTGAACAGTTTATAAGTGTCGTTGCTGTCGATACAGATACATACCGCAGATTTTTCGAAAACAAATCGGTAAAGAAAACGCTCACTATTCCGATGTGGCTCAACGAACGAGCAGAGCAAGCAAATGTAAACTTCTCCGGCGTTTTACAATCCGCACTGAAAGAATTACTGCACGTACAAGAATAAGCTTTAAGTAATAATAATGCAACCGACTCGTGGAGCCTCAACCGGCGGCTTCACGAGTCGCTTTTCCCTTTGCAACTCCCCCACTATGCAAAACACTAGGTTTATGTTAGAATGTGACATATGTGTGACCTAAATGTGACATATTTTGAAACATTTTGTAATCGGTTGTAATTATTTGTTGCTTTTTTCGGCAAGATACTGTATGATTATGAACGGGTATCTATCGATATATACCATAATAGCATGAACAGTCCATACAATAGAGACCACTATACAAATTTTAGAGAGGATTTGGACTAAATGAAAAGAGCTTTTAGACTAAAAAAGGTGCTTGCACTTGTATTGTCTTTCGCTATGATTTTAGGGATGACGTCTACGATTTCGCTTGGCGGTACCCAAGCAGAATTGGAGGATACAGACCAGTTCTATTATGAGTATTCGCAGTCTCCCGACGTGGGGGTCTCTGAACCTATTGTTGACGATGCTATCGCTCAAGAGGAGCAGCCCGAACAGGATGCTGCTCTCAGTTCCGCGCCCTCAAATGAGCTCCAAACCGATGAAGATACAAATAATATAACAAGCGACGACCAAAACGTCACAGACGGCGGCGACGAATCGCCTTATGACGGCGCAAACAACTACGCCCCGCCACAAGACGACGACAGTATAGGCGATTACACCACAGACAGCGACGATAACGATGATCTCCGCTACTTCACAGTAGACTACGACGGCAATTTTGTGCCGTTTCAGCCGTTTAGCGCATCTGCAACAGCTGTTGCTAGTGTTCCCATCGGCAACAGCGGCGGCAGTGTAGTTATCACTCTTGTAGGTGATGAGTTTGTCGCTGATATTACTGCTATAACAACATGGATTACAAACATCCCCGATGGAATGACACAAAACGCAACAAGAACCGATAATGACGTGGTGACTATCGCCGTCGGCGGCACGCCCATAGAAGCCAGCAACTCAGAAATTGCCATTACTATCCCTGCAGCGGCTCTTATCAGCAATGCCGAACTCATAATACCCCCAACCTCAAATGCTGTATTTGCTACAACCGTAGACGGCGGCAGTGGCTTACCTGCAAGTGCAACTGTTGCGAATGTAACCGTGGGTAACGGCGGCGACGATGTAGTTATCACGCTTGCTAATGATACTTTTGCTGCTACACTCTCCGACCCTACAGCATGGATTACAAATCTTCCCACTGGCATGTCGCAGAATGCTGTTAGAACCAACGATACCCAAGTAACAATCGCTGTAAGCGGCACTCCCACGGTAGCCAGCAACGCACAAATTGCTATTACCATTCCCGCTACTTCTCTCACTACAACCACCACTGCCCTTACCGTGACTGCCAATCCAGCTGCTGTATTCAACACTACACTTCCCGCAAGCGCAACTGTTGCGAATGTAACCGTGGGTAACGGCGGCGACGATGTAGTTATCACGCTTGCTAATGATACTTTTGCTGCTACACTCTCCGCTCCTACAACATGGATTACAAATCTTCCCACTGGCATGACACAAACCGCAACAAGAAACAGCGATACCCAAGTAACAATCGCTGTAAGCGGCACTCCCACGGTAGCCAGCAACGCACAAATTGCTATTACCATTCCCGCTGATTCTCTTGTAATCAGCGATGCCCCTCTTGTAATAACCCCAACCTCAAATGCTGTGTTCAGCACTACAATACAGCTCCCCGGCGAAGTTACACTCGCTGTACAAGCAGGTGCGCCTCTGCAATTCGGCTCAACGCTGGAGGCTACGCACACCATTCCTCAGCCGGGTTCAGGCGATTTAACGTTTAGCTGGCATCGAAGTCTCCCTGCCGGTGGCACAGAGGTTATCGCAGGTGCAACAAGCAACACATACGAGCTGATTGCTGGTGATGTCGGCCGAACAATCACTGTAACAATTACATCCAATTCGCCAAGTTTTGGAACAACCAACACCATATCAGCAACCACAGCAACAACGGTAGCGCGCGCCCCCGGCCCTACCGCACTTGCCACTGCCCCCTCAGCCATAGAGGCAAACATAACAAGTAGCAGCATAACACTGACAGCCGTTCCTCCACCTGTGGGCGGTCAAGTCATTGAATACGCTATAAGTGAAACCGCCACAGCACCTACAAACCCCGCTGATTGGCAAACAGGGCTTTTCTTCGGTCATGCTCTCCCCGCTGACTCAGCAGCACTACTAGAATACACCGATTACCATTTCTTCGCACGTGTGCGAGAAACCCTTACCCATGAAGCGGGCGCATACTCAACCGCAATAATCCGCACAGCCGATGAAACACGCCCGACTGCCGTAATTACAGTTGGTAGTAATGCTGTTATGAATTTTATCCATGAAGCTTTTAATGCAATCACATTTGGCTGGTTTTTCCGTGAGACTAACCCTAATATCGCCGTGAATATAACTGCCATTGACCCGATTCCAACAGTAAACGGCACCCCCTCCGGAAACGCTTCCGGCATAGCACGAATTGAGTGGGTCGCCTCAGATGTCGCGTTTAACGGTCAGCCTGACTTCTGGAATATCCTCGAGGGTTCTGTAAATAATGCCAATTCTCTCAGCGGCGAAGTTGACAGGAGCTTCACCGGGCGTATCTACGCTCGTGTCACTGACCACGCAGAAAACACCAGCATAATCGGCACAGACGGCGTAGTAATTTACACTGCACCCACGTCACAAACACCTACCATAACACACACTGTGCTAAGCGGAACTAACCCAACCATAGATATAACGCTGGGCGATAACACAATAGGCGAAATCCGCCACGGCAACGATATTTTGACACAGTATAACATCACAGGCAATACTATCAGCAGTACCACCGCAACCATCACATTTGATGCCTCATTCTTAGACAGCCTGGCTATGGGTGGCACTCCTCTGCTGAGCAATCAAACACTGACAATACTCTTCAACCCCGGCGGCGTTGCACCGAACCAAGTTACACCAAATACAGCAGACAGAACAGGCACCGGCTTTGACGCAAACAGAAATCCGATGGATATAACTGTAAACTTCCAGTCTGCAACGATACCCGTAACAGCTATCGTCCAAACTCAGCAAACAAGGGTATACGATAGCTCTGCGCAAGCGTTCACTCCTTCACTGACACCGGAATTTCAAAGTCAGCTCACTGCGTTAGGACTCAATGCTACTGAAATTCAGGCATTTATCGCTACTTTATCGGTCAGCCACTATGCAAGCGGAACGCTACCGCCTACCGGTGTCGGAGGCACACCCGTTTCGGCTCCAACGGAAGAAGGAACCTATGATGTGCGCATAACCCGCGCAGCTGCACCACCCTTCTTAGCGTTTGAACTCAATATAGCCAATGGACTTCAAATTATCGATAACCCAGATGCGCTCGTTGGCAATGTAACAATTTCCGGAAATCTCCATTTTGGTCAACAGTTGACAGCAAATATAGCAGGTATCACTAATCCTGATAATGTTCCACTATCCGATTTGCATTTTGCATGGTTTTTGGGTGATGAAGCGGCTCCATTCCATACAGGTGATGGCGCAACAGGTCAAATAATACTTCAATTGACGGCAGCTCAAATAGGCTATACAATCACTGTAGTGGTCTCTGGCAGAACTAATACAGACATTGAAGGAAGTCTCACCGCCAACACTGGTACAAACACCGTAGGCAGATTCCCCGCACCGCTCGCACCCCCTGCACCCACCTTGGTCGCAAATCAGCGCGGAGCAACAACCATCACAGTAGAAAGCAGTGGTGCACCTACTGTTGCCGGATATACACTGCAGTTTGCCCGCTTTGGCAGCAATAATCCGACAGCAGAAGCCCTTGAAAATTTATGGCAAACCAGCGGAGCTTTCACCAATCTTCCCGAATATACAAACCACTTCTTTTTCGCGCGCTTCACAGCCACTAATGCTGCCACACACGAGCATGGTGCAATCTCCACTGCCTCTGATGGTATAATGACTCTGGACGGAACGAGACCCACTGCAACCATTGAGTTTAGAGACAGGACATTTAACTCATTTATCAACACTATCACATTTAACATATTTAATCTAAATAACATGAACATAACCATCACAGGCACAGACCCGGCTCCCGGCACTCCTCTCGGCAGCAACGCCTCAGGTGTAGCTGCAATTGAATGGATTTTCTCGGATGCCGCTTTCAGCGGTGAAAGTGATGTCAATTGGGCCGGTGCTCAAAGGGTAGAAAACACCAACAACTCTCAAACTTTCTCAATAACAGTCCCGGTAAACAGCAACATGGCAACCTCCATAATAGCACGCGTCATAGACAACGAAGGTGGAGCCACCCCCGGCCCGAACAACCAAAGTGTAGTCCGCTCAGAAGGCTTTGTGAGGTATGAAAACTTGCCACCAAATGCCGGAAACGTTAATGTAGAGCACACAAGACTCAGCGGAGATAAAACTGTCACATTACCACTACACGGCAACACCATTGATAGGATTGAACTACCAAACGGCACGGCGTTGACTAATACGCAAGTAACAATTCCAGCTCACGGAGTGGTCAGCGAAAACGTAACCATCACACTTTTAAGTGCTTTGCTGGACGACCCCGCTCTGGCACCCGGCACAGCCCCACATGTGCTGACCGTGTTCTATAACCCATTGGGTCGCCAGTGGCAAGCCAATGATGGACAAAGCAACAATAATGATGCGCAGCCAACCTCTACCATAACCCTGACTATCAGCCGCGCAACGCAGGCAAACTGGGAGATAACCAGCACTCCGGCTTCGCCTCAGTTAGACACACTCGCTACACTTACAACCACAGCTACTGCGTCCAACAGTGGCACGGGAGAAGTAACGTGGGAAGTGCTCTCCGGACCCGGAACATTAGCAGGAACTCCCCCAATTACAGGTGCCAGTGCTCAACTCACTGTCACGGCAATGGACCCTGTTGTTGTAGTGCGCGCAACCAGAGCGCAAGATAGCAATTTCTACGCACATTATGTGGATTTAGAGATTCAAGCCGGACTCGCCGATCAACCAACGTTGAGTATAAATCCTGTAACTTCTCCACAGACCTTTACATTCCCGCACGCATCTGTCACGCTTGGTTATACGGGCGGCGGCGGAACGGCTAATACTGTATTTCAGTTTGTTGATGGCCTCACAAATCCCATAGTGCAAGCAACAAACCCGATAGCAACCATAGCGGGCGACACTCTCACTTTCACCGGAGTTGGTAACGGACTCATTTTCGTAAGAGCGCACAGGCCTGCAAGTCCCGGCTTCAACGCAGCATCATCAGACCCGATTGCAATTGATGTAGCCCGCGGAACTATAACAGGTACTTTTAATACACCAAGAAATGTAGGAGCAGGAAGGACAGTGCAAATTGGCCTTGATGGTCTGTTCAATGTACCACAGGGTGTAACCGGAATGTCGTTTTCGATTACAAGCTTAGTCGATCCACAAAGTCTGTTCGCATCTTATTCCTTCAATCCAACAACAAACATATTGACGCTGGTGGGAGCTGTAAATGCGCCTGAAACTCAAACCGCCACGGTTAATGTAGAGATTAGCAGCGACCACTTCAATCCATTCCCGGCAACGATTACACTGACCACCACAGGGCTTGAAGAAGTTCCCGCTGCAAATATCACATTTGGACCTATACCTGCAAGAACATACGGTGATGCACCAATAACCACGAGCGACCTGTGGTCACTGGTCACCGTCACGGGTGCATTCAGTGGCGGGGCTTTCAGCCCCACAACGTGGGAATTCACTCGCACTCTTCCAACGCCTTTGCCTTCCACTTCCGCGCCACCGACAAATGCCGGAACGTACACTGTCAGCGTCACTTTCCAAAATGATGACTACGAAGGAACAGCGACAGCGACACTGGTAATCAATCGGAGGCAGCTCACATGGGCAACCGCCGGCACAGTCTCAGGCAGAGTGTTTGACGGAACTACCGGTGTCACAGTGACAACATCTCCGACACTTGGTGGAATTATTGGTGGTGATTCGGTAACACCTACATACACTGTTCAATTTGATAGTGCAAATGCAGGACCCAGGACCGTTGTGGTCACAGCTTTTGACATAACGGGAGCCGATGCAGCTAACTACCTCGCACCCACAACTGCGCCCTCATTCGGCACTGCAACAATAACCCAAATGCCGGTGACTATCACACCGGCTGCAACAAGCAAAATATTCGGGCAAACTGACCCGGTATTCACATTCACATCCACGCCCGCTACATTGCTTGGTGGGCAGCAAATCACAGGCGCACTTGGTCGCGTGGTAGGTGAAAATGTCGGAACATATGCGTTTACGCTCGGCACACTAACAGCAGGAGGAAACTTCGCCCTATCATTTGTCGCCGACCCTGCCGTATTCACCATCAATCAAGCAACAGTCACGGGCATAACAACAAACATCCCCACGTCTGTGACGAGAACTGCATACGAGGCCAGAAACGCAACTACCCACGCAGCAATTGCCACGCTTGCAGGTCTGCCCTCAGCACCTGTCACAGTTCAAACAACCGGTGGCACCGCGACTCTGCCCATTGTGTGGACAGCAACACCGGCCGTTAATAGACAAGGAGCCACATACACTTTCACAGGCACACTCACCGGAAATGCGAATATTGCAAACGGTGGAATAACAGGCACATCAACGGTGACTATCACAGCAATAAATGCTCCGAATCCAACATTTGCCCCAATTGAAGCAGGCGGCACAAATACGGCAGCAATGGCAGAAGATTTAGTTGCACTCGGCTTGCTTCCGACCTCAGGCACTGTCCAGGTAGGCACAATAAATGTCGCATATACAATTGCATGGACAGGTGGACCGATTGACCTTACCACCACCGGACCTCCTGTAGAATTCACCGGTACAATTCTTCACGATTTAACGGCATCTCCGTGGCTCAGCCCGCCGACAACAACTTCTGTGACTCGTCAGGTAACTGTGGTCGACAGGATTCCATTGACTTTCAACCCCGCATCCGTACAAAATACCGTATATAGCGGAGCAGCCTGGACATTTACCGGAACCCCGACATTTACAACTCCCGCAGGAGCTGTTGCAACTGTGACAATTGCGGACTTTTACTTACATTATGAAGGCATATTGGCCGATGGAGCTATTTGGATTGACGGAACACCAACGAATGCCGGAGATTTTACATTATATATTGGATTAAACCCTGACCATCCGAAATACACGTTTGATATGATAGATGTTCCTTTCACTATCGCACAACGACCCATAACGCTCGTAGCAAATAACGCAACCGTAGCGTTTGGTGCAGCAATGCCGACGTTCACATTCGGAGTAACTAACCTTGCACCAAATCAAACAGTGGCAAACGCACTGAGCGAAATGCCGACACTCACAGGTCCCGCTAATACCAATACAGCGGGTGAGCACCCGATAACGCTGACAGGCGGCGTAGCTACAGCAAACTACACCATAACAGAGCGTGTGAGCGGCACCCTGACGGTACAAGCACCGCCACCTCCTCCACCGCCACCGTCGCCACCTCCACCACCGCCTGTTCCAACGCCAACACCTACCCCAACTCCAACTCCGACACCAACACCCACTCCACAGCCGCCTCAAGATGATTCGTGGTGGACTCCGCCGCCCGCACCTACACCACCTCCCCCACCACCGACACCCTCACCCACACCAACAAGGCCCACACCTACCCCGACACCTACACCCGGCCCGACAGAATATGCGGTACTTGAGACTACGATTCCCGCGGGAGGACTGGGTTACGAAGCGACAATAGCAATATCGGTGAGTGTGTACGAAGTATTCGGCGAAGTGGTTGTAGAGCTTACACTTGACACAGAGATAGTATCAACATTGATTGAAGAAGCTCTCGCTGCGGGGGCGCATGAGGACGCTGAGCCGACTGTTGTGTTTAACGTATCCGCCATTTTAGGCGCGACAAATGCCCTTATCCCACTTTCCGCTCTGACGCAAACCGGCGAAGCAGGTGTCGGCATTGAAGTCAGATTACCCGAAGGCTCAATTACGCTTGATGCGGGTGCGCTCGCTACAATAATTGAGGAAGCCGGAGGCGAAGATATTTCAGTAAAACTCACCGAGGTTGGTCATATCCCGCTCAACCCGTCACAGCTCGGCTCGGTAGAGTCCGGCGATCTGGTCTTCGAAATCACGGTTATGGCAGGTGCCAGATTGATACGTAACTTCGCCGGTAGGCTCACAATAACAATGCCATACGCAGGCACCCTCGCCCCATCGGTATGGTACCTCGACGAATCCGGTGCAATGCATTTTGTGGAGAGTACGTTTGACCTTGAATCGGGAATGGTATCATTCGTTACAACCCATCTTTCAAAGTACGTTCTGCGCTCCGATGATTTAGACGTAGCCATCATCGAGCCACCCGGCGACCCGACGATTACGGCACCTGCAGAGGTTGAACCTGCAGTGCCACTCCCCGCTCCCATAGAAGCAGTAGAGACTCCGCTGAGTCCGCTGGAGTTATTTGTCAGAGACAACAGCACACTACTCCTTATCATTGCCATTGCCGGTGTCATACTCTTCGTCACAATGCTGACAATCCACCTCGTCTACCGTCGCCGTACCCGCTACATAGTGGGATAATATAGGTGAAAGCAAAAGGTAAAGGGCAGCCGGGAGGCTGTCCTTTGCTATGCGAAGTAGTACGCAGGATTTTATTAAGTGTGAAAATCTCGCCCTTGACAGAACAGTCGTTTTCGACTATAATTCCATTATGCTCCAATCTTAGCCGAAGAGGTGGCTTGTATGAAATATATAGAGCGCGATATGGAAAAAGTATTTTTGACGGCATCAAGCCAGTTCAAAGTCGTATTGGTTACAGGACCAAGACAAGTCGGCAAGACTACAATGCTTGAGAAACTTATGCAAGGCACGAACAGAAAGTATGTCTCCCTCGACGACATGGAAGCCCGTACATTTGCAACAAATGACCCGAAATCATTTATAGAAGCCTATCCACCACCAATTTTTATCGACGAAGTTCAATATGCACCAAATTTGTTTAGTTATATAAAGATGCAGGTTGATGCGAGAAAGCAAAACGGCGACTATTGGCTTTCAGGTTCGCAGATATTTAAGCTGATGCGTGGTGTAAGTGAGAGCCTTGCCGGACGTGTCGGCTTGCTTGACCTGTTCCCGCTATCACAAAACGAAATATACAACAGAAAAGAATGTACCCCTCTCTCCACTGACTTCGAGCATTTGAAAAGCAGGACAAACGGCATTCCGGAAGCCACATCTGTTGACATTTTTACACGTATTTACAACGGCTGTATGCCTCAGCTTATCGCAGATAAAAGCAGTAATAAAGAACGGTTTTACGAGAGCTATATACGCACGTACATAGAAAGAGATGTCCGCGACCTGTCAGGTGACATTGATGTGCTAAAATTTTACCGTTTCATGGTAGCAGTTGCAGCCAGAACATCACAACTCATAAACTACAAATCAATCGCCGACGATGCAGGAATAGATCAAGTCACGGCAAAAAATTGGCTTAACATATTGGAAACACTGGGAATTATATTTTATCTGCACCCATATTCGGGCAATTTACTCAAGCGCACGATTAAATCACCAAAGTTATATTTTTACGACTGTGGCCTTGTAGCATATCTGGCACGTTGGAACACAGTCGAAACCTTGATGAACGGTGCGCAAAACGGTGCAATCGTTGAAAATTTCGTCGTTTCTGAAATTCATAAAGGCTATTACAACAGCGGACTGCGCCCACACATCTACTATTTCAGAAATAAAGACGGAAAGGAAATCGACGTGTTGTGGGAGGAAAACGGAACATTATATCCACTGGAAATAAAAAAGACCATCAACCCAAACACCTCACTATCAAACGCATTCCGTGTTCTTGAGAAAAGCAATAAAATCATCGGAAACGGCGGTATCGTCTGCATGAGGAATGAATTCTCTCCACTGGACGGACAAAACAGCGTCATACCCGTAAAGTGCATATAAGCCTTGACAGAACAGCGACTATGCTATAAAATCATAATATTCTTTCGAGAGGGGTCTGACTTAATGCCCACCGGTAAAAAAACAAAAACACTGGAATACAAAGGACATCCTTTGAGACGTAAGGATAACCTCGTCTACTACGGCAAGATGTCCGACAAATACATCATAATGCTTCAAATCTTAGAATCAAAAGCTCTTGATGATTTGGAGCTGGCTACAAAGGTTGCCGTTCAACTACAATACACCGACCCCGACCTCAGGTCACGAGATAAGGTCGTCAAAAAAAGTGAGAAAACAAGCTTTTACGAAGCGATTGACGTTGCAGCAGTTTGGCTGGAACGAGCCCTCGCTTCAGGATAAAAACCGGTGACTCTATGTCCTTCAAACGAGCGATTCTTTGCCTTTTGGCATTAGTTTGCATATTCGGCTTTCCGCTTGCAACAATTGCCGCATCGGATTTCGCAGAGCAAAGTGATAGTGATATTTCTTATTATGAAGAAATATCACATCTTGGCATTGAAGAGTTTTTATATCAGGCAGGGCTTGATTTTTTACAGTATATTGGACTGATGAACGAGCTCTTTACCACGGGCAGACTCCCCCACTATCTGCCTGAAAATACGTCACGATATGAAAATTTTGCAGCACTACACCCTGAAATATCCTTTGGAGAGATAATTGCCTATGTGAACGTAAATTTGGATGTGGAATTCTACTACGGCATAGCTCCCGTTCCCGACCCGTATTTTGTCGGCGCACTGGTCAACAGTAATTTTATACTACCGGCAAACTGGGTGCCGTCCGATTTGACAAACATAGGGCAAGGACACATGCTCAGGGCGGAAGCCGCAGGTTTTTTCAGTGAGATGAGAGACGCATTAACCGAGGACGGGCTCAGGCTTCAAACCATCTCAACATTTCGCTCATATGACACCCAAAGAGGAACTCACAGAAGGGCTGTATACAGATTCGGGCAGGAGTCGGCAGATAGACAAATTGCCCGCCCCGGACACTCCGAACATCAAATGGGTCTTGCCGCAGATATACTACACAGAGGTGGATTTTCACTTATGACACAAGCGGAGTTTGAAAACACTGAGCAATTTGAGTGGCTACTGGAAAACGCACACAACTTCGGTTTTATTCTCAGATACCCCGAAGAATACATGCATATCCACGGAGTTATATTTGAGCCGTGGCACTGGCGATTTGTCGGCGTTGAGATTGCCACTATTATGCATGTGCAAGGGATCTTATTATATGAAGAATTCTACGGACGCTACCTCACGTCTGATGTACTGAAAACAGTCCGTGACACGCTGCTAGGACACGTAGTCGCCCTGTCGCTGACAAGAGCAGATTACACGAACGAAGTTTTATCACTGAGATTCGGAAATTACAGTTACATCTTACTAGATGATATTTCCGCTTTGCTTATCGGCACAAAATCTGAATTTGTGCCATATGAAACTGAGGTGATTGAGCCGCCTGCAAACGGAATCCCGCTACTGTCCATGCCGACCACAGCGACTGTTATGCTAAATGACACAGAAACTGCGCTGTCCGCCAGAGAACTCGGCACGCTGACATTCTATCGCATCGACGAACTGGCCGGGGCACTGGACTTTGAGCTTGAGATAAGCGAAAACGGCACGGCAATAGCCATCTATGCCGCAATACTCCCCGCTGAGGAAGAAGATTCAGGAGAGCTTACTGTAGTTACAGTGGAAGTACCTGTGCCGCCAACAGTAGACGATACAATTACCTATGAATACGAAGCGGAAAGCCTGACGGAGTTTGAATCCACTCTACTATTAATCATCTTTGGAACGGCAGGTGCCGCACTGCTCGCCGGCATTATATTGTCACTGAAACTACGTCAAGGCACTAAGTAATCGCGTCGGTTTCGCCTTCCAAACGCTCAAAGATGGGGCTTTCTTCATCATATTCTAAGCAAACACAATAAAAAGCCCTGTGGTGAAGTTCCTCGGGAAGTTCAACTTCAATAAGCCCATTGTCCTCGCAGCAACGATAGGAAACAAACCCTAATTTCTCATTGTTGTGAAGCAAATAAGCGTTCGTAATCTTGTTTCCTATATTAAACAGCTCTACTCTGTATCTGGGTGTGAGCACATGCACAAACAGCTTTTGCGGCTTTTGTGTAAGTTCCAGACCAATTGGCTCATAAGAGTAATAATCAATCCCATGAGTACCGAAAATACCCTCGGCATTTTCATTTACATACTTGCCAACCTCATCAAGAACCGCGGTGCTCTGCTCGGGGACATTACCCGAGCCGTCAGGACCGATATTTAGCAAATAGTTGCCACCGCGAGAGGCGATTTTTAAAGAAAGTCGTATAATATCTTGCGGATTTTTCCAATTATTATCAAACTTGTTAAAACCCCACGTATCATTTAAAGTTGCAGGGACTTCCCAGTCACCATTGTATGTCAGCCTTGGAATAAAATTATCTGCCGTCGTCATATACTCGCCAAGTTCATTTCCTATCCTGCCGCTGACAATGCAATTTGGCTGTAGCGACTTCACAAGATCGTAAAGAGATTGGCTCTGCTCCGGCGTTGAGTCCATGGGCGTATCAAACCAAATAAGTCCAATTTCTCCATACTGCGTCAAAATTTCCTTTAGCTGTGGTTTTACCTTAGTGTCCAAATAAAGTTGAAAGTCCTTATGTGCATTTTCCTTGCGAAACTCAAATCCGTTCGGGTCGTGCCAATCCTGTGCTTGGGAATAATACAGCCCCAGTTTTAACCCATTCTTTTCGCAGGCAAGTTGCAACTGTTTGAGTACATCCTTGCCGTATGGAGTAGCCTTTACTATATTGTAATCACTACACTTTGAATCATACATGGCAAACCCGTCATGATGTTTTGCAGTAAAAACAATATACTTCATGCCCCAATCTTTAGCCTTTTTCGCAATCATATCCGCATCGAAATTAACCGGGTTAAACTCTTTAGCCAACTGCTCATAGTCAGCTACCGGTATGCAAAAATCATTCATAATCCATTCGGCTATTCGGGTAGTTGCTCTCCCTTTGTACTCACCCGCCAAAATCGAGTACAAGCCCCAATGGATGAACAATCCATACTTTGCTTCTTTAAACCACTGCTGTTTTGTGTCTTTCATATTGTGTTTCCCTTCTTTATCAATATATTTATCCTTTTACAGCACCGGCTAACATGCCGGACTGTATTTTTTCATGAAATATCATGTAAATAAGAATCATCGGAGTGACAGCTATAACAATGCTGGCAAAAATTGGACCCAACTGATCCTGATATCCGCCTTGGAAAGTCAGCATGGCTCTGGCAATATTGAACATAGACTCATTTGTAAGCAGTAGCATTGCGAAAATAAGCTCACCATATGCAAATATAAAAGCCAAAATTGCAACCGTAGCAATCACAGGTCTTGAAATCGGAAGCAATACTCGAACAAGCACACCAACTTCTGAACAACCGTCAATAATCGCCGCCTCGTCAAGCTCTTTATCGACCCCGGATAAATACCCCGTAAAGAGAAAAACCGCTTGCGAAAGATTGAATGTCGCATACACCATGCTTATGAACCAGTAGGTGTTCCTTCCTCCTATACGAGTTGCCAAACCCGCTATGGGAATTATCGTACTGTGTATCGGAACCATTACTCCGACAATAAACAAGGCAAATATCAGCTTATTCAGCTTGAAGTTCTTCCGTGCAAGTACATAAGCTGCCATCATTCCGACAATTATAACTATGACAGTTGATAAAGTCGCCATAAAAATCGAGTTCAGCACAGCCACACCCATGTTAGCACGCAAGAAAGCCGCCTCAAAGTTGCTCCACATGAATGTTTCCGGAATATTGAGCATACCCAGTAAAATACCCTCATTAGTGTTGACAGATGATATAAGCGTTATTGCAAGTGGAAACAATGTCATAAACGCCCAAATTGCTGCAAAGGCGTAAATTAATGTTGACTTTATAGTTCTGAAAACTTTCATACAACTCACGCTTCCTTTTCCTTAAAAGCTCTGACAAGTAAGACGCTTGATACCACGCCCAAAATTAGCAAAATCACGCCAATTGCACTACTCGACCCAAACATTCTGAAAGTAAATGCCTGATTGTAGAGCAGTGTTGCGGGAGTTTCGGAAACCCTGTTCGGACCGCCTCGTGTCATTGCCCACACCATGTCGAAGACACGCAGACACCCGGTTACACACAACACGGAAAAGACTTTGAAAAACTCTCTGGAAAGCGGAACAGAAATATAAAGTACTTTCTTGACTCCGGTGCAACCGTCAATTTCAGCCGCCTCATAAAGCTCATTTGGAATTGAAACCAAGCCTGCAGCAAAAATGAGCATATTATATCCCGCGAACATCCAAGTATTTACCAGTACCACTGACCACACATTTAATGTGGGCGTTGTGAGCCATGCTCTTGTCAGACCGTCCAGCCCGATTGCCCTGAGAGCCTGGTTGAGTGCGCCGAATGAAGGATTTAATATGTAAACCCACATGAGAGCAACAGCAGTAACAGATAACATGACAGGCATAAAATATGCAGTTTTCATGAACCCTCTGCCCTTTAACTTGGATGTAACGAGCAGCCCGAGTCCAAAAGATAGTGGCATAAGAATCAAAAAGCCACCAATCAGGAAATACCCCACGTTGACCATTGAATTCCAAAAGTCAGGATCTGTCAAAACACTGATGTAATTACTAATACCCACAAAAGTTACAGGTGCTCCGAAAACCCCGCCCCAACTGTGAAACGACAGATGAACTGTTCGTATCACGGGGTATATTATAAAGGCTGCCAGCATTATCAGAGCCGGGAGCAAAAAACCCGCTATGATAGCACGGCTTCTAAACCAGGTCTTTGCCTTCACAGTGTAACCACCTCACTTCATCGCCCGACTGCCGAATAAACTTCCGGCAGCCGGACGATACGAATATTTATCGCACTACTATTCTACGTTCAATTTCTGCGGCTGTTTCTTCAGGAGTATTGCCCATAGCAAGCCCTTGCAAGGCATTTCGCACTGTGTCAAGCATATGAGTTTCGGGGTCATATGTTTGTAGGTCAGTAAAAAGCGCGCTTGCATTATTTGCTATTTCACTTATTCTCTCCATGAGCGGATTTGGTGGGGTGGCCGCTGTTGGTGTAAATGCAGCAGGGTAAAGTGCCGCAGCTACCTCATTGGTTCCCGCAAAGAACTCCTCGGAGGTTATGAAGCGTAGAAATTCGATTGACGCTGCGACTTGTTCATCTGATGCGCCCAATCTCGAAACAAACCACATATCGGATGAGCCACCTTTGTTGACAGTCGAAAATGCAGGGTTTACTGTCGGAAACGGCATTATACCTGTTCTGTCATATACATCTGTTCCGAATATTTCCATGACAAACCATGATCCATCCCAGCGCATAGGAACATGACCTGCGGTAAACGCTGCTCTTTCTGTGTTGTAATCATTGTCGAGCACATCCACACCCAAAAATCCGCGTTCAAGCATATCTGATATGACACGGAATGTTTCAACCACTTCCGGGCTATCATAAGCAAGAGTTCTGTTTGCAAGTCTCTCTACAGAATCAGCACCGAGTGAACCTAATACGATTGCACTGTGAAGATGCCCAAGCCTCCACGCATCCCTTGCGCCTACTTGAAACGGACTGATTCCGACATCCATAAAGGCTTGTGAGACTGCCATCAGCTCAGCCCATGTAGTTGGAGGAGTGAGTCCTTGCTCTGCAAACATCTCTGTATTGTAGTAAAGTACAACTATGTATGCTTGGAAAGGAACACCCCATGTTCCATCAATGCCGTCATATCTTAATGCATCAAACATTGCAGGAAAGAACATATTATACCACTCCGGGTGTTGGTCTAAATATGGTTGCACATTCACAAGCGCATCAGCTTGCACATACTCCAGTACGCGAGTTCCGCCGTATTCAATAAATACATTAGGCGGCTCACCTATTGCAAATGATGTCCTAAGCATATCAAGGTATTCTGCTTCCGGCACGATATTGTTCATTTCTACAGTAATTCCATTGTCAAGTTCGTTAAATGCGGCAACCTGCTCTCTAAAAAAAATATCCGCAGGTATGTCTTGCCCAAATCTTGATACCACTGTGATGGTAACCTCATCGTCTCCCCCGTCTCCACATGCTGTCAGCACAGAAACTAAAACGACTACTGCTAGTAACACTAACCACTTTTTACCTTTCATCCTTAATACCTCCAAATTTTTTACTCCCTCTGCCCGAAAGAGAGATTCTTTCACAAAACGGAAACGTTTCCGTTTTGCATGTAACCCGCATTTTATCATGACACTTTTTCATTGTCAAGCATTTTGCATAAATTTACTGCTTTTTTTCGAATATTACTGTGCAGTTTGATTTGAACGCCGCTTTAATTTCACTTTACAGAGACCCTTCCTATGGTATAATGACTTAAATGCATATATCATTACGTGGTCGATTTATTGGAGGTTGTGATGACAACAATCAAAGACGTAGCCAGGCGGGCTAACCTTGGTCTCGCTACTGTTTCAAGGTATATAAACGGCGGAAATGTCCGCGAAAAAAACAGATTAGCTATTGAAGCGGCAATCCGGGAACTTAACTTTGAAGTAAACGAATTTGCGCGCGGACTCCGCTCTAAGCGTTCTCACACCATAGGCGTTGTTATCCCCGAGATGAGTGACATATTTATGACAACCATTCTCTCATATACCTCTGACATTTTACGAATAAAAGGCTACAGTATGATTTTTGCTGATTGCAGGTCTGATGACAACCAAGAACTGGAAGCTATTCGTTTTTTGCTGTCAAAAAAAGTTGATGGATTGGTTACCATGCCAACTAATCAAACGGGATTTCAGCTCATGCCGTTAGTAGAAAAAAATCTCCCTATCGTACTTGTTGATAGAGAGATTCGAGGACTAAGTGACAACGTACATGCGGTACTGGTAGACAATGCAAAAGCATCCGAAGAAGCCACTCAATTGCTTATTGATGCCGGACACCGAAATATAGGGCTCATACTGGGTCCCGAACAGATATACACTTCACGCCAACGTTTTCTTGGCTATACACAAGCATTTACAAATAGCCGCATTCCTCTGAATATGTCGTATGTTCAATATTCAGATTTTTCCGTTTCAAGTGGATATGAACGCACAAAACACCTACTGTCGGTCGCAAAGCCGTCAGCACTGTTCGCCACAAATTATTATCTGACACTTGGAGCAGTAATGGCAATAAATGATATGCGCCTATCTATACCCGGTGATATTGCGGTAATTGGATTTGACAATATGCAAGCATCAAAGGTACTAAAACCGCAACTGACACTAATAGAACAGCCATTAGAGAAAATAGCGGAAAACACCGCGGAAATCATGCTCTCCGCGCTAAGGGGTGAACTGAGTAAAGCGGAAGTCAGAATACTTCCCACAAAATTACATTTAGGCGACTCTGTGTAAGACGCCGAGTATTCAGTGGTCGTGACCGCAGCAACAGCAGGACTCGTCGTGGTCATGGTCGTGACCGTGGTCATGTGCGTGTTTGAGTTCATCATGCCTTTTCTCAATATAATCAGACATAATAAACCCTCTCACCTTTTCGGTCAAAAACTGCCTGAGCCACGGCTCGACATTCGGGTCAAGAAGCGCAAAATCTATCACTGTTTCAAGATAACCCTGCAAATTGCCCGTATCATAACGCCTTGCCTCAAAATCCACAGCGACCATTTTACCGCTTCTGCAAAGATTACCCAGGCCATCAGTCAGCTGAATCTCTCCGCCGAACCCCGGCGGGGTATTTTCGAGTATCTCAAAGATTTCAGGCATCAAAACATATCTGCCCAAAATGGCATATTGCGAAAACACCTTGTCAGGAGTCGGTTTTTCAATAACATCAACAGCTTTAAATATCTTCTCCTCAAGCGGCTCTATCTTAAGCGACGAGTACCCCGCTATAGCCTCAAGGCTCACTTCCTGCGCACCAACAGCTGACATTTTATACTTTTCGGCAGCATCAATAAGTTGCTTGGTAACAGGAGATTCACCGAGCATAATATCATCACCCAAAAGCACGGCAAAAGGCTCATTGCCAACAAAATTCTTTGCAGTCCAAACCGCATGACCCAAGCCCTTGATTTCCTTCTGCCTTACATAAGTGATGTTTGCCATCTCTACAGTCTTGCGTACTTTTTCAAGTTCCACGGACTTATTTGCGCGAGTCAAACTCTGCTCCAAATCCGGATTATAGTCAAAATAGTCGTCAAGCGCATGCTTACCTCTGCCTGTGACAATAAGAATATCCTCAATGCCAGAATTAACCGCCTCCTCAACGATGTACTGGATAGCCGGTTTATCGACAATCGGCAGCATTTCCTTAGGAATGCTCTTTGTCGCCGGAAGCATACGAGTACCAAACCCCGCCGCAGGAATTACTGCTTTTCTAACTTTCATTACAAACACCTCTCAATTTCTTTAATAGAAGAATCACCCATAATCGCCAATAATCTCTGATACATTCCGGATTTTGACATATAAATCATCAAAGGCATACCGAACAAATACAACACACCGAGTTGCCCCAGCCCAACATATCCTGTATAGGCGATAAAAGTTGTTAAAAACGCATAACCTGTAAAACTGCCTACGATAAGCCAAGCAATCATCGCGCCAATCAAAATTGCATTGATAATAACCGGCGGCAAACACGCAAGCAGCTTCGAGCCAATTCTCTCACGACTCAAACTCTTGCCTATTTGCATAGTGCAAAGCCCTGCGAGCAAAGAAGCAAGCGAACCGACGACGACATCAATAAGCCCGTAAGGACTAAACATATTCGCTATGATACAGCCTACAAATAAGCCCGGTACGGCAACCGGAAAAAAGAACGGCAAAACCGCCAGCACCTCCGCAAAACGAAACTGCAAAG
>Ga0209755_10001904_pt1 | contig 30311 bp, 28 predicted proteins | sample TergutCo191P1_FD_187301 | JGI IMG/M metagenome (GOLD analysis project Ga0209755, IMG submission 187301) | Cornitermes sp. P1 segment gut microbial communities from Petit-Saut dam, French Guiana - Co191P1 (SPAdes) (version 2) | ecosystem: Host-associated > Arthropoda: Insects > Digestive system...
CGGGTTTCGCCCCCAGCAGTCTGACGGCCGATTTCCTGTGGTAGCCGGTCAGCCTGGTGAACTCGTCCAGCACCGCCTTTTTCTCTTTCCTTGTCGCTTTTTGGTAACGGGGCCTGTATTCCCTCGTCACAGCCTGCCTCTCTTTCATGTTCAACCCCATTCGGACGCCCTCCTGCCGGCGCCCCTAGTCTAATTTGGGTAACATTTTCTATTTGAGGCACGACCTCCTTTCGGTAACATTTTCGGTGAGGCAACGCGCATTCTCGACAAATATGGCCAGTGGGAGTATACTTGGGGTATGATTGTAAACATTGAAGTGCTGCGCCCCGAAGAGGCATTCAACCTTCTCTCGCACATGGCCAGATTTGGCCTCATACGCCTCGATTCCCCTTGCGAAAACGTTGCAGCCGCACCCGCGGCAAAACTTTCCGAGCGCTTCGCTGGTGCGTTGCGGCTTTCGGACGGGAAATACGAGGCATTCCAGAACGCCGTACGGGAGGGAAGGCTCGAATGGGCGCGGGATATTTGCTAGATTCGAATGTTATAATCGATTACCTGTCAGGCAAGATACATGCTCCCGGCATGAAGGCCATGTCCGATATTGTTGACATGACGCCGCAAATGTCGGTCATATCGCAGATCGAAATATCGCGGTTCAACGACACGACCGAAAACGAGGCGGTGCTTGCCAGTTTCGTGAATGCTTCGGTAATCCATCCGCTAAGTTCCAACGTGGTTGAGCTTACGATAGAGCTCTGCAAGCGGAGCAAAATAAAGATGCCTGATGCCATTATTGCGGCAACCGCTCGAGTCAAAGGTTTGGTTCTTGTCACTCGCAATACTGGCGACTTCAAGAATGTTCCCGACCTAGAATTGTTTAATCACTGGGAACAAGGACTGTCACTGGTATCATGACGGAGGCAAAAATGGACAACCCAAAAAAAAACATACCCCGTTGCCAATAGGCGAGGCGTTTTTCGATTCGATGATAGAAAACGGCTATTATTATGTCGATAAGACGCTGTTCATCAGGGATATCTTGGACAAGAAAGCCAAGGTTACCCTTTGCACCCGGCCACGCCGCTTCGGCAAAACGCTAAACCAGACCATGCTAAAGTGCTTCTTCGAGGACACCGCGAAACTTGGCGGCAAGGATATGCGGGCTCTCTTTAATAGCCTTAAGATAGAGGCCGCCGGGGAAAAATACCTTGAGCACCTGGGCAAGTACCCGGTGATATTTCTGAGTTTTAGGGGCTGGAAGCTGAACAGTTTCGAGGTCTCCTGTAATTCGGATGATAACGGACATCGCCGACGAATTTAAACGCCATGCCTATGCCGCAGATAGGATATCCGATCCTGCCGATCTTAAAACTTTTAGCAACTGTCTGGTGGCGAAGGCTCTGTGGCCGATTACCATTCATCCATCAAATTTCTGTGCAAATGCCTGGAGGACTGCCACGGCGGCACGCCAGCGGTATCGGCAAGGCGGTGATATTCGAGCTGAAATGGGCGGCCGAAATGCGCGATATCGTAAAAAAAAGCGAGGAAGCCCTGCAACAAATCGAAGACCGCATGTACGCCAAGGAACTGGAGGCGGAATGCTATACCGGCATCGTCAAGTACGGGATTGCCTTTTGCAAAAAAACTGCGTGGTTAGGCTGGGGAAATAGGGGCCCGGGCCGTCCCCCTTGCAAAAACTATCCAGCGGCAAATAGTTTTACTCGCCGCAGCCTTAACGCGTTCGACAATACCGAAATGGAGCTTGCCACCATTGCGATGGCGGCAATCATGGGGTTCAGGAGCGGGCCGCCGAAAACATGCCAAACGCCCATGGCTATGGGAATGCCGGTTACGTTGTAGACAAATGCCCAAAACAGATTTTGCCTGATGTTGGTCATGGTTTTTTTGCTCAAGATTATTGCGCTTGGTACTCCGGTTAAGTCGCCGCGCATAAGTACGATGTCGGCGGACTCTATTGCGACGTCCGTGCCGGTGCCTATGGCGATGCCTACATCGGCTTGGGCAAGGGCCGGCGCGTCGTTGATGCCGTCGCCAACCATTGCCACTTTTCGCGTGGAGGCCGTGGCGTTTTTTTGCTGAAGCGTTTTTACGTTTGCCGCCTTGTCCTGGGGAAGCACTTCCGCCAGAACGTTTGTTATACCGGCCTGTTTGGCCACGGCCAGGGCGGTACGTTTGTTGTCGCCGGTTATCATTACCACGTCTATTCCCATTTTGCGCAAAGCGGAAACCGCAGTTTGGCTGGTGGGTTTGATGATGTCCGCCACCGCGATAATCCCCGCCGGTGCGCCGTCTATGGCAACGTACATTGGGGTTTTGCCTCCCTCTGCAAGCGTGTCCGAATCCACGGCGTAAGCGGCGGTGTCAACGGCGTTAACATCCATCAGGTGTTTGTTCCCCATCAGAATCCGTCTGCCGTTAATCCGCGCTTCTATGCCCTGGCCCGTGATCGCGTTGAAGTGGGACGGTTCCGCAAGCGTAATTCCATTTTCGGCACTTTTGTTAACAATGGCCTGCGCAAGGGGGTGTTCCGAATTCCGTTCCGCCGACGCGGCAAAAAGCAGAAGTTCGTTTGCACTATAATCGCCTTTTGCCACGATGTCGGTAACGTGGGGTTTGCCTTCGGTGATGGTACCGGTTTTGTCCAACACCACAGTTCCAACCCTGTGCGCGGTTTCCAGCGATTCGCCGCTCTTGATCAGTATGCCGTTTTCCGCGCCTTTTCCGGTGCCCACCATGACGGACGTGGGCGTGGCAAGCCCCAGCGCACAAGGGCAGGCGATAACCAGAACCGTGATAAAAATGCGCACGGCAAACCACAGCGTTTCGTTACCCAAAAAGTACCACGCCAGACCAGACAGAACGGCGATAACGATAACGGCGGGAACGAACTTTTCGCAAATCCGGTCCGCAAGGGCCGCAATGGGCGGTTTGGAACCCTGGGCTTCGTCCACCAGTTTTATTATCTGGGACAGCGCGGTGTCTTTGCCCACTTTTGTGGCGCGGTACTTTACGGAACCGTTTTTGTTAATTGACGCGCCAACAATGTCGTCCCCGGCGGTTTTGTTTACCGGCATACTTTCGCCGGTGAGCATGGATTCGTCAACGCTGGTTTCACCTTCGGTAACAATGCCGTCAACGGGCATCTTTTCCCCGGGGCGCACCACGATTATATCCCCCACGACAACCTCGTCTATGTAAACTTCTGTTTCCGCGCCACGGCGAATTACCCTGGCGGTTTTGGGGGCCAGGCCCATCAGTTTTTTTATCGCCGCGCCGGTTTTGCCTTTGCTTACGTTCTCGAAGTATTTGCCTAGAACGATTAGCGTAAGAATAACGCCGACGATTTCGAAGTACGGTTCGTAGTGGCCGCTGGCGAACACGTTCATCCAGGTTAGATAAAGGCTGTAGGCAAACGCCGCCGCAGTGCCTTTGGCGATAAGCGAATCCATGTTTGGCCGGCGTTTGACAATGGCGCCAAAACCTCTGGCGTAAATCTTCCAGTTTACCAGCATAACCGGAACCGTCAGCAGTAATTGTATAATGACGTTTGCCGCCGGGTGGTGCATGGGGTTAATCCACGCCGGCAAGGTAATCCCGAAAATATATTTCAGTGCCATTGGCACCATGGAAATTATGAACAACGGCACCGTAAAAATTACGGAGACCACGAAACGCCGCCAAATGGCCCGGTTTTCCCCGGCGCTACGGACTGCCTCCACGTCAACCGGCTCTTCCTCCAGAAGTCTGAAGCCGGCGTTCTCCACCAATTTTACGATTTCCATAATGGAGACCGCTTCTGGGCTGTAACTTACGTGAAGTTTTTCCGTGGCGAAATTTACGCTGGCTTCGGTTACGCCGTCCGGTTTGTTCGCAACGCGTTCAATGTTTTTTGCGCAACCGGCGCAGCTCATGCCCTGGATTTTGAATATCCTTGACACTGTTTGGGGCGGCGAAAATGTTTGCATGTTTTCCCCCGTGGAAGTTTAATTGTCCAGTATCGTTATCTCCACGCGGCGGTTTCTCCAAGCGGACTCCCCGGCGTGATACGCAATCATCCTTTCCGCGCCGTAGCCGCGAACGGTTATACGATTGGCCGGGATGTTCAGGCCGATAAGGTAGTCGGCCACAACCCCGGCCCGGTCAACCGTGAGTTGCATACGCTGCTCCGCGGTCATTGAGCCTAAATTGGCGTGCCCGGCCACCAAAAGGTTCCGTTCCGGGAAGAGCCCAAGTATTGCGGCAACCTTGCCGATTTCCTCGCTCCCGCCCGGAAGCATGGCCGCAGTGCCGCTCTGAAAGTGGATGTTCTCCGGCAGCAACATTACGCCGTTGTCAACCTCATGCACCAAAACGCCCCGAATGCCAAGGTGTTCGATTTCCTCCCGGATGCCAACGCGTTCGAGTTCCCCGGGTATAACGGCCACTCTTTGCGCTGGCGGGGGCGACACGCGCCGTTCCGGAATGCGTACGTGGTTTGAAACGGTAATGCTGGCTCCCGGAATCTGGGGGGCGCTGTTGCGGATAACAACGTTAACCCCTCCGGAATTGGCGTACAGATTGGGCGACTGCGGCGCGGCGGATCCGGCGTTCGCGGGAAAAAGCACCACCACGTATCCGCCGGGGGCAAGACCGATGGCCCCGGCCGCAGCAACCGAAACATCTATTATCCTTTCGGCAGATTTCGGAATGCGCCCGGTTACGGTAACCGTGGCTTCCACGCCGGTTGCAACGTTCCTTATGGTCGGCATGGAACCTATGGGCAGACTGGGATGCGCGGCCCTCAGTCCGCCGCCGGTCATTTCCCGGGTGGCCCTTCCCGTTTGGATGAAATTCGTCAGGTCCACCTGTGCCGCTACAATGCCGCATACGGCGAAGAGCCACGACAAAAACAACGCCGCCTTTTTCATTCCGCCATTCCTTCTCTATATTGCAATTCTACTATTGCAATTCTACCGCCAGTGCCGGTAATTTTCAAGAACCTGGTTCCCGGTTTCGGAACCCGTACCGCTTTCATGTTTTTTCAGGCAATTATAGTGGATGACGGTTACTGCCTGTGCGATGGCCCAAAGAGCCTTTCCGGCACAAAACGGTTTCAAACAAAACCGCGCTTCGCGCCCCGCGCCGAAATTTTTCCGCTCGCGTTTGTTCGCCCTTTGGGCGATCCCCTCAACGAGGGGACGTGTCCGCTGGCCGTTGTCCGGCCGCGCGTAAGGTTATTGTACCAGAAATCCCCGGAAAAACCATCCCCGGTTTACTCCCGTTTTTTTCGGTAGTTTTCTCCCGGTATTCGTTTGCGCTGACGCGAGGCAATGCCAGGCATTGTAATTCCTGGCCGCGGGCGGTATATTCATAAAACGCGACCCGAACGGCAAGGACAAAACCATGAAGCAACCGAGGCGAAAACAGAAGCGGGAAACCCGGCACATATTCGATCTCACCATCAAGTACCTTTTGCAGAAGACAAGCCCGGCCAACACCGTGGCTCTGGTCAACGCGCTTTTTGACAGGCGGTACGCCCTGGACAGCCCAGTGGACTTCGCGGCAATCGAAGACGTGGTAAAGCGCGGAAGCAGCCTCGACCTTTTCCGCGCGGACATTCTGCTGAACGTGGCGGGCGACGGTTTCGCCATCGAGTTCCAGGCCGGCCACGACGAAACAATCGGCCTGCGGATTTTCGAGTACGGCTTTGGACACGCCCGCCGCGCCAAACGGATATCCGGCAACGGGGAACTCATAGAAATAGAACTTCCGGACGCATGCGTGGTTTATTTCGAGAACACCAAAACCACGCCGGAGCGGATAACGTTCAGGCTTTCAAGCAAGGGCGGCGACGCATCTTTCGACTACAAGGTGCGGGTTTTCAAAATGGAGGAGCAAAGCCTGGAAAGCCTGGAGCGGCAAAGGCTTATGGTGCTTTTGCCGTTCTGCCTTCTGCGGCTTCGCAAGGAACTGAAACAGGGGAAGGCGACGGCGGAGGAACGGCTGACAACGGCGCGGAAGGAAAAGCGTATGCTCGAAAACCTTGAGGACGTACTGATACGCGCCCTGGACTGTGGCGTTTTGGGCACGGCTGACGGTATAATGATAGCGGAGAGCATCTCGCGGATGCACAAGGAACTTTACGGGACATACCCGGAATTTCAGGAGGCGAACATGGTTGCGAACCTAGAGGCTGAGCACAGGCGGATAGGGCTAAGGTGGGCATACGATATAGAGGAACTCATCAAGAAGGCCGAGGCCAAGGCAAGGGCGGAGGCCTGGGCCAAAGCGGAGGCCCAGGCCGAGGCCCGGTTAATCGGCCTTCTCAAACAGGGGCACACCGTGGAAGAAGTGGAAAGGCTGCTGGCCCGGGAAAGGGCGAAAGAAGCCGACGACGCTTGCCGGGACATGCCGCAGTAAAAGCTGGAAAGTCCCGTCTGTGCCGTTGTGCCCGCAACGCGAAAGGCTGCCGGGTTACCGGTTTAGCGCCGTGGTTACCCGGTGAGCGTTACGCCCCCGCGTTAAATGCCGCCCAGCTTTCCTGGTTTGCGCCAGACGCAACGGGGCGTCAAACGGCGGGGGCTGTTTGACGCCGCCGCCGGGGAAGGCGTTCCGGGACCGGGCCGTCAAAGCAGGGGCGCGGGCAAGTTCCGCGGTTCTGGCGCAAAACGCAACGGAAACGCGCCCGCCCGGGGGAAGGGAAAACACCCGCTTTCCCGCGCGCGCGCCCGCAACCCCGGCCGGCGGACCGCCCGCCGCCTACCGCAGCCTTGTGAACGTCAGTTCTTCACCCCACATCTCAATCGTGAGGCTGTTGCCGCTTATGCTGAATGGCCCTGTACTGGTATCGCCATTAAAGGTCACCGTGAGATAATTGCCGGCGATGGTGTATGTTCCGGCCTCTCTGTCGGTGCCCCACGTGCCCGATTCCGTAAGTACGACAGTCCCGTTGTCGAACGTAAGCGTTATGGTATCCCCGCCGTGGGTAGCACCCCACATTCCGCTCAGCCGGTCCCCTCCGCAGCTTGCCGCCGCCAGCCCGATTCCCGCGACAAGTGCGACAATCCCGATAATTCTGAATGCGTTTTTCATAGAAAAACCCCTTTCGCGGCTCCCGCCGTCCGCCGGCGGGCCGCCGCCCTTGTTTGTCCGCCCTTTGGGCGATCCCCTCAACGAGGGGACGTGTCCGCGTTCCGTCGTCCGGTCGCGCGTAAGGTTATTGTACCAGAAATCCCCCGGAGAACCATCCCCCGGTATACTCCCGTTTTTTTAGGGAGTTTTCTCCCGGTTTTGACAAACGGGTTTGCAAAAGCGGCTCTTCCCTGCCGTGTTGCCATTTCCTGTTTTCGGCAGTAAAAAGGAGGGGCGTTGTACGCAACCTTCGATACGTTTGAAAGCCCGCGTTTGATTTTCCGGCCGCTCCGGGGTAAGGTGAGTCCATGGACGAAAAACACCCGCGGGGCGGGGAAACGGTGCCGACGGGAAGTCTTTACGACGCGGAAACGCCAGAGGAAATCCGGCGGCGCTACGGTCTGCTGGCGGAGGGATTGTCGTGGAAGGGCGGCTTCCCGGCGGAATTCGCGCCGGAGCGCGGAAACTTAAGATTTTTCAGTGCGCCGGGGCGAACGGAGCTTGGCGGCAACCACACGGACCACAACCGGGGAAGAATGCTGGCCGCTGCGGTTCATCTGGACATGGCGGCCGCCGTCGCGGCGCGGGACGACCGTCTGGTTTTCCTTCGCTCCGCCGGGTTTCCGGACACGGTCGTGGATTTGGGCGGGGGAAAAACCGGTCTTTCCCCCCGGCCGGAGGAACGCGGAACCGCGGCCGCCCTGGTCCGGGGCGTGGCCGCCGGTTTCGCCGCCCGGGGAGTTGCGGTGGGGGGATTCGCCGCCAACGTTTCCTCGCGGGTGCCTCTGGGTTCCGGGCTGTCCTCCTCCGCCGCGCTGGAAACGCTTTTGGGGCGTATATTCGACGGGCTGTACTGTCCGGGGCGTTTTTCCCCCATGGAACTCGCCCGGATTGGCATGGAGGCGGAAAACGTTTTTTTCGGTAAACCCTGCGGGCTGATGGATCAGGCGGCGTGCGCCCACGGGGGGACGGTGGCCATGGACTTTTCCGCCTGCTCGTCTTCCGGCGATCCGGCGGCGGAAAGCGTCGCGTTTGACCCGGCCGCCGCCGGTTTCGCCCTTTGCGTGGTGGACACCGGCGGAAACCACGCCGACCTTACCCAGGACTACGCGGCGATTCTGGCGGAAATGGGGGAAGTTGCGCGGTTTTTCGGCAAGTCCCTCCTTTGCGATTTGGACCTTTCCCGGGTGCTGGCGCACGCTCCGGCCATTCGCAGGGCCGCCGGAGACCGCGCCCTGCTTCGCGCCGTCCACTTTTTCGGCGAAAACCGGCGCGTGGCCCAAATGGCGGCCCTGCTGGACGAGTCCGGCGCGGCGAAGGACCCGGCCGAAAAACGGCACGTCATGGAGCGGTTTCTGGACGCGGTGAACGAATCCGGACATTCCTCGTGGGAGCTTCTGCAGAACGTTTATTCCCCCGGAACCCCCGGCCGGCAGGGACTGTCCCTGGCGCTTGCCGCGTCCGTGGAGTACTTCCGGGAAACCGGCGCAAAGGCGGCCTGTCGCGTCCACGGCGGCGGTTTTGCCGGAACGGTGCAGGCATACGTTCCGGCGGAGGCGCTGGACGGCTACCGCGCTCGAATGGAGGCGCTGTTTGGCCCCGGCTCGCTCACCGTTTTGCGGATACGTTCCGCCGGTGCGGTGGAGGTCAATCCGGAGGGCGGTTAATCGGCGGCACGTAACGTTCAAAAGCGTTTTAGCCTTCTGACGCGCGAATTTGGGCCGACGAGCGGTTTCGCCAATCAGCGATTCGGTCTTGTAGATTTTTCGTGCAAAACAGCTTGACCTACTTTTCGTAGTGCGTTAAAGTTTTCCTAAAGGGCTGTTCCGTTTTCGGGGCGAATCGGACGCGCGCGGTTTTTTCGCGGGGGCCGGTTCCCGGGGCGATACCCTGGGGATCGCGGCGGCGAAATGTAAGTTAAGCAAGTGAAGGAGCGCATTTATGAAAGTTACGGATATCAGGATACGCCGGGCGGTCGGCGAGGGCAAGTTCAAGGCCTACGCCACCGTTACGTTCGACGACTGCTTCGTGGTGCACAACGTCAAGGTTATAGAGGGACTTACCGGCGAGCTTTTCATCGCGATGCCAAGCCGACGGGTTAAACCGGGCGAGTACAAGGACGTGGCCCACCCCCTAACCCCGGAATTCCGCGCGGAAATGCAGGCGTGCGTGCTGGAGAAGTACAACGCCGGCGGCCCCGACGACACTTTCGGCCCAAAGGTAAACCTGGAAGACGACGACAATATAGGGAACCGCTGATTAACGGCACCTTCGATGCCTTGCGCGGCGGGAGCACCGGCGAAAACCGGTTTCCGACCGGCGTTTTTCGCGTTCCGGGCTTGCCCGGCGCGTGTTTTTTACTCCACCCCCGGCCGCTGGAAGGCCGGTAAGCAGGGCGTTTTCCCCGGGGGCCGAAAAGCGCATGAACGAGACATTACACCACGAGAAGGCAGTTTCCTCATTTAGAATTGCTGGAATCGCAACCAAAGGGCTTGACAAGGAAGTTAGCCAATAGTAACATGTTAGCAGGTTAGTCTGAGCTAACTGTTTTGCCCAAAGGGGGATGGAAATGTTGCGGTGGATAACCGGGATTACGCAAAAGATTGAATGCCGGGCGGCAAAATCGCGGGCCGTTTACTGGCTTGCTTCCCAATACTATCGGGACGTGGTTCAAAAGGAAATTGAGCTGGCGGGCATCACAAAAAACGACCACATCCTTTGCATCGGCGGCGGCATTTGCCCCTTTAGCGCCATTTTGTTTCACCAGGCAACCGGTGCCAGGGTAACGGTTATCGACAACAACACTGCCTGCGTTCCACAGGCGCAACGGGTTATCGAGCGTTTGGGCCTGGGCGGGCATGTGCGAGTGTTTTGCCAGGACGGGGGCAGCGCGGAGCTTTCCCTTTCGGAGTATTCGGTTGTGCATTTTGCCTTGCAGGTTTCCCCGATGGAGCGCGTGTTTTCCCGGGTTGAAAAGCAGGCGGCGCATGGAACAAGGCTTCTTGTCCGCAGGCCCAAAAGCCGTTTGTGCGGTTTGTACGGTTGTCTGCCGGGTTTTGCGCTGGCTTGCTGTCCGCATATCACCCACAAGGCCCGCAACATAGGCAGTACCCTGCTTTACGTTAAAGGGGAGCGGTTGCATGAAGAAAAAGTGGTTGTTCACGGCGCTGCTGGTTCCGCTCCTTCTCTTTGCCCTGTCGCGGCTTGACGCGGAAAGTCTGTTACACAGCGTAAAGCAAATTCCCCTGTGGCTGGCGGCGTTGCTGGTTGGCTTGCAGATCGTTTCGCAGCTTTTTGTAAACCTGCAATGGCACCAAATCGCGAAGTTTACCGATGCGAAAGTTTCCTTTGGCAATATGTTTTACATAAACTGCCAAGGTGCGGTGATGGATTCGATCACTCCCGGAGTAAAGGTTGGCGGTGAGGTTACCCGTGCCGTACAGATTAGCCGCAGGGGAAACTGTTCCGGAGAACAGGCGGCCTCTGTGGTGGCGTTGCAGAAGTTGTTTAGTTTGAGCGCTTTCTTTTTCATCAACCTGTTTACCGTGGGGTACCTTATCGGCAGAGTGCCGTTGTTGCAGGTTCGCTACGTGCAGTTTCTTGTTTACGGCATTCTGCTGTTGTTTTTACTGCTGTTTGCGGGCATTTTTCTTGCACCCCAACGAATAAAGGCGTACCTGCAATCGCGAAAAGAACCACGCTTTTCATGGACGTGTAGAGCAAGGGGCTTCTTGCTAACGTTGCTGAATCAAGTTGCTTCGATTCGGAAAAACACCAAGGCCTGGATTCTGCTTTTGTTGCTGTCCTTTTTAATCTGGCTGCTTTACCCCGTAAAAATGTATATACTGGCAGTGCAGTTTTTTCCGGATACCGATGCGGTTTACATTGGGGCCGTAACCTTTGCCGCGTACATGGTTGCCATGATTCCGATTTTCCCGGGGGGACTGGGAGGGTTCGAAGGCACTATGTCCGGTTTGTTTTTGGCGATGGGGTTTGCGGCAAGCGATGCCGTTGTGGTAACGGTTTTGTTCCGGTTTATCACGTTTTGGTTTGTCATGCTGTTTAGCCTTGGGTTCATAGGCTTTTGCAAGGTTGTTACTATTTTTGAAAAACAGGGATAAAGGTCGCAAGGCCTGCGGCCCCCTCCCCCCAGACCGCCCCTACTCCCGTATCTGACCCGAGCCGCTTACCAGATACTTAATGGTGGTAAGGGCCTCCAGACCCATTGGCCCACGGGTGTGGAACTTCTGCGTGCTTATTCCCAGTTCCGCGCCAAAACCGAAGACTCCGCCGTCGGTAAAACGGGTGGACGCGTTGACGTACACGCAGGCGGCGTCAACCCCGGTTCGGAACCGCTGCGCCGCTTGTAGATCTTGGGTTAGAATTGCCTCCGAATGTTTTGTCCCGTAGCGGTTAATGTGGGCAATGGCCTCGTCGCAGGAACCCACGGTTTTTACCGCAAGAATGTTGTCAAGGAATTCGGTTTCCCAGTCTTCCTCGACGGCATCCTTGACACAGGATGGAACCGGTTCCACTTTTACGGCGGCCCTTGATTCGGTATCGCAGCGGAGTTCCACTTTGCCCGCGAATCTGGCCACCAGTGCGGGCATAAGGCCGGAAACCGCGTCACGGTGTATCAGCACGGTTTCCACCGCATTGCAGACACCGGGTCGCTGGAGTTTGGCGTTCGCAATTATTTCCACCACGTTTTCCTGATCGGCGCTGGGTTCCACGTAAATGTGGCAATTTCCTTCGCCGGTTTCTATAACCGGGATGCGGGCGTTTTCCACCACGCGCTTAATCAGCTCCCTGCCCCCCCGGGGGAGTACCACGTCGATCCAGCCCCGCGCCGTAAGTATTTCGTCCACGTCCTTGCGACTGCCCCGGTTTGCGGGATCCAGCGCGGCCATATCCGCCAGGGCTACGGCATCGGGGATTCCGCCGCCGGTTTCCAGCCCGGACTTTATGCTCGCCACCAGCGCCCTGTTTGATTCCAGCGCGGATGACGAACCGCGCAGCAGGATGGAACAGCCGGCCTTGTACGCAAGGGCGGCACAGTCCACGGTAACGTTGGGCCGGGATTCGTAAATGATGGCGGCAACACCCAGCGGCACGGAAACCTGTTCCACCAGCAGGCCGTTGGGCAAAGTCCACCCGGCGCGAATCGTGCCGACGGGGTCTTTCTGCCGGATTACAACATCGACCCCTTCGATAATGCCGTCTATGCGTTTGTCGTTAAGGGAAAGTCTGTCAACAAGGCTTTCCTTCATGCCGCCGGCGCGGGCTTTTTCCACGTCGCGGGCGTTTGCCGCCAGTACGGTTGCCCGGTCGCGGTCGATGGCCGCCGCCGCCGCCGCAAGGGCCCTGTTTTTCGCCGTCGCGTTTTCCGTGGCCAGCCTTGCCTGCGCATATTTCAACGCGGCAAAAAGCGGTTGAAGTGAGCTCATGGGTGTACCATAGCAGAAAACGCTGTTTTTGTATACGCCTTTGCAATGTTGTCAGGGCAATTGGTGATAAGAACTAGTGCACCACGAAAGCTAAATCAGTGGAGATCAGGGTCTGGCGAAGGTACACGGCAACTCCGTGCTGCGGAAGAAGCGTGTACGGGGAAGGGAGGGTAAATACTGCAATTTTTCCAAACCGCCCCCAGTTTACCGCCAGGCGGGAAACCGGAACCCAAAAAGGCGCAAAGCGTAAAACGCGCGGTTTCGGGAAGTTTTCGTCGCATGGGTGTATTTGTCCCGCGGGCAGTTTGGAAAGTCAAGTGGCCCCGTTTTGAAAAAACCGCCCCAATCCAAATACTTGACAAAAACCGCGCTTACGGGCTATTCTTTCCCCGTACACAGGATCGCTTTGGGGCGCGGAAAAGTTGCCCGAGGCTTTCGGCGGGGTTGACGCAATTTGCGTTTTCCGTTACAGTGTTTGTATATACGCGGGAATAGCTCAGTGGTAGAGCGCGACCTTGCCAAGGTCGATGTCGCGGGTCCGACTCCCGTTTCCCGCTTTCGTTGTTTCCTTATACGGAAGCGTGTCTTGTGTCCTACGGGCGGTTTTTCGCGGGATCGCCGGTGCCGACATTAACATAGTGACTTTTCGAAAAGAGGGGCCGCGAAAGCCTCTTTTTTTGTTTGCGGCCGGGTTTGAGGCCCCTCCGACGGTCGGGTTTTTGGAAAGCGGAGGTGCGGCGTCATGCGATATTCGGCAAGAGCCGACAAACCGGAGGACGGGGAGCTTGCCGCCCTTAGGGCGGCGCTGGAAGCTCGCCTTCGCGGGCCGGGAATGGAGCTTGTCGAGTTCGACGTTTTCCGGAGCAAGGGCATCGTGCGGATTCGCGCCGTTGTGTACAGGCCGCCTTTCGACGAAAAGGGCGCTTTGGGAACGGACGACTGCGCGCGGGCGTATCGGGCCATTCGGCCCGATCTGGAGGGGGCTTTTCCGGGGGCGGAGCTTTCGGTGGAGGTTTCCACCCCGGGGATAAACCGCAAGGTCAGGGACGGCGCGGAGCTTGCGCTTTACCTGGGCAGGGGCGTGCGCTGCTGGAGAACGGATATTTCGGACTGGTCTGTCGGGCTTCTGGAGGGAGTTGACGAACAGGGCATTATACTAAAGGGAAAAGAGGGGACGATTCGGCTGGACTACGGGCTAATCGCCAAAGCCAGACTGGATCCCTCGCAGGAGGATTAAATTGGGTATCGATCTGTCGGAGGCAATCCAACTGTTGAGCCAGGAGCGTGGGCTTTCGGAAGAACTTATCCACAGGACCATCGAAAACACGCTGATGGCCGCCTACAGGAAACGTTTTGGCACGGACGAAAACGCCATCGTACGCTTTGAGGACAACAGACAGGTTTCAATATTATCGAAGAAGAAAGTGGTCGAGCACGACGACGTGTACAACCCGGTGGACGAAATAGATTTGCACGACGCAAGGGAGCTGAATCCGGAGGCGGAGGTGGGGGACGAGATGCTGGTTCCGGTGGACGCAAGCGAGTTCACCCGCCAGTCGGTACAGCTCGCGAAACAGACCGCGCGTCAGTCCATCAAGGAAATCCAGAAGGACAGCCTGTTTTCGGAGTTTAAAGATAAAGTCGGCGAAATTGTCATCGGCTATTACCAGCGGGAAAGGAACGGGGACATTTTCGTGGACCTGGGCAAAATCGAAGGCAAGCTGCCCAGAAAGTTCCAGTCCAGCAGGGAAACGTACCACCTTAACGACAGAATCAAGGCCTTGATAAAAGAGGTGAACAAAACCGCTTCCGGGCTTCAGATTGTCCTGTCCCGCACCGATCCGGAATTTGTGCGGGCGATTTTCGAGCTTGAGGTTCCGGAGGTTTACGACAAAACCATTGAGATACACAAAATAGTAAGGGAAGCCGGTTCCAGAACCAAGCTGGCGGTATACTCCAACCGCGACGACGTGGACCCGGTGGGTGCCTGCGTGGGGCTCAAGGGCGTGCGCATTCAGGCGGTAATCAAGGAACTGGAAGGGGAAAAAATCGACATTCTCAAGTACGACCCCGATCCGGCGCGATTCATCAAAAACGCGCTTTCCCCGGCGGAGGTTCGGCACGTAATTATTCTGGACGAAAGGTCCAAGAAGGCGCTGGCGGTGGTAAGCGACACGCTTCTGTCGCTGGCCATAGGCAAGCAGGGGCTCAATGTGCGCCTTGCCAACAAGCTTACGGACTGGATGATCGACGTGAAAACCGAAAGCCAGTTTGCCGAAATGGACATAACCGCGGAATCCAGACGAGCGGTGTCGGAGCTTTTCGGGGATTCGGACGCGGAGGAGTTTTCCCGCATTTCGGAACTTCCGGACGTTGATCCGGCGGTTGCCCAGTCGCTGCTTGACAACGGTATCGACTACATCGTCGACTTTCTTGACCTTAGCCAGGAAGAACTCGACGCGATGGAAAACGTTTCGAAGGAGCAGCTTGACGCTTTGCGCAGCCTAATCGACGACTCCGTTGAAATACTGGAGGAGGACACCGGAGAATACGACCGGGAGGAATCCGAGGCGGCAGCGGAGGAAGAAGAAATCACGGAAGAGGTGGAATGCCCTGAATGCCAGGCCAAATTTACCCTCGACACGGATGGCTATTCCGCCGGCACCATTAGTTGCCCCAATTGCGGTGCGGAATTGGAATTGAGCTACGAAAAAGAAGAAGAGGAACACGAGGAGTAAATGGCAGAGGAAACCGACAAAACTCAGAGACCGAAGGCGGAACTAATCAAGCGTACTCAGGCCGAATCCGGGGACGGAAAAGGATCCCCCGTAGGGCCGCTGGCGGTTGCGCCCGCAGGGGCGAGTGAATCCGGGGAACGCCGCAAAGTGATTGTGGTCAAGAAGAAACCTTCGGCGCCGGCCTCGCCTGGAAGCACCGGTACGGTGGCAAGGAAGCTCCAGCCTAAAGTCGTGGTTTCGGGTCCTTCTGCAAACAAGGGCCCCGGCGTTGTGTCAAAGGACACGCCAGCTCCGGCGGCGACACCGGAAAACGTTGCCGCGCCGGTACGGGGAACGCCTCCGGAAGCCGCCGAAAACAGGGGTGCCGCGCCATCGTCCGCGCCCGCCGGTTTGCCGCAGGGTGTAAACAGGGGCAGGCCGGCCACTCCGGCGGCGGGAACGCCTCCCGGTTCCCCCGCGCCTTTTCCTTTTGCCCAGCGTCCGGCGGTTGCGGCCGGCAGGGTTGGCGGCAGACTGGTTGGCCGCAGACCGCACGACGATAACCGCCCTCCGCACGCAAGGCATCACGGCGGCGGCGGCGGGCATGGCCACGGACACGGGCACGGCCCTGGGCACCACTCCGGCGGTTCCTTCGACCGGCGTCCTCCCGGCCCCGGCGGAAGGCCCGTCGGTCGTCCGGGGCAGCCCGGCGGTTTTTCCGGTCCAAGGCCCGGCGGTCACGGACACGGTCGCCCGGGCGGGGCTCCGCATCCCGGAGGGCCCAGGCCGGGAATGCCGGGCAGACCCGGTTTCGGTCCGCGCCCCGGAGTCGGACGCACCGGCCCGGGCTCTCCGCCTTCCGGCCCCGTGCCGGAAAACAAGGGCGCGACGAAACGCAGTTTTAAGGCCAAAAGGCCCGCCTACACCCGCAAGGAAAAAGAACTCGAAATGGAGGAAAAACTCCTCCAGACCAAGAAAAAGATAACCCACATTGCCAATTCCGTGCCCAAGACCATCGAGATGATGGAGGTCATTTCGGTGTCGGAACTGGCCAAGAAAATGAACCTCAAGGCGTCGGAACTTATCCAGAAGCTCATGAAGATGGGCATGATGGTAACGATAAACCAGCAGATAGACGCGGACACCGCGACCATACTCGCCGCGGAATACGGCACCGACGTGAAAATCGTCAGCCTGTACGACGAGACGGTCATAGAAACGGAAACCGACGAGGGCGCGGAAATGCTGCCCAGGCCGCCGGTGGTTACCGTCATGGGCCACGTTGACCACGGCAAAACCAAGCTGCTGGACGCGATTCGCAAGGCGGACGTGGTTGCCGGCGAGTTCGGCGGAATCACGCAGCACATCGGCGCGTACATGGTGGACACGCCCAAGGGAAGCATAACGTTCCTGGACACTCCGGGCCACGAGGCGTTCACCAGAATGCGCGCGCGGGGGGCACAGGTAACGGACATTGTGGTTCTGGTCGTGGCGGCGGACGACGGGGTCATGCCCCAGACCATAGAAGCGATAAACCACGCCAAGGAAGCCGACGTTCCCATTATCGTCGCGATAAACAAAATCGACAAACCGGAAGCGAATCTGGATCGCGTAAAAAGCCAGCTTTCCGAGCTTGGCCTTATGCCGGAGGAATGGGGCGGCCAGACGATGTTCGTCGAGATTTCCGCCCTACAGAAAACCGGCATAGATAAACTTATCGATACGATACTTCTGGAGGCCGAGCTTGCCGACCTCAGGGCCAACTTCAAGCGGACTGCGGAAGGCAAGATACTCGAGTCCAGAATCGACCACGGGCGCGGTATCGTGGCGACGGTTATCGTGGAGAAGGGAACGCTGGCGGTGGGCAACTGCTTTGTCGCCGGTACCTGGTCCGGAAAGGTTCGCGCCATTTTCAACGACCGGGGCGAAAAGCTGAAACACGCCACGCCGTCCATGCCGGTCGAGATTCTGGGTTTCGAGGGAATCCCGAACGCCGGGGATCCGCTGCAGGTGGTGGAGGACGAAAGGGTCGCCCGCGAGTTTTCCTCCAAGCGGCAGGAACTCAAGCGTTTCGAGGACGCCAAAAACCTTAGGCGCGTAACGGTGGACAACCTCCGCGACATGATCAACGACGGTTCGGTTCAGGAACTCAAGGTAATCATAAAGGCCGACGTGCAGGGTTCCGCCGAGGCGCTCCGCAGCAGCCTGGAAAAACTTACCACCAAGGAAATCAGGCTCCACGTCATACAGGCGCTTCCGGGGCCAATCAGCGAGGGCGACGTGGATCTTGCCATCGCGTCCAAGGCCATCGTTATCGGCTTCAACGTGCGCCCCCTGCCCAAGGCGAAAACCCTGGCGGATCAGGAAAAGGTAGATATTCGCAAGTACAACGTCATCTACAAGGCCGTGGAGGAAATACAGCAGGCCATGGAAGGGATGCTGAAACCGGAGACCAGGGAGGAAGTAATCGCCACGGTCGAAGTGCGCGACACTTTCAAGGTGCCCAAGATTGGGGTTGTCGCCGGTTGTTACGTCCAGAGCGGCACTGTCAAGCGGAGCGCCATGATCAACGTCATACGCGAGCAGATTGTCATCCATTCCGGAAAGATTGCGTCGCTGCGGCGTTTCAAGGACGACGTGCGCGAGGTGGTTTCCGGTTACGAGTGCGGTATAGGAATAGAGGGTTTCGACAACATACAGGTGGGCGATCAGTTTGAGGTAATCGAGACGATCGAGATTGCCAGGAAGCTCAGCAGCACTTAAACCGACGGTAATCGCATGGCGGAATTCAGAACCGAGCGACTGGGGCGGCAGATTCAGGAAATGATAGGCGCCCTTGTTTTGGAAGGCAGAATCAAGGATCCCCGGGTTTCCCCGTTCGTTTCGATTACGCGGGTGGACGTTTCGCGGGATCTTTCCTACGCTGACGTTTACGTTTCCAACGTCCGCGAAAAGGGCGACATAAAGCAGTGCGCGGAGGGTTTGCAAAACGCCGCCGGTTTTATACGTTCCAGACTTCGCGATGCCCTTCGCATACGCAAAATCCCCCATCTGCGCGTTCACGCCGATTCCAGCGTTAGGGAAGGCTTCGACATGATACGGAAAATCGGGGAACTGGTGGAGGGGATGGAGGAGTCCGGGTAGTGGACAAATTTGTATCAGGGAAGATGCATGCCTCTACGCCCCTCTACAAGCGTCATGTGCCCTATTCTGGGGTGGTTGCAACAAGTTTTGCCAACTACCAACGCGGGTTGCGCTGCTTAGTCGGCGGTTCCAAAGGGGCGGACAAGCCGGAAGCCCAGGCTGAAGGATCGCGAGGAGGGAATGAACCAGTACCGGAACGTGGAACGGGTGCCCCAGTCCGAGTAGCTCCAACTTCCGCCGCGAAGCACGCGGTTGGCCCCGGAAGACGCGCCCGCCGGGTTGGCCTGTGCCGCACTTGGGTACGGGCCAAACCAGTCCCAGACCCATTCCCACACGTTTCCGCTCATGTCGTAAAGCCCCAGGGCGTTCGGCCTTAGCTGTCCCACCGCCTGCGTTCGTCCGCCGCTGTTTCCGGCGTGCCACGCGACCAGGTTGGCGTTGTCGCTTCCGGAATAGATAAAACCCCCGGGCGACCCGTGCCCGCCGCGGGCCGCGAACTCCCATTCGGCCTCGGTCGGCAGGCGGTAGCCGTTTGCGGCCCGGTTCCAGGTTACGATTCTGTCGGTGCCGGTTCCGTTTATGCTGTACACAGGGGTAAGCCCGGCGCGGCGGCTTTTTTCGTTGGCGAACTCTATCACGTCAAACCAGCTTACGTTTTCCACCAGAAGATGGTCACCCCTAAAGTGGCTGGGGTTCGCTCCCATTACTTCGAGCCACTCCCTTTGCGTTACCTGGTGTCTGCTCATGTAGAACCCGTTTATCGTCACGTTGCGTGCGGGCAGCTCGGCACTGAAACAGCAGCAATTGTCGGCGGCGTTGCCCATAACGAAAGTACCGCCCTCCACGCGGATGAAATTGGGGTTTTCGTAATGCGACGTTTGCGCCGGCGCGAAAACCGGCGTAAAAAACACCGCGAACGCCAGCGACAGGCAGGCAAATCGTGGATTCATTGTATCCTCCTTTGTCCATGATAGCGCACTCCGGAGTGCCGGGCAACCGGAGGGCGGTGGTTCCGGCTAACCGGCGGCAAAAACCGCGAGCGAAGCCGCTGCAATCGCGTCGATATCGTCGTCGTCGATCCAGTAGTGGGTGACGAACCGAAACGTTCCGTTTTCCGGCGGGTTTACGAATATGCCGCGTTCGCGAAAACGCTCAACGGTTTTTTCGGCGGTCAGGGAATCGCCGGAGGACGCGGGGTGGTCCAGGAAAACCATGTTGATGTCCACGGCGGAGTCAACACGAAGGCCCTCGATTTGCGAAAGTTTCCGCGCCAGTTTTTTCGCCCGGCGGTGATCTTCCGCGAGAAGCCCGACGTGTTTCTCCAGCGCCACTATGCCGGCCGCCGCCGGGATTCCGGCCTGGCGCATTCCGCCGCCCATAATCTTTCGATTGAGCCTTGCCTCCCGGATGAAATCCGCAGAGCCCAAAAGCAGGGAGCCCAACGGGGCGCAAAGTCCTTTCGAAAGGCAAACCATTACGGAATCCGCTCCGGCGGCTATTTCGCCTGCGGTGCAGCCCAGCGCGACCGCCGCGTTGAAGATACGTGCCCCGTCCAGGTGCAGCGGCAGTTTCCGGTCTTCGGCAATTGCGCGTACCGCCTCCATGTTTTCCCGCGAAACGACCCTCCCAGACGAGTGCGCGTTTTCCACGCAGATCAGCGAAGTGGCCGGCGCATGCAGGTCGCGGCTTCGCACCCGCCTTGCGACATCCGCTGGATTCAGCACGCCGCCGGGGTCCGGAACGCACCGGGTTTGAACCCCGGCGATTACCGCAGCGGCTCCGGCCTCGTGCGCGATTATATGGCAGTCTTCGCCAAGAATCACCTCCGTTCCGCGCGGGCACCACGTAAACAGGGCGAGCTGATTCCCAAAGGTCCCGGTCGGCACGAACAGGGCGGCTTCCTTGCCCAGCATTTCCGCCCCCAGCGCCTCCAGCCGGTTTACCGTGGGGTCGTCCCCGTAAACGTCGTCCCCCACTTCCGCCGCCGCCATGGCCCGGCGCATCTCCTGAGTTGGCCGCGTTACGGTGTCGCTGCGGATGTCTATTGTCATGGTTTACAATAGCGGTAATCAGGATAGCGCGGCAATACGGGGTATTGACGCTTTTCGCACAATAAGCTACCTTTAATTATGTAATGCAAACATCATCATATGACGGGGGATACATGGCAGACACGAATACGGTTCCGGATTACACGTTTACCAGGGAATTGCTTTCCTTTATCGAGGAGTGGAAGTCAAAGCCGGGGAGCATCATTATGATTCTCCATAAAACACAGGAGACATTTGGGTATATCTCGCGGCCCGCTGCGGAACAGCTTGCCGTGCTTACCGGTATTCCCCTGGCGCGGATATACGGGGTTATCACTTTTTACCACTTTTTTAAGACAACCAAGCCCGGCAAGTATAAAATCGCCGTGTGCATGGGTACGGCCTGCTACCTTAAAGGGGGGCAGGACCTGATTGACGAGGCCAGACGCATCCTGAATCTGGCCCCGGACGCGGAAATTACTGAAGACGGCCTGTTTTCCGTCGATCCGGTGCGCTGCATTGGCTGTTGCGGCCTGGCTCCGGTGCTTACCGTGGGCAAGGACACCCACGGCAAGCTGTTCGAAAAGGGAATGATGGCGAACATAATCGCCCAGTACCGGGACGCGGAAGCGGCGGCGGCGGCGCAGTAGGGAGTCCGTTACGCACTTTACCTTGGCGGATATTATCGTCGATATTGCCCAAAACGCCTGCGAGTCGGGCGCGGGACTCGTCGAACTGGAGCTGAGGGAAACCGGGGGCGAATTCCAGTTTACGGTGCGGGACAACGGCAAGGGTATGACTCCGGAGGAGCTTTCCGGGGCAATAGACCCTTTCGTAACGGACGGGGTAAAGCATCCGCACCGCAAGGTGGGGTTGGGTTTGCCCTTTCTGCTTCAGGCGGCCGAACAGTCCGGCGGCGGCTGGAACCTGGACTCCGAAAAGGGCAGGGGAACCGCCGTCACGGCCTGGTTCGACGCGGGCAACATCGACACGCCTCCGGAAGGGGACGTGCCGGATATGTTCCGGATTGTCTTTATGTTTGACGGTCCGGAGGAAATCGTTGTCCGCCGGTTTCGTGATTCGGGCGGCAAACCCCCGCTGGATTACGAGGTTCGCAAGTCGGAGCTTGCGGACGCCCTTGGCGGGCTTGACGACGCGGGAGCGCTGGTTCTGCTTGGCAAATACCTGCGCTCGCTGGAAGAGGACGCGCCTTCTGAAGACGGCGCGTAAGTAAAATAGAGCATTGTGTGCGAAGGAGGAACTGAGCATGGCAAAAATGAGCTTGGATGAACTGCGGAAACTGCGGGACACCCAAAAAACGGAACTGCGCAAGCGCGATGTGGAGGGAAAGGAAATCCAGATCATCGTGGGTATGGGAACCTGCGGCCTTGCCGCCGGGGGAAGGGAAATCATGGGTACCTTCCTTGCGGAAGTGGACGCAAAGAAGCTGGTGGACAACGTGGTTGTGCGCCAGGTTGGATGCATGGGCCTGTGCCACTCGGAGCCGACGGTGGAGGTAATCGTCCCTGGTATGCCGGCCATAATTTACGGCAACGTGGATTCCTCGGTTGCGAAGGAAATCGTTGAAAAGCACGTCATCGGCAGGGAGCTTCTGGACGGTCGCATTCTGGATCGCCCCGCCGTGGACATTATGAAAGCGTAAAGGGGGAAAGATGGCATCGTACAAACACTACATTCTGGTCTGCTCCGGAACCGCCTGCGAGTCCAACAAGGGTATCGAGATTTTCGACAACCTTATTGCGGAGGCGGAAAGCCAGGGCAGGGCTTCCGAGGTGCAGATCGTCAAAACCGGTTGTTTCGGCTTCTGCGAGCGCGGGCCCATAGTCAAGGTTCTGCCGGAGGATTCGTTCTACGTTGACGTGGTTCCGGAGGACGCAAAGGAAATAATCTCGGAGCATATCGTAAAGGGCCGGGAGGTTCACAGGCTTTTGTACAAAGACGAAGGCCACGAGAAACCGGCGAACGCTATAGAGGACATTCAGTTCTACCAAAAGCAGGTACGGGTGGCGCTTCGCAACTGCGGCGCGATCAACCCGGAGTGCATAGACGAGTATATCGCCCGCGAAGGCTACCAGGGGCTGGAACACGTTCTGTTCGACTGGACTCCGGAGAAGATCATCGCGGAGATGAAGGCTTCCGGTATGCGCGGGCGCGGCGGCGCCGGTTTCCCGACGTGGCTGAAGTGGGACCTTGCCCGCAAGGCGGAAGGCGACGTCAAGTACATTATCTGCAACGCCGACGAAGGCGATCCCGGCGCGTACATGGATCGCTCGCTTATTGAAGGCGATCCCCATTCGGTAATCGAAGGGATGATTACCGCCGGCAAGGCCATTGGCTCCAACCACGGCTTTGTTTACATTCGCGCCGAATATCCGCTGGCCATCGAGCGGCTCAAGATAGCCCTGCAACAGGCCGGCGACTACGGGCTTTTGGGCAAGAACATACTGGGTTCCGGTTTCGACTTTGAAATCGAGATTCGCCTTGGCGCGGGCGCGTTTGTCTGCGGCGAGGAAACCGGTCTTATCAAGTCCATTGAAGGTTTGCGCGGAATGCCGGTGCCCAAGCCGCCGTTCCCGGCGAACAAGGGTCTGTGGGGAAAACCAACGCTTATCAACAACGTTGAAACTTTCGTCAACATTCCGCTCATCATGGTTAAGGGCGGCGAGTGGCTTTCCAAAATGGGAACGCCCGGTTCCCCCGGAACCAAGGTTTTCGCGCTGACCGGAAAAATAAAGAATTCCGGTCTGGTGGAAGTTCCCATGGGAACCACCCTGCGCGAAATCATTTTCGAGATTGGCGGCGGCATAAAGGACGGCAAAAAGTTCAAGGGCGTGCAGACCGGCGGCCCCTCCGGCGGTATTCTGACCGAGGCATCGCTGGATTTGCACATCGACTTCGAGACACTTACGGCAAACGGCTCCATGATGGGCTCCGGCGGTATGATCGTAATGGACGAGGACGACTGCGTTGTGGACGTGGCCCGGTTTTACATGGACTTCTGCGTGGACGAAAGCTGCGGGAAGTGTTCGCCCTGCCGCATCGGGACAACGCAGATTCTGCATCTGCTGGAAAAAATCGCCAACGGCAACGGCGAGGAAACCGACCTTGTGCATCTTGAGGAAATCAGCGTGGCCATGACCAAGGCCAGTCTGTGTATGCTTGGCGGTTCGGCGGCGAATCCGGTTTTGTCCACCATCAAGAATTTCCGCGACGAGTATCTTGAGCACATCAACGACAAAAAGTGCCGTTCCGGCAAGTGCAAAAACCTTTTGCGGTTTATAGTGGATCCAGTGAAATGCTCCGGTTGCGGTATCTGCGTCAGGAAGTGTCCCGCCGACTGCATTCTGGTTGAGCCGGAGGGCAAGGAATGGCCGGACAGGAACCCGAAGTTCAAGAAGCCGCCCTATGTTATCGACCAGGCCAATTGCGCCAAGTGCGGCGAGTGTCTGACCGCCTGCAAATTCAACGCTATAGCGCGGACCTAAAGGAGTTAACGGATGATAAACTTTTCGATAAACGGTATTCCGGTTCAGGCAGAGGAAGGAACCTCGATTCTGGACGCGGCCAGGAAGGCGAGCATTATTATTCCAACGCTGTGCTACAATCCGGACCTTCCCGTCTGGGGTTCGTGCGGCATCTGCATCGTGCGCGTTGCCGGCAGTCCAAAGATGATCCGCGCCTGTACCACGTTGGTTGACGGCAGTTTTGCCGGCAAGGATATCATAACCCACGACGACGAGATCATTAAAACCCGGCGCGTTGTTCTGGAAATGATTCTTTCGAACCATCCAGACGACTGTCTCCAGTGCGCCCGCAGCGGTTGCTGCGAGCTTCAGACCCTTGCCGCCGAGTTCGGTCTGCGCGAGGTTCCCTATGAAAAAATTGTCAACAAGTTTCCGGTTGACGATTCCAACCCTGCGATTATCCTTAACGCCGAAAAATGCGTGCGTTGCGGCAGGTGCGTAAAGGTCTGCCAGGACGTGCAGAACGTCTGGGCGCTGGAATTCCTGGGGCGCGGTTTCAAGGGGAAAATCGCCGCCGCCGCGGATATTCCGCTGGGCGAAAGCCCCTGCATCAAGTGCGGCCAGTGCGCCGCGCATTGTCCGGTGGGTGCCATTTACGAGCGCGACGACACCGCGAAAGTCTGGAAATCGCTGCACGAACCGGAGCTTCACCCCGTGGTGCAGATTGCCCCGGCGGTGCGCGTGGCGCTTGCCGAGGAGTTCGGCATGGAACCCGGAACGCTTATCACCAGGAAGATTTACGCCGCTCTGCGAAGGCTTGGTTTCAAGACCGTGTTCGACACCAACTTCGGTGCGGACCTTACCGTAATGGAGGAAGGCTCGGAACTGCTGAAACGCCTGGAAGGGAAGGGCAAGGACGGTGCCATTCCGCTTATCACCACTTGCTGTCCTTCCTGGGTGGATTACCTGGAGAAGTACTACCCGGACATGATCCCCAATTTCTCCACGGCGAAATCGCCCATGCAGATACTCGGCACCATAATCAAGGCCTACTGGGCCAAGACGGCCGGGGTTGCGCCGGAAAAGGTGTACTCGGTCGCGATTATGCCCTGTACCGCAAAAAAGTGGGAAATCCAGCGCAACGACGACATGAAGGCTGCGGGGAAATTCCTGGGCGTGGATTCCGGTTACGATATCGACATCGTTATTACAACCCGCGAGCTTGCCCGCATGATCAAACAGGCCGGCATAGACCTGCTGAACCTTGCCGACGAGGAAGCCGACAGCCCGCTGGGGCAGTACTCCGGTGCGGGGACGCTTTTCGGCGCGACCGGCGGTGTAATGGAAGCCGCGATTCGCACGGCCTACAACCTGGTAACCAAAAAGGAACTTCCCAACGTGGAATTCAAGGCGGCCAGGGGGCTTGACGGGGTCAAGGAGGCTGAGGTTGACTTTGGCAACGGTACCAAGATTCGCATTGCCGTTGCCCACCAGATGGGGAACATTGCCTCGGTACTGGACAAAGTCCGCGCCGCCAAAACCGCCGGTCAGGAGCCGCCCTACCACTTTGTGGAAGTCATGGCCTGCCGTGGCGGGTGCGTGTCGGGCGGCGGCCAGCCCTACGGTGCCGTTGACGCGGTTCGCCGGAAACGCGCCGAAGGTCTGTACGCCGACGATACGAAGGCCAAGCAGCGGTGCGCTCACCTGAATCCGTTCATCGACAAAGTGTACAAGGAATTCCTGGGCGAGCCGAACGGCCACAAAGCCCACGAGCTTCTGCATACCAAGTATGTCGAACGGGAGCTGTACGTGAAGTAGCCGGAACGCGCTGTAAACGAGTGTTCCTGAAAACCGGGGAACCTCCAAACCGTATGGCTAGCCACGGCTTGGGAGGTTCCCCTATTTTTACGCGAGAGGATGCAGTGAACGTCAGGCCGTTTTTGGATACCGATTCGCCCCTGCTGGAGCAGGCCGGCGGTTGCGCGAAATTGTATGGCAACAACATTTGCAAATGGATGAAAGCCGGCTATGTCGAAGCGGCGGACTGCTACGTGTTTGAAAAAGGCGGCGCGTTGCTCGGCGGTGTATGCTTCTGCGACGACACGAAGGAAGAACGCGACATTTTCGATTTCGCCTTAACGGACATAACGCCGGACGGGCACGAATGGCTGATCCGGGCCGTAGAGCAGGCCGCCAAACCCAATACCCGTAAAATCGCTTACAACCTTTACAATGACACCGAACAGTTCGCGGACATAAAGCGTCTGTTTGCCCGGGCCGGTTTTGCCGTTGAGCAGGAAAAACTGCAATACGTTTACGACAAACCGGTTCCCGCAGTTTGCCCGGACACGCTGACCTTTAGAAGCGTGGCGGATGTCGGCGAGGAGCTTTTCGTGGAAGTCGTGGAGCGCGTAACCGTCGGCTCGCTGGATCGGCTCATGGTCGACGACGCGGCGCGGTTGGGAAGCCGCCGTGCGGCGCGAGAATACGTGGACGGGCTGAAGCACCTTGACTTCAACCCGGACTGGTGGCGGCTGGGTTACGCAAACGGTTCGTTGGCAGGCCTGATTCTGCCGCAACGGTTTGGCGAAAACGAAGGCTGCATAAATTACATAGGCGTGTTGCCGGAATGTCGCGGCCGTGGTTATGGTTTGGCGTTGATCGCCGAAGGTACTCGGCTGCTTACGGAAAACGGTGTTACGAAAATTTACGCCGACATTGACGTGGCCAACAAACCGCTTGCCGCCATTCTGGAGCGCCTGGGATACGCGTTTAAAATGGATGAAGCGGTTTTGACGCGGCTGCTGTAAACGCCGCTTTGAATGGGGGAAAAACCATGACGGATACGGAAATACTTAGCCGCGTAGATCACACTCTGTTGCAGACCACTGCCCTGCGGGAACAGATTAAAGTTCTTTGCGACGAAGCACTGTGCCACAAAGTCGCTTCCGTGTGCATCCCGCCGGTATACGTGCATCCAGTTTACGCCGAATACGGGAGAGACCTGGTTATCTGCACGGTAGTCGGCTTTCCCTTGGGCTACACTTTTCCCGCCGCGAAAGTTCTGGAAGCGGAACAGGCTCTGTCTGCCGGCGCCGGCGAAATAGACATGGTGGTAAACATCAGCGACGTTAAAAACGGTTACTACAATGCGGTGCTGGACGAGGTAAAAGCCCTGCGGAAAGTCTGCGGCGGAAAAATCCTCAAAGTCATTGTCGAAACCTGCTATCTTAGCGAAGAGGAAAAAATACGCCTTTGCGGTATTGTTACCGAAGCCGGCGCGGATTACATAAAAACCTCAACCGGTTTTGGCAGCGCCGGAGCAACGCTTGCCGACATAGAACTTTTCAAAAAGCACGTTGGGCCCAACGTAAAAATAAAAGCGGCCGGCGGTATTAAAACCCGCGAAGACCTGGAAGCGTTTATCAACGCCGGGGCCAGCCGCATAGGGACAAGCTCCGCGGTAAAACTGCTTACCGGCGGCAGCGCGGGGCGGTATTAACGCAGGCCGGGCGGCGCAGGCGCTTTGCGCCGGAACCGGCGGTTACCCGCAAACTACCGCTTTCGTCTTTTGTTGAATTTCTGTATCACAACGGGCGCGGCCAGTTCCTCCGTCGGATCCGGCCCGTACCGGTTTTCCCCCGGCGTTCCCCTTATGGTTGTCAAAACGAGTATAACCAAAAAAAACACCCCCAGCGGAACAAGCCCCCACGCCGGAGACACCCTTCCGGTTATGTCGTAAAGCTGACGAAGAATCCAGATAAGCCCAAGCCCGGGCAACCCCCACAACAGCAGCAAACCGGTGCGTCCAATGTCGTGAAGCCGCCGCACCACAACAGCAAGCCCCGGAAGCATAACCGCAACGCCGTAAACGGTTAAGATAACAGGCAAGCGATAATAGGCCGCGATAAAAAACGATTCAAGGTCTATCAACACGCCGGGAAAAGTCCCGGTGCGTTGAAGCAACCACCATGCGATCGCCGGAGGCAGGGAAGGCAGCGCGGTCAAACCGAAAACCAAAACAAGGCAAACAACGGTGTTGAAAAGTATGAACAGCCAATACTCTTTCCGGTGCGCCCGCCCGGAAAACACCGCGTACTTTTTCAGGACGGCGACATACCACTTTGGGACGGAAAGCAACCCGCGCAAAACAAAGAGAATGCCGTTAAGAAAACCGCGCAGCCAGAGCTTCAGCTTCATACGCCCCTAGAAAATCTCCACCAGCGGTTGCTGTGAGGCAACCTTGGTTCCGCTCTGCGCCAAAAAGCGAACCTTCCCGGCTTCGGCGGTTTTTATTTCCAGCTCCATTTTCATGGACTCTATGACAAGAACCGTCTGCCCCTTTTGCACCTCCGAAGATTCCTTAACCTCATGCCGGAGTATAACGCCGGCGACGGGCGAAAGTATCGCCGTCCTGCCTACCGCCGGATCAGGCTCCGGCGTTGCAGACACGGGAATTGCCGGCTTGGGCGTTACCGGTACGGTGGAACACGCCGCCGGCGCCGGTTGCGATACCGCCGCACCGGGGGAGCTAACCGTTACCGCGTAGTTTACGCCGTTCACGTTTACGCTGTAGGCTTGCGCCGCGGAAATGCCCGCCGGTGTGGCCCCCCCCCGGGGGATTGCCGCAGGTGCGGATGCCGCCGGTTTTGCCGCCGCCGGCGCGTCCTCCAGTTTGAAAACCACCGGGCCGTTTGCCCGCGTCTTGAAGAAACCGGGGGCAATCTTGGGGAACATGGCGTAGGTTAGCACGTCCTCCGGAGTAACGCTCGCGGTTCCCAGCAGCTTTTTGGCTTCGTCTTCCAGTTTGGCGTATTCGTCCGGAATGTCGTCCGCGGGGCGGTGGGTAATTTCCTTTTCCATTTTGAGCGCGTCAAGCGCTTTTTTCACAAGCTCCCGGTTTTTGGGCGCGGGGCAGGTGCCGTATTTGCCGGCCACCAAATCCTGGAACTCGCCAGAAAGCCTGTTGTAGCGGCCAAACAGCACGTTGAACACCGCCTGGGTTCCCACAATCTGGCTTGTGGGAGTTACCAGCGGCGGATAACCGGCGTCCTTCTGAACGACGGAAATCTCCTTCAGCACCTCGTCCATTCTGTGCGCGGCCCTCTGCTCCTTCAACTGGCTTTCCATGTTGCTGAGCATTCCGCCCGGAATCTGGCTTACCAAAAGGCGGGTGTCCGCGCCAAGAAAACTCGACTCGAACTGCCGGTAGTTTTTCCGCACCTCGCGAAAGTAGGCGGCAATTTCCAGAAGCAGCCCGATGTCCAGTCCGGTATCGTATTCCGTTCCCTTGAAAATTTCCACCAGCGTTTCGGTGGGACTGTGGCTGGTTCCCATGGACATGGAGGAAATAGCCGTGTCCAGAATTTCCGCGCCGGCTTCGGCGCATTTGGTCAGCGTCGCCACCGACATACCAGTTGTGGCGTGCGTGTGAACCTCTATGGGCAGGTCGGTAACTTTCTTAATCGCCCTTACAAGATCGTAGCCTTCGTATGGCTTGAGAAGACCAGCCATGTCCTTTATACCGATTGAGTCCGTGCCCATATCGACAAGCTGCTTTGCAAATTCCGCGTATTTGTCCAGGGTGTGGAACGGGGTTACCGCATAGGAAATGGTCGCCTGGATGTGCTTTCCGGTTTTCCCGGCGGCCTCCATCGCGGTTTTAAAGTTCCTGGGATCGTTGCAGGCGTCGAAAATGCGGAAAATATCAACGCCGTTCTTCGCCGACTGCTCAACAAACTTGGCCACAACGTCGTCCGCGTAGTGCCGGTAGCCCAGAAGGTTCTGGCCGCGCAGAAGCATCATTATCTTAGTATTGGGCATGGCTTTCTTGAACTTTCTGAGCCTTTCCCAGGGGTCCTCGTTTAGGAAGCGTATGCAGGAGTCGAAAGTGGCGCCGCCCCAGCCTTCAACCGAAAAAAAGCCCGCCTTGTCGAGCTTGTCGCATATCGGCAACATGTCCGCCGTTACCATTCTGGTCGCAAGCAGGGACTGGTGTGCGTCCCTTAACACTAGTTCCGTGAGTTGCACTTTCGACATAGCCATACCTTCCTTTCGAAAAAAAATAGCGGGAAACCGGCCACCCCAACCGTGATTTCCGCTTTTGCCCCAGGGTGCCTTTTCCAAAGCCGCGATTCTGAAAAGCCCCTACATTATAGTGGGTATGCTTTGCATAGTGCAACCCGTAGTTTCGCCTGGCACCGACCGCCGTGATGCCTCACTTAGAAAATGTTACCGAAGCTATGTCCGCCCCCCCGTCTGTTTTCGGTTCGCCTGGGCGAGCCTCCGCCTCAGCCGCATGACAGCTTTGTTGACATTATCCTGGAGTTCCACGGGGCTGTAAAGGGCGATCCGCGC
>Ga0209755_10001905_pt1 | contig 30309 bp, 22 predicted proteins | sample TergutCo191P1_FD_187301 | JGI IMG/M metagenome (GOLD analysis project Ga0209755, IMG submission 187301) | Cornitermes sp. P1 segment gut microbial communities from Petit-Saut dam, French Guiana - Co191P1 (SPAdes) (version 2) | ecosystem: Host-associated > Arthropoda: Insects > Digestive system...
CTTTCCCTGATTGATCACTTATCGTTTGATCTAATCACTCTATTGGCGGGAGAAGACAAAGATATAATCCCTGAGATGGAAAAACAAAACGCTTATGTGCGCCGTGACTTCTATATTAACGCGTTTATTATTCATCCCTTGTTTTTGGAATTCCTGACCACGAAACAGGAAATTCTCTCTGAAGAACAGAAGCGGCTAACCTACACGCTCGCGGGAGGCTGGTGTGACAGGAACGGTTTTAAAATCGATGCCCTCTCATACTATGAAAAAATCGCCGATTACTCGTCAATTGTATCCATCCTCTTTTCATTGCCAACACAAATACCGGAAAATATCGCGAAATTCACATCCGCAATACTTGACCGGGCGCCCGCAAAGGTTTTTGAGGAAGTGGAATTTCTTGCGGTAATGCATGTGCGTTCCAATCTATGCCAGGGTCTCTGGCAAAAATCAATTGAACTGGCGGAATACTATGAGGCGAAATTCCTCAAACTGCCGGAAAATAATATAATCAGAATTCGCACTTTGAGCCGTATATACTACACCTGGAGTTACCTTCGGGGTTTAATGTGCACAATGGACGATCGCTACGATTTTGATTTCTACATAGAAAAGTCCTGTCAGACTCTCTCCATCCTGTCTGAGTCATCGCCCAAACCGGCGGCTGAGATGACAGATTTGGAATTCCGCAGAGAAGTTTCCCGCGCGGAAATTTCAGGTTTTATTGAACCGGGCCAATTTCCAATCTATTGTCCCGGGCCATGGATAAACCGCGCCGGTTCTTCAAGAAAAGGCGCTCCTGAAGAGTTTATCGGCGCGCTGAGGCGCAAGACAACTCTTATGGCAGGTTATCCTTACGGTTTCAAAACCGGCGAGGCAGAACTGGCCCTTGGAGAACTAAAGTTTTATCAGGGGGAAATACACGCCGCGGATCACCTTATTACACGCGCTCTCGGTGAGGCAAGAGAGTACAAAGAGCCGGGAATCGTACACATGGCTTTGTTTTACAGCCTGCGGATAAATATTGCGCAGGGCAATTTCGAAAAAGCCGAACAGGCCCTCAGGGAAATAAAATCACAGTTAGATGAGAACCAGTACAGTAACCGCTTTATCAATTACGATATTTCCCTCGCATGGTACTGTTGTATCTTGGGCATGGCAGAAAAAGTGCCGGCCTGGCTTAAACAGAATTTTACTCCTTACGGCCACGCCGGGTTTATCGAAAATTTCGCCAACCAGATGAAAGCCCGCTTTTTCTATTTAACAAGGGACTACCCTCCCCTTTTGTCGTACATCCGCGAAATGAAACAAAGAGAATCCTTTCTGTTTGGCCGCCTGGAAATGCTGGCTATGGAAGCCTGCGTGTATTACAAAATGAAAGACAAAAAAAAATCTTTCGCCGTTTTGACAGAAGCTTTTAAAACCGCCTCGCCAAATAACCTGCTGATGCCTTTTATAGAGCTGGGTAAAGACATGCGAACTTTGACAACGGCTACGCTGAAAGAACCGGTTAACACTATTCCCGACGCTTGGCTTATAAGCGTAAATCACAGGGCAGCCTCATACGCCAAAAGACAGATCCATATAATCACAAAATACAAACAGGCCAACCACCTGACTGGCGGCGTTGTTTTGTCGCCAAGGGAGACAGACATCCTGACCGATCTTTCCCACGGTCTCACCCGTGTGGAAATTGCGGCCAGCCGTAACCTTTCCGTAAATACCGTAAAAATGATAATCAATATGATTTATTCAAAGGTGGGCGCAGAAAACCTGGCAGATCTAATCCGAATCGCGGTAGAGCGTAAAATGATATAAGGTCAATCCTCCACATATATAGACTGTTATTATAGGACTATTATAGAAGATCATATTGACAGGTCTTTAAACATAATGTATACTAATTTAGACTTGTACTAGTTATCGGTAAGGGGATTTAAATGTATTGGATACTTTTGATTATCCTTCCTCTTGCCGGGTTAACTTTAGGCTGGATTATTAGATGGCTGTATGCCAGATTTCAACTTACGACATCGGAGCAGCGCGCCGAACGTATAAAACAGGATGCGATAAAAGAAGCTGAAGCTAAAAAGAAGGAAATTCTTCTTGAAGCAAAAGATCAAGTTATCCGCGAACGAAACCAGCAGGAAAGAGAGACCCGGGAGCGTAAGGCTGAACTGCAGCGGTATGAACGCCGTGTATTTCAGAAAGAAGAGAGCATAGATAAAAAGACCGCCAACATTGAGCGAATTGAACAGGTTCTGGCTGAGAAGGAAAAAATCTTCCAGGAACGCGAAGAGACCCTGAACAAAGAAGAAGAGCGGTACCGGAAAGAGCTGGAACGTATTTCAGGCCTTAGTTCTGAAGAAGCAAAAGCCCTTATAATTCAAAACCTCGAAAACGAAGCGAGACACGATGCCCAGACCCTAATCAACAAAATCGAGCTGGAAGCGAATCTTGCGGGGGAGAAAAAGGCCAGGGACATACTTCTGGGTACGATCCAGAGACTGGCTACGGAGGTCACCGGAGAGGTTACTGTCGCCACAGTAACCCTGCCCAACGACGAGATGAAAGGGCGGATTATCGGCCGGGAAGGCCGAAACATCCGTACCCTGGAAACTCTCACAGGCGTAGACATCATCATAGACGACACCCCCGAAGCGGTGGTCATTTCCTGTTTTGACCCGGTGCGGAGGGAAATCGCGAAGGTGAGCCTGGAGCGGCTTATTACGGACGGACGCATACACCCTGCCAGGATTGAAGAAATCGTGACAAAGGTGACGAAGGACATCTCCCAGAAGATCTTTGAGGAGGGCGAAAAAGTCCTCTTCGACCTTGGTATTCACAACATAAAGCAGGAAGCGATTCGCGTTCTCGGGCGGCTCTATTTCCGTACCAGCTATGGTCAGAATGTGCTTTATCATTCCAAGGAAGTGGCGGTCATAGCGGGAATGCTGGCCGCCGAAATAGGCGGCTGCAACAGGGATTTGGCAAAACGCGCCGCCCTGCTCCATGACATCGGTAAAGGCGTGGAGTCTGATTCCGATCTGAACCACGCAGAAACCGGCATGGATATGGCGCGCAAATTGGGCGAAGATCCCAGAATCATCAACGCCATCGGAAGTCATCACAACGACATTGAACCGACCTGCATTGAGTCGGTACTGGTTCAGATTGCCGACGCTATCTCCGCGGCGAGGCCGGGGGCGCGGAGGGAAACCCTTGATAACTATGTCAAGCGTCTTGAAAACCTTGAAAGCGTCGCGTCAGGTTTTACGGGCGTAGACAAGGCCTATGCCATTCAGGCGGGACGTGAACTGCGGATCATTGTTAACAGCGAGATGCTTAACGATGAAAGGGCAAAAGAGCTCGCGAAGCAGATTGCCCAGAAAATCGAAAGTGATCTCCGCTATCCTGGCCGCATAAAAGTAACGATTATTCGGGAAACGAGGGTTACCGAGTACGCAAGATAAAATCTTACGGGCAGTAATGATTGGTGATGTGGTGGGCGATCCGGGACTCGAAGTTCTGGAAAACCGCCTGCCCCATCTCAAAAATGAATTTTCCGCGGATTTCATAACAGTTAACGGGGAAAACGCGGCAGGCGGTTTCGGACTGACTGAAGCTCTTCTGCAAAGGATCTTTTCGGCAGGAGCCGATGTTGTAACAAGCGGAAATCATATTTGGGAAAAGCGGGAATTCTGGCCTGTCCTTGACAGCGAGAAACGCGTTTTGCGCCCGATGAATTTCCCGGCCGAAACTCCCGGAAGAGGCTGGGTAATAATTGAAAAGCCGTCGCCTCTTGGGCCAATATCCTGGCTCACCGTGAATCTTCAGGGAAGGGAATTTATGAATCCCATTGATTGCCCGTTTAAGAGCTTTGACCATTTGGAAATGAATATACAGGATTCCGCAAAAGACAAAACTCCCATTGGAAAGTCCGTCATACTTGTGGATTTTCACGCCGAATCTACCAAAGAGAAAGAAGCTCTCGCTTATTATCTGGACGGTCGTGTGTGCGTTATAGCCGGAACACATTCACATGTTCAGACCGCGGACGAGCGCATTCTTCCAAAGGGCAGCGCATATATAAGCGATCTGGGAATGACCGGTGTTATGGATGGAATAATCGGCATGGACAGGAAAATATGTATGGATCGCGCGCGAAACCAGGTGCTTTACCGCATGGAAATTGCCGCTCCCGAGTCGAACGGGAAAATCGCGATCAATGGAATACTTGTGGAAATAGACGTAGATAACCGGAAGGCGCTTTCGATTAAGCGCTTTTCCGCGTAAGAATTTCTTTTAGCCCTTCAAAGACTTCTTCCAAATCATCAAAATGAAAAATCGCCTGTCTATCCATAGGGGTTGGCATATTATTCACAATAACGATTTCCCCGCCCTGTGATAAAGTATAATTGGGTAAAGCGGCCGCCGGATAAACCGTAAGACTGGTTCCCAAAACCAGCATGAGGTCAGACCTTTGCGCTTCTTCCGTCGCTTCCCTGAGGGCATTCACAGGAAGGCTCTCTCCAAAAAAAGTAATGGCCGGTTTCAGTACCCTGCCGCATTTTTTGCAGCGCGGGAGTTCACCTGAGCGTACAATAGCAGCCGCTTCATCAAAGGGCATTCGCACACCCGCGCAGCGAAGACAATAATGTGTTTTGGGGGAACCGTGTATTTCAATGACACGTACAGAACCGGCCTTTTGATGCAGGAGATCTATGTTCTGGGTGATCAGGGACTTGAGTAAACCGCAGGTTTCCAGTTCCGCCAGTACATTATGAACAACAGAGGGATTTTTTTCATCAACATTATAAATCAGGGTAGCGGAAGCTTTGTAATAAAAAGAGGGATCTTTTTCAAAATAGGAAATGTCGAAGATTTTTTCCGCGTCCATTTCATTGTAAAGTCCGTTTTTCCCCCTGAAGTCACGTATTCCCGAAAGTGTGCTGACACCGGCGCCGGTAAGGGCGGTGCAATATTTGGAATTTACAATCCTGTCATATAATTCCTGTACTCTTGAAACTTCGCCCCGCAGGCTCGTTGAGGGTACCGGCATTTTATCCTTCCTTTAGCGGAGTGATTGTATTAAACAGGTTTATGAGCTTTTCTTTTCTAAAAAGGGTTGCGTATTGTCTCGCGCTCACACCCATACTGTCTTTTATATCCGGTTCAGATCCGGCTTTTAGAAGGGCTTCAACTATTTCCTCATTACCGGCTCCCACAGCTACGATCAAAGCTGTCTGATCGCTTTTGTTTTTGATGTCCACATCTGCGCCTGCCTTTATAAGCTCTATGGCCAATGCGCTGTGGTTCCCCATCGCACTGTCGAGGAGAGCGGAAGTCCCCCTGTCGGTGGAAAGCTGATTTAAATTTGCTCCGGAATGGATCAGAAGGCGAAGAGTTGCGCGGGCGCCCTTTCTCGCGGCAATACTGAGAAGCGGCACTCCTGCCTCGCTTACAGCGTCAGGCGAAAACCCGGCGGCAAGAAAAAGTATAACTTCATGGATGCTGCCTTCAGCCGTGCACTTAATCAGGGATTCCAGGTTTACGGGAATTCCCATTTTCAGCAAGGTGTCATGTGCCTTTTTTAGTTCCCTTTCGGCTTCCCTGGCTTTATACGCTTCATATTCTTCATGAACATATTTCAGCAAATCTTTCTCGGTTTTATAAGAAGTGAAACATTTGCTGAATTCTTTCGGGATACACGCTATAGCGTCTTTGCCAAAAACCAGGAAAGAATGCAACTTTGAGGCGAAAGAATACCCCGCCAAAAAGTCAAAACAGCGCCCGGAAAGACTCGAAAATATAAGCATACGCGAAGGATTAACCGGCTTCCTGGCGCTTTCCTTTTCCAGTGAAGCAAAGAATGAAATAAGCTGCTTTTCCGCATTATTACCTGCTTTTCCGGAGGTCTTAATTGCGAAAACCTCGATAACGAAACCGGTTTCCCTCAACAGAGGAAGAAGCCTTCCCGCATTTTCTTTGTCTTCTTCTATACAAATTAAATATAATTTCATACCTGTTTTTATTTACGGAATATTTGCCTCATGTCTTGACGAAGCAAATAAAGCATAGTAGTTATATTATACTATTACGATATTGCTTAAAGAACAAGGCAGCGTTTATGGAGAAGAAAACACCTCTCTTCGGCTGGCATGAAAGCCACGGAGGAAAAATAGTTCCCTTTGCGGGATTTCTGCTTCCTGTACAGTATGAGGCAGGTTTAATCGCGGAACACTGCGCGGTTAGGGAAAAAGCAGGGCTTTTTGATGTTTCCCATATGGGTGAATTGGTCATATCCGGCAAGGGGGCCTTTGGCGCGATTCAGAACCTTTTCACCAATGATTTTTCCAATATGACGGTTGGACGGGTTCGCTATACCCTTATGTGCAATGAGCAAGGCGGCATCATTGATGATCTGGTCGTCTGCAAAATGGATGAAGATCGCTATATGCTCGTGGTCAACGCCTCAAACAGGGAAAAAGACGCCACTTGGATAAAAAACCGCATATCGGGCGCCGCGTTTGAGGATGTCTCCGACTCCTTCGCCCAGATTGCCCTTCAGGGACCGGCCTCCCCTTCAATCCTCGCCATGATTTCCGAAACCGTTCCTGAAAAATATTACACGCTGATCGAAAAGGGAAAAGCCTCCGGAATTGACTGCATTATATCCCGAACCGGCTACACCGGCGAAACCGGCTTTGAACTCTACTGTAAAAGCGGCGATGCGGAAATACTTTGGACAGCCCTCCTTGAGGCCGGAAAAGAAGCCGGCCTTGTTCCCTGCGGCCTCGGGGCGAGAGACACCCTGCGGCTTGAGGCTTCAATGCCGCTCTACGGTCACGAAATGGATGAGACCATCAACCCCTTTGAAGCGGGTTTATCCTTCGCCGTTAAAATGAGCAAGGATGACTTTATAGGGAAGGCGGCCTTGCAGGGAAGGGAGACCCCGGGCCGCATTCGCACGGGCCTGAAAGTAACCGGCAAGGGTATAATAAGGGAACAATGCCAGGTGTTTTCCCGGGGGAAAAATATAGGCGTGACCAGCTCGGGAACCTTTCTGCCCTGGCTGAAACAAGCCATGGCAATGGCTTTGCTGGACTCGGAGTTTTCAGGCCCGGGCATAAAGGTTGAAGCGGACGTACGCGGAAAAATCATCGAAGCCGAAACCTGCGCCCTGCCCTTTTACAAGAAAATATAAATAAGGAGTTAACATGAATTTTCCAGCCGAACTTAAATACACAAGTTCTCACGAATGGATAAAAGACATGGGGAACGGTCTTTTTGAAATAGGCCTTTCCGATTACGCCCAAAAAGAGCTGGGAGACATTGTATATGTAAAGCTCCCCGAAACCGGGGACGAGCTCAAGGCGGGAAGTTCTTTCGGGGATCTGGAATCCGTAAAAGCCGTATCTGATATTATCAGCCCGATAAATGGAACCGTGAAGGAAGTGAACGATTCTCTTTCTTCAGCGCCGGATTCCATCAACAAAGCGCCTTACGCTTCCTGGCTTATCCGCGCTGAAGGCGTGGTAGGGATAAAACTCCTTTCCGCCGGGGAATACGAAACTTCGATTAAACATTGATTTTACTGCTGCCGCGATTTACTTTTGTAGTTAAGCAATTTCATAATAGCCCGCGAAATAAAATAGCCGCCGAAAATTATGATGAAGCGGTCAATAAGGTTAACCGGGAGACGGGAGAGGATGTTCATCACCAAGGCAGGGACTGGGCCTTGTAAAAGCCATTCCTTAAAAGCGTCTTCCGCGCTATAGGCCGGTTTGGTGTTCGGCAATACTGTGTAGAAAATATAATCTAAACACTTGCCGCAATTTCAGGTATGGGATTAGCGCTTTTCTTGTTACTTTCCTGTTCGACATTCCCTGCGAACCAGGTTACTTCTTTTTTGCTTCCATGGTCTGTAGGAAATTTCACCAATGAATGGGGAGATCATTCAGGGGATCAGTTTTTGCGCTATGATTTGGATGTTGAAGGTTCTTATTCAACCAACAGAGGCGCCAAATATGACCCGGTAACAATTCGGGAATTAACATTTTCAAAAGCCTTTGGTCTTTCTTTTATTGTTCCCAATTTCCTGGCATCAGATTCCACAGAATTACAATTTCAAATAAGACTGTCTGCCGCAAATATCAAAGATTTTAGCGGTATTGGGCATTGGGATGATAACAGACGCTACACTTATTACATTGCATACAGCGACGAATTGTTGGACGCTCTGTTAGCTGAAATAGCAAAACCCGCTTATCATTTACCGAAGAATGATTCGGTGTAAGCAAACAGCGCAGGTGAGCCGCCGGTATGCAGGAACAGGATATTTTTCATCGAACTGAAATATCCTTTTTTTATCAGATCGATCATACCCGCAACAGTCTTACCGGTATAAACAGGATCCAGCAATATGGCTTCTGTCCGCGCCAGCAGTTTAACGGCTTCTATCATATCATCTGTTATGAGGGAATAACCTTCGCCTATGTAATCGTCGAAGACGATTACGTCTTCAAGAGGCGGCGCTTCTTTCAGATTTAATTTTTCCGCGAGCTTCACGCAAAGACCATGCACAACTTCGCGATGCTCGTCTTTTTTGCGTCCGATGCTGATACCAATTACCGGGATATTGGCATTGCTGCCGAAAAACCCCGTAAGCAGACCGGCATGAGTGCCGGTGCTTCCGCTGGTGCAGATAACGGCATCCATACGCACATCCATTTCGAAAAACTGCTGCAGCATTTCCTGAGCGCAGGCCGCGTAACCCAGACCGCCTGTGGTATTTGAACCTCCGACCGGAATTATATAGGGTTTGCGTCCTTTGGCTTTTAGATTGTCCGCCACTTTCGTCATTTTCTTCGCGGCACGATCGCCGCCGCTTTCCACCACATGCACAGCTTCCACGCCGAGGAGATAATAAAGGAAATTATTGCCGCTGGCATGTGAATCGTAACTTTTGGCCGCGTGCTGCTCAAGAACCAACTGGCAGGCAAGACCTTCTTTGTTCGCGGCCGCCAGTGTAAGCCGGCAATGATTGGATTGAACCGCGCCGCATGTGATGATCGTGTCAGCTCCCTGGTTAAGGGCATCGGCCATCAGGAATTCCAGCTTGCGTGTTTTATTGCCGCCTCCGGCCAAACCGAGTAAATCATCCCGCTTGCAATAAATAGCGGGGCCTTTTAAAAACGCGCTTAAGCGCTCCAGCTTTTCAACAGGCGTACTGCCGGCTGTGTAACGGCGGCGCGGAAATCTGCCGAGATTCATGGTTCCTCCATTCGCTCGGATACTGAAGGCTTTGCCGCGAGCCGCCACAATTTCTTTAAAAGACCGATTCGCCCAAACAGGAGCCAGAAAAGCAGAATGATGATAAGGGCGGCGGGTATGCCGTAAATGATTATACCAGTCAGGACAACAAACGCGGAAGAAGCCACGTTTCCAAAATAACTAAAAAACTCTCTCATTTTTTCACCCAGCGAGGGCGGTGTTTGGGAAGATGTTCCGGGAGGCCCGGAAACCTCCAGGTCTATTGTTGAATAATCCACAAGGTTCGCGAGGTTTCGCAGCTGCGTGCCTGTCCAGTCTATTTCCTGCTGCAGATCGGCTATGCGGCTTTCCACGGTCATAATTTCCTCGATGTTCCTTGCCCTGCTCAAATAGCTCTGGTAAGTTTTGAGCAGCTCGAGTTTTGTCTCAAGCCGGCTTTCAAGATCGTAATAGCGCAGGGTAACGTCCTCAGCGTTTTCACTGCGCCTGATCACTCTTCCGAAACCGGTCAGCTCGGCGAGCATTTCTTCGTAAGAGGGTGAGGGAACCCTTATGCTATAGCTCCTTAAATTCTCATAAACTCCCGTAGACGCCGGCCACGCGTCGTATTTTTTCATCAGCTCAAAAAGAGGTTCCTCAATTTTGGAAGGGTCTTCAAGCCGCAGATTCAGAAAAGCCCTTTTTACAAGTTTTCTGACCTGGTTCGTATCAGCCTGATCCGCCGACAAGGAAGTATCCCGGGTTCTGTCAAGATCAGACGTTTCCATTTCGCTCCCGATCGACGCAGACTTATATTGAACCTCGGAATCATTATAGAATTGAGCCGCTCTGCTTAAAGATCCGCCTGAAGCCATTGTTTCATAGGCCGCTTTACTGCCGCAGCCGGAAAAAACCATACATAGTAAAAGAAAGCAAAAAATACCAACCGAAAGACGCTTCACAATATATATCTCCTGATTAGTATTAAAACAGAATTCGGCAAAAATTGTAACACGGCTTCATGGCAGTTCGACAAACCGGCATTTTATGATATTCTTTCATGGTAAGGAGATAACATGGGTTCATATCTGGCGCTTACAAATGAAGACAGGAAGCAAATGCTTGACGAACTGGGAATGAAAAGTGTTGACTCGCTTTTTTCACAAATCCCAAACCAGGTGAAGATAAAAGAACTGAATATTCCATCCGGACTTTCGGAAATGGAAGTGCTGCGGAAGTTCTCCGGTCTTGCGAATGAAAACAGGGTCTTTGACGTAATATTCCGCGGCGCGGGAGCTTACAGGCACTACATTCCGGCCGCCGTAAAACGCATAACGGCTAACGAAACCTTTATCACAGCCTATACGCCGTATCAGGCGGAGATAAGCCAGGGGATACTCCAGTCCATCTTTGAGTACCAAAGCATGATCTGCGAACTTACCGGCATGGATGTTTCCAACGCCTCGATCTATGACGGCGCAAGCGCAGCCGCGGAAGCTGTGAACATGTGCAGGGAAAAAAACCGGCAGGGCGTTTTTATTTCGGCATGCTCCCATCCGCAGGTTATCGAAACTGTGAAAACCTACTGCATGGGATACGGCGTTCCGGTTACCGTCGTTCCAAAAGGGGCGGACGGCAAAACCGACAAGGACGTTTTAAAAAAACTGCTGGACGAATCCAAAGGCAGCGCCGCGGCATTCTACATACAAAACCCGAACTTTTTCGGCTTAATCGAGGATGTACCGGCTTTTGCCGAAATCACCCATGCCGCGGGCGCTATATTTGTCGCGAGTGTGAATCCCATTTCTCTGGGACTTCTGGAAAGCCCGGGCAATCTGGGCGCGGACATAGCTGTAGGTGAAGGCCAGCCGCTGGGACTGCCGCTTGCTTTCGGAGGTCCTTACCTTGGGTTCATGGCCTGCAAGAGCCCCTTAATGCGGAAACTCCCCGGCCGCATAGTAGGCGAAACCACAGACTCAAAGGGAGAGCGGGCCTTCGTACTCACTCTCCAGGCCAGAGAGCAGCACATCCGGCGGGAAAAAGCTTCCAGCAATGTCTGCTCAAACGAAGCGCACTGCGCTCTCACCGCGGCGGTTTACATGGCCGTGATGGGCGAAGAAGGCTTTGCCGAAGCCGCCCGGCAATGTCACGCGAAAGCGGTTTACGCCGCGGGCCTTATCTCAAAGATCCCCGGATACTCAATGGTTTATGGCGGAGACTTCTTTAATGAGTTTGTCACGAACTGCCCGGATTCGGAAAAAACTCTAACTCTCCTGGAAAAACACGGAATACTCGGGCCTTACCCTGTTTCGGAAAAAGAGCTTTTATGGTGTGTCACTGAATTGAATACCAAAGAGGAAATCGATAATCTCGTCCGGATTTTGAAGGAGGGAAAATAATGAAACTGATTTTTGAAAAAAGCAAAAAAGGCAGAAGCTGTTCGATACTCCCTGTCTGCGATGTCCCCGACTCGCCTCTTCCGGAATCCCTGCTCAGAAAAACCAAAGCAAAAATCCCTTCCCTGGACGAAAACGAAATCTCAAGGCATTACAGCGCCATGGCCAAACGCGCCTTCGGGGTCAACGACGGTTTCTATCCGCTGGGCTCCTGTACGATGAAGTATAACCCCAAAATAAACGAGGAGATCGCGGGGCTTTCCGGTTTCACCCAGATTCATCCAACGCAGCCGGCTCGCACAGTTACTGGCTGCCTCAAGGTTCTGGATCTTGCCGCCGAATACCTTAAAGAAATCTCAGGCATGGACGCTTTTAACTTCCAGCCCGCTGCAGGCGCTCACGGTGAATTAACCGGTCTATTGCTTTTTAAAGCGTATCACAAGAGTCGCGGCGACACGGGCCGTACTAAGATCATCGTTCCGGACAGCGCGCACGGAACGAATCCCGCGACCGCGACAATGGCCGGTTTTCAGGTTGTAAACATCGCATCTGACAAGGAAGGCTGCGTTGACCTTGATTCCCTCAAGGCGGTACTCGGACCGGATACCGCAGGACTCATGCTCACAAACCCCAACACCCTTGGAATCTTCGATCCAAATATCCTGGAAATCACTAAGCTGGTTCACAAGGCCGGAGGACTTAATTATTACGACGGCGCGAACCTCAACGCCATTATGGGAATCGTCCGCCCGGGAGACATGGGTTTTGACGCGGTTCACCTTAATTTGCACAAGTCCTTCTCAACTCCGCACGGCGGCGGAGGCCCGGGCTCGGGCGCGGTCGGATGCAAGAAAGAACTCATTCCCTTTTTACCGCTTACACTTGAAGGAAGCGAACTTTCCCATCCCCAAAGCATAGGAAGGGTGAAATCTTTTTACGGAAATTTTCTCGTAGTGGTAAAAGCCGCCGCCTACCTGCTGACTCTCGGAAAGGAAAATATTCCGGAAGCAGCCCGGGCCGCGGTACTCAACGCGAATTATCTCATGCACAGGCTCAAAGGAAAATATCACATTCCGACTTCAAGTCCCTGCATGCACGAATTCGTAATTTCCCTGGAAAACCTTAAAGAGAGCCACGGGGTAACGGCGATGGACATGGCGAAGGCCCTGCAAGACAGAGGCATGCACCCTCCAACAGTCTACTTCCCGCTCATCGTTCACGAGGCGCTTATGATAGAACCGACAGAAACTGAATCGAAGGAAACTCTGGACGCGGCCGCCGAGGCCTTTCTCGCTCTCTACGAAAGCGCGGTTAAAGAACCCGGCGTTTTAAACGCCGCGCCTTTAACCACCGTCATAGGGAGACCGGATGACGTGAAAGCGGCGCGGCAGCCTGTGGTTTGCTATCGCTGTTAATTTCAGCAAAGGCAATTTTTACAGCGCAGCTCTTTCTATATCACGGTGTCTGACAGACACGGAAAAACCCGCGGCCTCAATTTCTTTTGACAGGGCTTCGATAATGGCAACCGATCTATGCTGTCCGCCAGTGCAGCCTACCCACACATCCAGCCGTGTCTTGTCCTGTTCCATAAAACCCTGGGCCTGTGTGAGGATAAGCTCTTTCAATAATTGCAGAGTCTTATGAGCCGCGGGAAAACTGAAGACATAATCCGCGCAGTCCTTGTCTTTGCCGGTCATGGGCCTTAGAGAGTCAATGTAAAAGGGATTCGGCAAAAACCGGGCATCAAAAACCAAATGCCCGCTTTCTTCTCCGTACTTGAATCCAAAAGATCCAAGTTCCACTGTTAAAGACGCCATCAAAGAATCGAAACTCTCCCGAGACCAAGATTAACGCCGCTCTCCTGATCAAAGAGTATACAGTTATCTCCGGTAAAGTCGATCCTGATGTCCGTTTCGGGTTTGTAGTCAATAGCTCCGAAGACTACCGACGTAAGGATCAATTCTCCCAGCCGTATCTTAACAATGGTTTCCATTCCGGAAGGAAGAGCCGCGTAGGTTTTGGCCGGGATCGAAGCTCCGTTGTCGATGCGTATAAACTCAGGCCTTATGCCCAGAATGAAGGCCTGATCGTTCTGAACGGCTATCTCCCCGGACAGGGGTGTAAACGCCATATTCTGCCCACTCACCTGAAGCTTTATCTCGCCGTTATTTCCCTTACGGCCTTTGCTCTCAATAAAATTCATGGTGGGGCTTCCCACAAAATCCGCGGAAAAAACATTAACCGGTTTGTTGTATATCTCAAGAGGCGGAGCGTACTGCTGGACTATCCCTTCCCTCATCAGGCAGGTTTTTGTGGAAAGGGTCATGGCCTCAAGCTGATCATGGGTCACATAAACGAAGGTAGCGTCCGTTTCCGTATGAAGCCGCTTGAGCTCCGAGCGCATCTCGGTCCTGAGCTTCGCGTCAAGGTTCGAAAGGGGCTCATCCATAAAGAGTACCCTCGGGCCGGTTGCGAGAGTCCTCGCAATGGCGACACGCTGCTGCTGGCCTCCGGAAAGCTCATTCGGATACCGTTTGCCCAGAGAATCAATTTTCAGAGTGGTTAAAAGCTCTTCTACCCTTGCCCTGATTTTTTGTTTATCCCACTTCAGATTTTCAAGACCGAAGGAAATATTCTGTTCAACCGTCATGTGGGGCCAGAGGGCATAATTCTGAAACAGAAAACCCACGTCTCTTTTATCCGGTGAAATGTCAATTCCCTTTGAAGACGAGTAGACAGGTTTTCCGTCTATAAAAATTTCTCCCTCTGTAGGACTTTCAAGACCGGCGATCATCCGGAGAGTTGTTGTCTTGCCGCATCCGGACGGACCAAGGAGGGTAACAAAGCCCCTGTCGGCAATTACAAGATTCAGATTATTTACAGCGGCAACTTTGCCAAATCGTTTCGTAACATTGGTAAGCACTATTTCAGGCACATCATCCTCCGATTCCTTTATCTATCGACGCTCCGGTCAGCTTGTTAATTATGCTGTTACACAAAAGCACAATGACGATGATCATCAAATTGATTGCGTTTGCATATTGACTCCATCCTTTCTCGTTGTACTGGAAAAGCATGGTTGTAAGAATTCGTGTTGACGGAACAATGAGCAAAATGAAAAGGGACAATTCCCTCATACAGGAAATGAAAGGCAGCAGGTAACCTGAAAGGAAAACAGACTTTTGAATGGGGAAAATAATCCGGGTCATTCGTTTCCACCAGGGGATGCCCATAATAAGCCCCGCCTCTTCAATTTCATTGGAGAGCTGTAACACGGCGTTCATTCCCGAGCGGGAGGCAAAAGGCAGATACTTTACAGTTCCGACCAGCACAAGCAGGGTGAATGAGCCGTAGAGTGAAGGAATAAATAATACCGGCTTCGCGAACATAGAAAGGTAAATTGCGCCAAACGCCATGGCGGGCATAAGGTAGGGAAAGAACGCCAGATTGTTCACCAGAGAAGAAAGCTTTGTTCCCCTTCTCCGTACAATGGCGTATCCCGCCAGCGCGCCGATAGTACCGGCAAAGAAGGCCACCACTACCGAAAGCCGCATGCTGTTCCAGAGGCCCAGATAAATATATCTGTTACGCAGTATTCCCGGCTCTCCGCCGCCGATGTCTTCGCGTCCTTCTCCTGCCCAGAACTGAACAGTCAAATTCTTGAATGAATAATCTCCGGGCGCCATGATAAAGGACTCGACCGCGAAGGTGAAAAGAGGCAGAATGGCGATGACTCCCACTATTAGCAGAAGAAAGAAAGAAATGGGAAGCCTGAAACCTTTAAGGCGCACTAGGGCAATATTGGAGCTCTTGCCCGTAACGGTGGTAAAAGATTTCCGTTGCCCGACAAACCATTGCTGAAAAAGAAGAATACCTGTACCGAAAACGATCATCACAAGGGCCATAATATAACCATAACCCGGATTGAGACCGTTAAGAGTACGGTAGAGCTGCGTTGTCAGCACCTGGAAGCGGACGGGCATTCCCAAAAAAGCCGGCACAGCGAAGGAACTCATGCAGCTTGAAAACACCAACAGGAAAGTTGACAATACCGCCGGCATGACGATGGGAATTGTTATCCTGGAAAAAATCTTGAACCTGCCGGCCTTGAGGATCACCGCCGCTTCTTCCAGATTCGCGTCCATGTTGCGCAGGATTCCCCCGATAAGGATATACGCGAATGGCGCGTAATGAAGCCCCTGCACGATGATGATTGGAAAAGCACCGTATGCAAACCAGTCGGCTGTTTCTATTCCCGTAAGCGCCGTGAACAGTCCCTGGGCGCCGCCTATAAGCCTGTTGCGGAAAAAATTCCTCCACGCCATGGCCAAAGTCCACGACGGCATTATATATGGGAAGATAAAACAAACGGAAATAAAAGATTTCCATTTTAAGTCGCTGCGGGTTATAAGCCAGGCGACGGCGCCGCCCATCAGGAGGGAAACAAAACAGCTCCAGAGAGAAGTATAGATCGTATTCCAGAAGGGGCGGTAAAAAATATTCATACTGGTTTCGCCGTCCAGGAATACTTTCTTCCAATGGAATAGAGTGAATCCGCCAATAGGCGTACCGCGTACCGACATCACTTCCGCCGGATGCACAACACTTGTGTCACGAATCAGGGACAAGAGCGGGAAGAGGGTAAGAAACCCCAGCAATATTGCCAGGGTAATCAGAATTACATTGGGCGGCTTTCTGAAGAAAATCCGCATTTTATTAACTATGCTCATATAACCGGCTCCCTTGCCGGAGTCGGCGCGTAAATCCTACGCGCGCACTTGCAACGAAGTTTTCTGCAAAAATAACCCCGGCCGCACGTGCCGGGGTAACTCGCCGCCGAGGCATCGCATCTACGATGCGCCCTTCCGTGTGGAAGGATTACCTCTTGTAAGCTACGTTGTTTACAAATTCTTCAATTTCGGCGCGATGCGCAAAGATATACTGTGGATCTTCGGGAACAAGCCTGGGCTCCCAGAAGGAAACAGGATGATCCCCTTCGTTGACCTTTACATTAGGATTGGGCGAATATGCCCCGACATCCCTTGCCCATGGCGCAAAGCCTTCGGGGGTCATCAGGTACTCAATGAACAATTTGGCCGCGTTAACATTCTTTGCGTTAGCCGTAAGGTGTATGAAAAGGGGATATATGAATCCGGAGAAGGGCTCAATTTCGGTCATCGGCGTAAGCGCCAGATTCTTGCCTTCCTCAAAACGGCTCTTGGAATACACAAAAAGCCCCATAGTCGTAGCGGGCTGACCTTTGACGCCGATGTTCTCAGAAATCGTTGTATCACTGTTGCCCAACACGAGCCCATTGCCGAAGAAAGCTTTGATCCATTCATAACCGGCATTCGGAGTTGTAAGGGTAATCTTGCGTCCGTAATGGCTCTCATAAGCTTTTTCAATTTTGGCGGACCATTCCGGGGAAGTTATCATCGTCAGGAAGTTCATGTTGACCCCTTCGGTATTGGGATCCTTGAACTGGATTAAGCCGCGCCACTGGGGATCAGTGGCTTCCCAGATGTTTTTAATAACCGGCGCTGTTGACCTCTCACTGTTGAAAATAAAGACTTTGTTGACAAGCTGGAAAACAAGCGGATTCTGATATTGCTGCGGAATCACATTCGCGAGTGTGGGAGGAACGTAGTTAATAAGGTAATTCGTGGCAAGCAATTGACCGAATACCCGGCCTGAATCCTGGGAAATGACAAAATCAGCTCCCGCTATTCTGCCGCCCACTTCGGTACTTACTTTTTGAATAAGCGCTCCGTCGTTGAGGTTGGACTGCTCAACTTTAATGCCGTAGAGTTTTTCAAAAGCATCCGCTGCGTTGGCAATACGGGAGGTGGTTGAGTAAACCACTACCCTGCCCTCTTCCTTGGCGGCGGCAATCAATTCATCACGAGTCATTTCCTTGACTTGAACGGAAGCGGCGGCGCCGTTTGCGGTATCAGCTTTACCGCAAGCAATGAAAAAGCTCCCCGCAAGAAGAACAGCCATCAACATCAGAACGGTTTTTTTCATAATTCCTCCAAAAAATATTTTCATATGTAGAATTTAACTATTATTCCATTTTGGGCATTTGTCAAGCAAATAACTCAGTTATTGAAAATTACTGAGTTATTCAGCCGCAAGGAATTTATTGACGTCCTTCACAATTTCATCAAAATCACTGTGCAGCAGACATCCGGTAAATGTATCAAGCAGCTTCATGACCGGATCTGACCAGTTTTTTTTCCTAAGCTCTTTAATCGTGTTTTCCGCGGTAGTTTCATCGTATTGCTCACACGCGATCTTTATAACGAGTAATTTTTCACGTAAATAAGACTTATCGCCGCTCTGCGTCCCGGCGGTTGCTGTATCCTCAGGCGCTATTTCCTCTACGAAAGCATTCAAAGAATTCAGGAAAGCGGTAGTTTCCGACGCTATGACATCAAATTTCCCTTCCCGTCCGGCCATCTCCAGTTTTAATGCGATTGCCGACAAATCCATTTTCCCGACATTCGCCAGAGCGCTCTTCATTCCGTGTGTATGAATTATGTAATTCCGTAAATCATTTTCGTCGTATGATCCTGGTTTTCCGAAGTTTGTACGTTTGAAAATTTCGCCCAATATTCCCAGTGATTTTGTCGCGTCGCGGATGAAAGCTTTAATAAACCTCTCGCCTATAGCCAAGTTTTGCTTTTTAAGACCTGTATCTTCTCTTTTCTCGGCAGACTGCTTTCTGGCTGCCGCAAGTACTTCCGGCGTTTGTTTATCCCGTATCAGCTTATTAAGCACATGATTCATCTGACGAACGTCGATAGGCTTGGAAATAAAATCGTTAAACCCATTCTCAAGAAAAATATCAGCCTGCCCAGCTACGGCGTTCGCGGTCAGCGCCACGATAGGCTCCGTATAGCCCATACCGCGGAGGATCTTTGTTGTCTCAATGCCATCCAGACTCGGCATCATGTGATCCATGAATATCAGATCATACTTTTTGCCGTCTTTGATTTTTTCGATCGCAACATACCCGCTGTCGGCGCTGTCGATTTTAAGGCCGTACGGAACAAGAAGTCCCTTCGCGACATATATATTTGTGTCCACATCGTCCACAATCAGGACACTGCCGTACGGCATCGGCTCGCGCGTGATTTGAACCCTTTTCATCTGCGATCTTGAACGTGTACGGAACTGATTCAGATTATCAGTCATTTCCTTACCCAATAAAACTGAACCAGCCTTTCCCTGTGGTAGGCGTACGGTGAATGTTGAACCCACATTTTTTTCGCTTTCAATATTAATGTCTCCGTCCATCATGCTTATCAGGTTTCGTGTAATGCTCATACCCAGTCCGGTGCCTTCGGTAACACGGTTGGCTACCAGGTTAAAGCGGGTATACTCATCAAAAAGATGGCTCACCTGCTTTTTTGTCATTCCCTGACCGGTGTCGCTGACGCTTAAAACCAAAATAATTTCATTTTTATTTTTTTCCGAAGGCTCAACTGTTACTGACAGTTTAACTACCCCTTCCATTGTATATTTAAAAGCATTGGAAAGTAAATTATTCAGAATTTGCTTAATGCGCAGTTCATCACCGGAAAGCTGCGCCGGAACATTTTCCGCGACATGGAGCTCAAACTCAATATGTTTGCTGCCAATACGCATAATGTTCAGCTGCGCGGTATCGCTGACCATGCTCGCGATATCGTATTTGCCGGTTTCCAGCTCCAGTTTGCCGGCTTCTATTTTTGACAAGTCGAGAATATCATTGATTATACCCAGCAGCAGATCGCCGGAAGTGTAGATCTTTTCAAGGCCTTCTTTCATACCTTCTTCAAGCGTTTCACGCTGCAGCAGGATTTCGGTGACACCCAGAATTGCGTTCATGGGAGTACGAATTTCGTGGCTCATCGTACTGAGAAATGCGCTTTTCGCCTTATTCGCGGCTTCAGCCGCCATGCGCTGACTCTCCGCTTCATGAATAAGATTTTTTGCTTCGGTCACATCCAGCATCGCTCCCGCCATGCGGACAGGGTTGCCATTTACATCTCTTTTGGTTTCTCCGGAAACACGAATGTAGATATAATCGCCGTTTTTTTTCATCACCCGGTGTTCAATATCGAAAGGCGTACGCCCGGTCGTGTCCTGCAGGTGCTTATTGAAGGCATCCCATACTCTCTCACTTTCATCATGATGCAAGTTATTCAGCAAACTGCTGAATACATTCGGGAAATCGCTCAAATCGGTATATCCCAGGATACGCCGTAAATCGTCGGACCATATAAAGGCGTTGTCGGGATTGATAGAACATCCTTTTGGGATTTCCGTGTCCCACAGGGCAATGCCGGCGGCCTTAATCATAAGATTTAACTTTGTCAGCTGAAGCTCATGTTCAAGCATTGTATCCTTTGTTTCTGTAATATCCATCATAGCGCCCGCTACACGCAGCGGGTTGCCGTTCTCGTCTCTGATAGCTTCACCGGTAGCGCGAACATGAACATACTTGCCGTCTTTCTTTTGCATCCTGTATTCTATGTCGTAAGGCGTTTTACCGGTTTTATCCCGGAGGTGATCCGAGAACGCGTTGATTACCCTTTCCCTATCCTCCGGATGAATACGGGAGTGCATACTTTCAATCTTGTTGGGGAAATCGTTCTCATCTTCAAACCCAAGCATCTTTCTTAAATCGTCTGACCATGTGAAATTATTTGTGGGATTGTCCGAATCATAATCTATAGCTTCCATGTCCCACAGGATTATTTTTGTAGCCTTAACCACCTGATTCAGTTTGGCTAACTGAAATTCATTAAGTGCCTGCGCTTTTAAAAGTTCCGTTTCATGTTCCCTGATTTCGGTAACATCATAAAGATAAATTACAATGGCAAAGTTTTTTTCATACGGAATCTTTTTTATTTCCACGTTCAAAATTCGTACTTCGCCGTTTATATGCATTTCGGTTTCATATTTGGTTTGACCGTCTTTTACCGCGAGCATAAACTTTTCAGTTAATTCAATTGAAGGCTGTCCGTTTGACATAAATTCAGGGGTGCTCTTTTTAACACGATCAAAGAACCCGCTAAGCAATTCTTCTTTTGTATTAAAACCCAGAAAATTGTACGCTGCGGAATTACAGTCTATCACCTTAAAATCGCTGTCAATCAGAATGTTAATTTGAGGATTGGCGCTTAACATGAGCTGTACACGTTCGCCGAGTTCCAGCATACGCTTTTTGTCCTCGGCGTCCTTTAAGTGAGATATGTCGTTAAAGCTTTCCAAAAACACATGACTGCCTTTATATTGGGTTCTTACCGCGGATTTTAATATCGGTGTAATCTTGCCGTCCGCATTGATGAACATCTTTTCACTGCGATCAGTAATTTTATCAAATTCGCGGAGAGGACAATCGTGATTGCCGAAGAATTTAAAGCAATGCTCTCCTATCATATCTTCTTTTGCACCGCCAAACAAACTTACCGCTGCCGGATTGGCGTCTATTACTTTATAGGTTTCCGCGTCAATTAACATGATACAGCTTTCAACGTAATTCCATATCGTCTCAAACTGTTTAAGCGTGACAAGACTGAGCTCATGTTCTTCCTTGGCCGTATTCACTGTCTTTATCATGCAATTCGCCGGTATATTCACGCCAAGGGCTATTTTTCTCGCCATTTCCTGGCAGGTATCACTGCCGCAGGCTCCGCAGTCAACATTCTGTTTCTCATAATCCGTTTTATCCAGCAGTTCAAAAGCTTTATTAATCTCCTCATCTTTTATTTGCCGGAACTTCGCGTATATGGGCTGGTACTCTCTGTAAAAGTGAGAGAGATTTAATGTATGATCATATTTTTCGTATAACGTTTTATAATATTCTTTTTTGCGCTCTTCCGTCATTTTTTTTCTGCCAGTCTCAATTGCCCTGTCAATTTTAAAAAAGTTTCTGCCACGCAGCGAGGCAGAACCCGCATTACAGCCTTCGATACAATTGAGTACATCAAATATTTCCGGAAGAAAATATTCCGCGGTTTTTGAGTAACTATCAAGCTTGTTATATACGCTGTAACCTTCAGCGTTGGCTATATGAAGCTTTTCTCCCATTAGAAACTCAATATTTTCCCGCAATCCGCCGGGTATGGGGAATAAAGAACCCAGACCGCATTCATCATGATCGAACTCAGTTTCCTCTTTGGGAAGCACAATATTATTATTTGTTAAATACTCCATCATTTTGGGAAACGTAACGTTATATTGCGTCAGCTCTGTGTCTTCAAACTCGTTCGCTTTGGCGGAGCATGGCGAAAGAGCCGCAATGCGGTCTTGTATACCTTCATATTCTTTCATATAGACGGCTATGCAGCCCATCGGGCTCTGTACCGGAGAGAGCTTTTTTAGTAACTCATGTTTATATATCTGGCAATATCTTACTATCGGGGGACATGGCTGTGTAATCAATTTCCCCGGATTGTTTTGCTCAATATGTCTTATATGAGCCCAAATGCAGATATCGGCCCCAAGTGATACATCATATATTTTCTTTACACCTTTTTGTTTAAGCAGGGTAAACAATTTTTTCCAGTCAGGAATATTCGTTTTTACTGAAGGAGCCGCTATAAGTGATATGGATACCCCGTTTGATAAATCATTAAAAAACCGGTCTGTATCATCATCATGGTATCTGACATTATGTTTGCAGACATTAACGCAGCGGCCGCATACAATACATTTTTCCTGATCGAGTTGTACTTTTATATCACCGTTTTCATCCAGGTAAGTTACGTTGGCCATTTCCATCGGACATTCACGTACACATCTGTTACAGCCTGTGCATAAATCAGTTTTTGTCTTAATAACTTCCTTCATTTCGTTATCCTTATTTAAGGCTTTTTAAAAACTTCCGTTTTTAAAGCGGCTCATCTTTCTATCGTATTAAATTTTTCTCTCGCGTCGAAGAACGCTTCCGCAATCAACGGATCAAACTGCGTTCCCGCATTGTCCATTATAATTTTAACCGTTTCCTCCTGAGTAAACGGTTTCTTGTAAGGGCGCTCGGAAAGAAGCGCGTCGTAAACATCTACAATCGCCATCAGACGTCCCTGAAGCGGGATATTTGTTCCCGCCAGCCGGCGGGGATATCCCTTTCCATCCCAGCGCTCATGGTGGCAGACGGCAAACAACTTCGCGTACTGCAGAAACTCAACATCACTTCCTGTACGGGAAACAATTTGGTCTATGATACGTTCGCCTTCCAGGCTGTGGGATTTCATACACTCAAATTCTTCATCCGTCAATTTGCCGGGTTTGTTCAAAATATTGTCCGAAATGTTGATTTTTCCGATATCATGCAGACGGGCGGAAGAAATAAGCAATTCCCTGTCCATTTCGTTGATCTCATAGGCATATATTCCGCGTGACTGCATCGCGTCTAACAATACATTCAAATAATTTGCCGTGCGTTCAATGTGTCCGCCTGTCCCCCGATCACGATTTTCAACCATATCCGCCAAAACATGCACTGTTCCGTTCTGCAGATTCTGAAGCTGTATGGTTTTTTCATGAAGCTGCGCCGTACGCTCACGGATCAGCTCGTCGATATTCAAATGGGTTTTAATACGGTTTAACAAAACAGGCGCGGAAAAAGGTTTTGTGATAAAATCGATTACGCCAAGCTGAAATCCACGGACTTCAACCGACGCGTCAGTCATACCGGTGAGAAATATTACCGGGACATCCGCGTATTCGCTGTTATTTTTAAGACGTTGCAGCGCTTCAAAACCGTCTGTTTCAGGCATTTCAATGTCAAGGAGAATTATATCCGGCTTTATTTTCTCTATAAGTGTAAACATCTTGGCCGCTGACGGTAAAGTCATTACCCTGTACTGATCTTTCAGCGTATCTTTGGCCGCAGACAAATTTGTATCGTTATCATCGACAACGAAAACAGTTTTTTGCATTAATTGCCTCTTTTAATCAAGAATATGCCCTTGCAATCAATAAATCAAGTAAAGCCGGATCTTCTACATCACCGGAATTGGAGGTTTTGCAGTTATATGACATTCTGAAATATCTGATAAAAAAACTTGTGATTTCGAAAAATGCATCATAAAATAATTTATCGGATGTCTGATTAATTTAAACTATTAAAATCTTCCAAAAAAACGGCAAATTTTCCGGACGATCACGCAATCCAATAACTCTTAATGAGGATCAGATTGCGCTGGTGATCGAATAATATCAATTATTTCTATGAGGATTTATTAAAAATATTCACGTAACTTTTCTTTCCAGTTGCCGCCCTTTTGAATGGTTGCTCTGACTCCCATAGCTTCAAGGTCTTTTATCCGGTCATCGTTATCGCTGCTGGTAACCGCGATAATAGTCATTGAATGGCCTGAATAGATAAGCTGCCTGATTAATTCCTCTCCTGTCATATCTGCAAGTTCCAGACCGGTTATAACGCAGGATACTTTGTGGATTCCAACCTCAGTTAACACATCTTCTCCCCGGTCATAATTCTCGGAATCTATGTCAAGTTCATCCAAAAAGACCTTTATGACCTTGCGAAAAAACGTGCTATTATCTGCGTGGATAACGTACATACATCCCTCCTGGGCGTTAGTATACAATATTTGGGTTATTTACGCTACTATGGCAACAGGCATAATGCAACGAAGTTTCCCCCGCATAAAGGAAAACAGCATGATTTTCATTATCGGTACGGGTCATGACCCTTTTTACAATCTTGCAGTTGAGCAGTATATTTTTGATGAAATGCCCATAAGCGAGAGATATTTTTTGCTATGGCAGAATGCCAATACTATTGTCGTAGGCAAGTATCAGAACACCGCGGAAGAAATAGATACTTTTTACGCAGCAGAACACAAGATAAACGTGGTGCGCCGATTATCGGGCGGAGGGGCGGTTTACCATGATTTGGGTAATCTCAATTTCAGCTTTATAACGGATCAGGGAGCGAGCGGCTTTGATTTTCGGTTCTTTACGCAGCCAATAATCCGTACCCTGGCAAAGTTGGGCATCGAAGCCGAATTTAACAGCCGCAACGATCTGACCATAGCCGGGAAGAAGTTTTCCGGAAACGCGCAGTATTTCAAAAATAACCGGGTAATGCACCATGGCACGCTGCTTTTTGATTCGGATTTGGACGTTCTGCAGTCCGCCCTGAAAAACAAGCCAACCGCCGCCATTCAGGATGAATATGTCTCTAAGAGCAGAAAATCCGTACGCAGCCGCGTCACCAATATAACCGAGCATTTACCGAGGCCGCTGTCCCTGACTGAGTTTCAGGGATACCTGCTTGAAGAGATTGCCGGTGAAGAAAAACTTGAACAGTATTTTTTTACCGGACATGATTCAGCGCGCATATCGGAGATAGCGAATAACCGCTACCGCAAATGGGAATGGAATTACGGCAGTTCACCTGCCTATAACGTCAAAAAAACGCGTGTTTTTGACGGAGGGTCGCTGCAACTGCTAATGGACATAAAAAACGGGCAAGTCAACAGCATCCGTATTCACGGTGATTTTTTCGGCAGCGGCGACATCGCTTCATTGGAACAGGCACTGACCGGTACCCTGCTGAATGAATATGCGCTGAACGCCGCATTGTCCGGTTTACCTGTGGGGGATTATATTAACGGCCTCAGTTCGGAAGAACTTGTTGCGTTTTTACTGAACTGAGGCTACACCGACGAGTACCGCCGACAAAATGACACCCGTTCGATCAAAAAAACCTTATCGATTCCGGCATGGCTCAATCATCAAGCTGAAAAGGCCAATGCTCCATTTTCCCAGATATTGCAGCAAGGTTTGAAGGAGTATCTGTATATTGCGGATCCGGATCAAAAAATGGCTGCCACCTCGAGGCGTTCATAGTGTTCAAGAAGTGATATATTGAATACTTTCTCTTTATTAATGAGTTTTGGCAACTATTTTGGTAATTATTTTTTTTCGATTTTGTAATTCCTTGTATTATAAAGACTTACAAAAGTTGCTTTGCCACCTCGGAGAATTGAACTCCAGACACGTAGATTTTCAGCATAGAAAATCACAAGTGGATTGCATTAACTAAGTATATATTAGCATAAAATTCTCTAATAAGTCAAGGTTTTTTCCAAAAAAGGCATATTTTGACATAAGTAAACCTATTCAAGACTATTGAATTATAAAAATCTGTGTGTCGTTTTATATGTCGTTTTTTACCCTTGAAAAGGAGATTGTTTTTCAGACACGCAGATTTCTCATCTGTGAAAAAAGTAAAAACAGAAAAAATGATTTTCATTTTTTTCTTTTGGTATCCATCGAGTCATTTATATGTCGTTTTTATGTGTTGTTTTTTAATTCAAAACCAGAATGGCAAATTTGAAACCCGCAGATTAATCGTCTACCAATATGGACCGCCAACGGCGGTTCGGGCTTCGTCTGAAAAAGAAGAAAAGAAAAAGGTCAAAATTGCTCCGCTCCGTTTCTCTCCACTACGCAATTTTCCCAATCAACGCCGCCCTTTTTGTGCCGCATCATTCCACATTCTAAAAAGGCAATCGCTAAGTGCGGGACTAAAAAGCCTGGCAAAACACAAAGTGAAAACATGGCAATAATCCACAATCCCAAACCCCACACCTTGCCCGGCGTCCTACCGGTCAAGGTCAGTAAATGGGCTGCTAATCCTCACGCAACCCATTCCCTGCATAACTTCAAAAGGAACACAAACAGCAGCGCAAACGCTGCCCATGTTTTCACAGTTTCCGGAATATAAAGCACCAGTCTTTTCAGACCCGCAATTATCCGGCTTCTAAAAGAGCCAAACAACAAACGGCACAAAACCCTAGCGCCCCGCCCCTCGCAAACCGTTACATTTCTGTAAGTGCTTAGGCACCGTGGGGAACTGGTCGTAGTAACCCCACCCAGGGCCGAGCAACCTTCAAGCCTGTGGTAATTCGCTGTGGGCAATTTTTCAAAAGTAAAAGCATTACTCGCAATACGCCCTACAGGGGGTTTCCCTCCGCCCCCGCCAGCCCCCTTCCCCCCAGACCCCCCATCCCCACAAAAAGGAAACGCATTATACTGGGGGGAAGGGGACTTCTAAGGGGGCTCCGGCGCGTTGCACTTGACCCCTTCCGGGCGACATTTTTTGAAAAATGATAAAATTATTGGCAATAGCCCACAGAGCGGGGCGTACTATGCCCACCCGGGAGCCTCGCAACCTACAAGCACCTCGTGCTTCGCCCCACAGCTTCGGCAAGTGATGCATTTCCCGAAACTCCGTAAGCGCCGCATTTACCCGCTATACCGGTTAACCGCCAGCATCGCACTGCTGCACTTCGTTACGCTGCGCAAAGCTGTCGATTAGCCGGAATTTTCTTTAAGTGAAAAATATACCGCTGAAAACCTCGCAACTGAAACATCAAACCAGTTTGAAAGTTTTTTGCCCATGAAAGAACAATTTGCTTTCTCCACTCCCTACGGTATGGTAGGTACTATTTCCACAGGCATGGAACACATATGCCGTTAAAAGCCCTTCCTTCCGCTACATGCGAACCTATGGTTCGACATTCCGCTCCAGTCAGGACATTTAACGGCAGTGACAAACAAAGGCATTCACCGGCTCTAACCGTTGGACAACTTTCCGCTCCACCGCCAGAGGCGGTTACGCTGCAAGCAGACCAACGGACTGGTAACAAAGTGATACCTTTATTGGCTTTTCCCTGCCATCCCTCCGTGAGTGGGCATTTCCGGTCGTGAAAAGTTAATTCGCAATCACCCCCGCCATTTTCTGAAAAAGTAAAGTATTGATTGCTTTTCAGCAAGTTTACTGCAAAGCACAAAATCAATCAGTTTTGGCAGGGGCAAAACCCGCTGATAAAAACCGTGTTGGTTGTTGCACAAAAAACCAAATTTAGAAACTCCCCTATATATACCTATATTTTATAAAAGTTTCTTTTTTTTGTTTATAATACACAAAAATAAAAAAATTGATTAATAGGTAATATTAGAGAGCAATAATGAGTGGTTATGAATACAAAATTTCGTGAAGGATAATTTTTTCCAATCCTTCACAATCCGGCACTTAAAATTCTATTGATGGACCAAGTCGCAAGATAAAAAAATTGCAAGAATGCAATTTTTTCATCAGGGGCGCGTGTGCTGGCCAAAAATGCCATGTTTTGTCACTTTTGTATATCTTTCTTGTAGCAAGAAAAAATCACCGGTTTTTTCGCATTTTTTCTGCATACAGATGACTACCAATAATCAACAACTAGCAACAATGAGCACCGGATTTTTCCAGATTTCGCCTATTTGTGCCTTCTTGACCAACCTTATAAAGGGGGCAAGGGGGAACCAATAATTGCACCGGAAGGGTGTAGATAAAAAATACGGCACGTTCCGGCGCAAATAAACTCCCCAGAATTTCCACAATTGAGGCTTGATTTACCCGTCCGCCCGCGACAGCGGGCATTGAATCTGTTCCTTGAAAGAGCCAAGCCGAAGGCTTGATCCAGCCGTCCGCGCCGCGGTTAGCCCTCACCCCCACAGGGTGAAACCTCAAGAAAAACCCTAAGAATCCGGCCTCACCCCAATACTTTGCCAATAACGCCCGTCATTGCTTCGCCGCTGCTCTAACCCAAGCTCTTTCAACCGCAGCCCAAGAAACCGCTCACTAACAGCGTGTTCATTGTTTTCTTCACACCAGTCCTGATAGCACTTAAACAACTCCCTCGCCCTGATTTCCAATCCTGGCCTTTGCTCACACCGCTCCTTGATAAAGTTTCCGATAACGTCCATTTCACAGCGGTACTCATTGGTCGCATTGATAATGATATTGGGCGGTTTCAATCCCTCTTTCTGCCACAGTAACGCGCCCTCAATAAGCCAGTTCAGTATACCGCTCCTTTCCAGCAGCAGCTTATCATCAAGCTGCTTATCCTGAGCGTCATCTTCGATTTTGGTAGTAAAAGGTATCAGCCTGATTCTTCGCCAGATACCGTGATCAGTGCCCTTGATAACAGGCTTGTGGTTCGTTCCCATAAAAATCTTGAAAGTTGGCTTAAACTCAAAATACTCGCCATACAGAAAACGTGCAGTCATTTTGTCATTGCCCGTAATCTGCTTTATCAAAGGTTCTGAAAGCCGTTTTCCGGTATCAGTTTCAGATGTCGTAACAAACCGAGTTCCGCGAAGCCTGGCAAGATCATTGGATATGTGATCCCCTGTCTTCCTCATAAACGTTTCCGTAGGAGTAGCAATCGCATAATCGCCAAGCAGATTCATGATATTTGTCAAAAAAGTTGATTTCCCGTTAGCGCCTGTGCCAAACAGAATAAACATGGATTGTTCGGCAGTATTTCCGGTAATTCCCCATCCTGCCGCTTTTTGGATGTAATGTAAAAGCTCGGTGTTATAGTTCATAATCTCCATCAAGAACTTTTTCCAGGCAGGGCAATCAGCTTTGGGATCATATTCGGCATTAGCCATACGAGTGATTAAATCCTCCTGCTTATGCTCCCTTAATTTTCCGGTACGCAAATCAATAGTTCCGTTTTGAACATTCAACAAATACGGATCAGTGTCCAAATCTTCGGTTTCGATATTCAATTCCGGTATCCAGCTTGCGGCCTCAACCGCCGCTTTTCGCCTTCGGGAGCTTTCACTATGAATGGCGTGTTTTTCAATATCAATACGCTCCCGGTAATCAGCCGTTTTTCTTATCTCCTGATAAATGCCTCTCACCATTTCCAGGCACTTATTGAAAATTCGGTTTCCGTTATCCACTTTCCAATACTTGCCATTCCATACAAGCCATTTTTTCCATAAAGCGTTGTACCGTATATCTTTGCCATGCTCTGCAAACAATTTCTGGGCGTTGGTTGCGTCAGTGAATTGAATCTCTCCCCGTTCAAATTGCATGACCCTAAGATATATGCTTTCCTCAGCAATAGAATCACGCATGGTTCCCCCTTAAAATGATGTACCCATTGTTGTTACAAACGAGACACTGTGATGCCCTATGGCCCTGGTACGCATATTGTGGCTCTTGTCCCCGGCCATGCATATGAATTTCGCCGCAATGCGGACATACAACAAAAACTTGAACAGAGTTGAAAGCTATAGGGTACACATTCCAATATCCCTCGCTGTCAAGGAAAGACCGCCTGTCCCTGTACAGCCTGATGCTTTTATTATCTGGTGACCGATATTCTTCCAAAATGCTTATATCAACGACCAGCTCGACATTTTTAGCTTGCCTAAACTGACTTAATCTCATGTTAAGCCTCCTGTAAATTGATTTACATAAAATATATTGAGCTTAAGAAGCGGAAACATATACGTAATTTCTGCAAATTCAGGCGTTTTTGAAGAGTTTGTTGGTAAATTTGACAATACTGGTCAAAAAACAAAGATTTTTGACGATTTGCTTGACAAACCCCCTCTGTTTCTTGTATATTATGGTTAATGAACCTGCCTTGCCTCTATCAGGGTGACTTGGTATGCACACTTGGCAGGTAGTTTTTTAATGGGCAATCAATCATATTCAAAACCGCCTCTGCCGGTTCCGGCTCAAATAGAACTTCTCAAAACTCGTGGTTTACTAATTCCCGATGAAGAAAGAGCAACACGTTACTTACAGAATATCAGCTATTATCATTTAAGCGGATATATGTAC
>Ga0209755_10001906_pt1 | contig 30293 bp, 27 predicted proteins | sample TergutCo191P1_FD_187301 | JGI IMG/M metagenome (GOLD analysis project Ga0209755, IMG submission 187301) | Cornitermes sp. P1 segment gut microbial communities from Petit-Saut dam, French Guiana - Co191P1 (SPAdes) (version 2) | ecosystem: Host-associated > Arthropoda: Insects > Digestive system...
CTGAAAATTAACACGATTTCTTTTAAAACCGGTTGTATTGATATTGGCAATGTTATTACCAATAACGTCCATTCTGGTCTGGTGATTCTGAAGTCCGGATACGCCGGAAAACAATGATCTCATCATACAGGTACTACTCCTTTTCTTCCGCAAAAACTTTGGAAACTTGTTCCCAATTATAAAAATTCCCGTTCACCAGCACCTGAGGCGCTTCCCCTTTTGTTATCGCTTGAATCGTCCCCTGTACGATACGCTCCCCGTCAATTATTTCTACATTTCTTCCCAGCGCGCTTGAGGCTTCATTCCCCATGAGCATGGAGGTTAATCTGGAAAAATCTTTTGCCATGCCTGTCATTTGTTCCAGCGTGGAAAATTGCGCCATCTGCGCAATAAATTGTTTGTCATCCATCGGCGCTGTCGGATCTTGATACGAAAGCTGGGTAATAAGTATTTTTAAAAAATCATCTTTACCCAAACTTTGCTGAGGCTGTCGTATTGGATTATTTGCAATATTAAAATCGCGAACAAAACCGTTAAGATCAACTTGTTCCTGAGAACTTAAATACCTGGTTGGTTGTATGTCCATTTTTTCTCCTCTTTGTAAGCCTAGCTTAGCTAAGCTAAGCTAACATGTTTACCGAGCCCGTATTTCTTCCAAAAAAGGCATCGATACCGGGCGATGTTTCCTGATAATAGGAATCATCATAACTTGACGCTGCAAATTGCGCTGTAAAAGAACTTTCGTCAAGTTCATGCTGCTGCGCGTCAGATCCATCAGCTGTAAATGATAAATCAAGGCTCGCTTCCGAAAAACCCGATTCCCTAAAAGCCTGTTCCAGAGCCGCAATTTCCCTGCGGAAAGCGTTCATTGCTTCTTCGCTTTCTACAACAATTACCCCTGTAATTCTGTTGTCGGACAATTCAAGGTGTATCTTTACATTTCCAAGAGTCTCGGGATGAAGGGCGATTTTTATAGTCCCTGCTCCGCCGTCGCGAAGAGCCATTGACGCATGGCGGACAATGTCGCCGTTAAAGTTCTGATGCAATTCCCTCGCGAGCATATTCTCAAGCGCGGCGCTTGCTTTTGTTTCCCATGATGTCTGCGCCTGCGAATTCTGCGAATAATCGGGAAGGCGAAGATCCAGAGTAATTTCCTGAACGCCAATCTGCCCCTGTCCGCGGGCTGCTGAAGTTTCAACTAACGTATAGGCGCCGTTAACATTATTGGGCATTCCGGTTGTTGTTCTTTGATCGTGGATTTCAAAGGATACCCTGTCTTTTCGGCGGCTTCTGAACTCGTCAAGACGTCCGGGAGCTTCATCGCTTTTCCTTAATAATGACGCGTTTTCTTCGCCTGCCTTATTCTGAGAAGAAAGCGTTTCTATTCTTTCGCTTTTTGCCTGATTTTCGGCAGAAGGCGTTTCGCCCGAAGCGCGTCTTTTTTTGACTGAATCCAGAGACTGCGCTTCGTCAATGCTTCGCTTTTCATTTGAATCCAGCGCTGCCATTAATTGAGCGGCAGGGTTCCCTTCAGTTTTTTCTGGCAGGATGGATGCGCCGTCCGTTTTTGACGCAAGCTGCGAAGGACGATCCTGTGTCCGCGCGCTAAAATCCCGCAAAAGATCGTTCGATTCTTCACCTAACGCTGAAGCGTCAAGAGAAATATCCAATAAATGATCTGCGCTAAGGATTTTGTCGGCTGAATCGTCAAAATGACCGGCATCATTGTAACCATTAAGGTCTATACCGTCCTCAATTGCGTTGGCAAAGAGATTAAGTCTGCTTCCTTCTATGGTTTTTTCTGCAGCTAACGCGTCAAGAGCGGATTCCGTATCGTAGATATTTTCTGTCTCTACATTCTGCATTAGTCCCGCAAGAATCTCTGCGAAACCTGAACGCTCTTCTTTTTCATCGTTTTCCTGCACCTGCGGCGGGTCGTGAATTACGACTTCGCTTTGAATAGGTTCTGTGTAGGCGGTAATGGCTATCACCAACCGACCTCCTTAAAATAAGCTGCCGGAAGGTGAAGGATTTTTTACAGACTTGGCGGACGGCCTGCCATTTTTCTTTGCAGTTCAGCAGCCCGCGCCGGTTCCATAAGCGAAAACCAGAAGGCAACAACTGATGCGGTTCCTTCGGCCCTTGCAATATCCTCGGTCTTCCGGAGTACATCGATGGCAAGCTGATCGTCTAACGCATTAAGAATACCAACCGCGGCTTGCGGCGGCATACCTGTCAGATACCTGGCTTGCTGCTCGACATTCCTGTCCTTATTTTCGGCATCTTCGCGCTCTGTTATTAAGGTATTTTCCCGGTCATCCAGCTGAATTTGACGTGTTTCAAGTTCGGATGCCATTCTTTCGATTAATTCATTTCTGGTGTCCAATTCCCTTCTTTGGGTGTCCAGTTCCATATCCCGTAATTCAAGAGCTTCAAGCCGTATGGCAAGGCGTTCGGCATCAAGATTGATGAGATCGTCATCATCAATCTGCGCAGGCTGAGTTCTTCCTTCTCCGGGTACAAAGGGTAAATGTCTGTATATGGGGGCAAGTACGGTTTTTGCGTCAACTACGTTAAGGAAATCGAACCAAATTATACCGCCCACGGATAATATAGCGATGAGCAGCAAAAGGACTATTGTTCTTCCGACCATTTTTGATTTCTCCCAAATCACTAATAGTATACTATTGTATCGGTTTTTTGTGAAGGAGACTGAAGAAAAATGCCTCTCTTTACTCTTTTTTGTGCTATAATTACCATATGATGCGCGAGCAAATTGCCCCTACTAAAAGTAACCTCCTAAAAACCAAAGAAAGGCTCAATATTGCGATGGAAGGCTACGATCTTTTGGAGCAAAAGCGCGAAATTCTGGTCGGCGAGCTTATGCGAAAGGTCGAACTTGTAAAAATACTGGAGCGCGACCTTGATAAAAGGGTGGAAACGGCGTACCCCTGCCTGAAAAGGATGCTCGTTGTGGTTGGAAGGGAGCGCGCTCATAAGCTTGCGCAGAATGTCTCCTACCGTTATGAATCAAGGGAAAAAACGGTAGTTTCCGCCGGAATGAAGATTCCGGGTCTGGAAATTCAAATTCCGGACATAGATTTGAAATATTCTCCTGTAAATTCATTTGCAGAATGTGATGAAACCGTGGTAGAATTCTTCGAACTGCTTAAGATCTGCACCGAATTGGCCGCAATCAGGACAATCGCATGGCGGCTTGCACGGGAAGTAAAACGAACCCAGCGGCGGGTAAACGCGCTGGAAAAAGTGGTCATCCCGGCTGCCAGCGAAACCAAAATATATATTGAGTCGGTTTTGGAAGAACGGGAAAGAGATTCATTCTTTGCGAGCAAATTACTAAAGAAAAAAGGAGTTTCAAAGACAGCGACATGAAGCCGCTAATTTCTCATATAGTTACCGCTTTAACAGGATCAGATGCCTCCATACACGCCGCAAAGTACGCGATAGTTTTAGCAAAGCAATACAACTGCAAGCTGACTGCCGTTTATGTCGTGGATACTGCGACGATAAGACAGCTCACTTTAAGCAAAATTTTTATTCAGGAAGAAGCCGCCGAATACGAAAAAAGCCTGGAGACGAACGGCAACCGGTATCTTGCATACATCGACGAACTTGCGCAGGCAAAAGGCGTAAAGGCCGAAAAAGTTATGCGAAAAGGCGCGATTTTTACGGAAATTCTGCATGTTTCAGACGAAAAAAAAGCCGACTTGATTCTGCTTGGCGGCTGGGAAAAAGATACAAAAACAAGAGATATAATCGGACATTCGCACAGGGAAATTATGGCAAACGCAAAATGTTCTGTGGTGCTTGTAAAAGAGCCGAATATCGATCAAATATATAAACATGCTTAGTTTGTTTACAAAACCCGGTTGGTTTTGTAAACAAACTTTTAAAAAGCGGACTAAAGCCCGCTTTTTATATAAATCTAAGGTAACAATTCCAAAAACTGAAGTTTTGGAATTGTCAGTGAGGAGAAATTGTGAGAGTTGCTATTGTAAGCGCTCCGGCAGAAAGGAAGAAGCCGCCGGAATATATAACATCCTTTGCAAAGGGCATAACGATGATGGGTCACTATACAGATATTATAGACGCATGGACAGAAGACGGAATGAGACTGCCGGGTTATGAATATATTGCAGTTGTAACGGAACCTGTATCGATTTTTTCCGGAAAAATACCCGATGTTCTTCCAAAAGTATTAAGCGCGGGAAGTTCGCTTGTCGGGAAAAAAAGCGCCGCATTTGTTTTTAAAACAGGTTTGTTCAGCGTCCGCGCGCTTTCCAATTTGATGAAAGTCATGGAAAAAGAAGGAATGAAAATCAATTGGAGCGATTATCTGCTTAATCCGCCCCATGCAGAAGCAATGGGGAAACACATTGGCGCATAACAACGTTGAGTAATCATTACGAGCTGCTTGGCGTAAAACCCGGCGCCAGTACTGCCGAAATAAAAAAAGCTTTTAGAAAAAAAGCAAAAGAGCTTCACCCCGATATTGCCGGCGCGGGGTATGACGAAGCAATGCGAAAGCTTATCGCGGCATACGAAGCGCTTTCCAATTTGGAAAATCGTTTTGAGCCGGACAGGACATACTGCAAAAAAGGGTTTGATTACCGTGAATGGTTAAACGAACAGCACGATCCGCAAAGCAAGGCAAAACTGATTTTTTACGAGCTTTTGCGCCTTAACGAAGAGAGGGCAATTGAAGTGTGGCGGCAAAACGGCGCGCTTGATTTTAAGATGAACAGATATCTTGGCAGGGGAGACTGGATGGACTGCCAGTACATTCTTGCCGAAGAACTGGACAAGAGGGATTTTTGCTTTGAGGCTTTTCTTTTGATGACTGATCTTCTTACAGAAGAAAAACGCAGTCCGTATTTTAATCTTTTTACGCCTGAAATAAAAAGTTACGTGAAGAATATGGCAAGGAAAAAATTAAAAGAACAGGTTGACGGTGAAACATGGATAGACTGCATGGAATCGTTAATCGGCATCGGGTTTTCGGAGCATGACGAAAATACTTTTAAAAACGAAATAGCGCAAACGCTGAAAAAAATAAGGACTGGATAAATGATAAGGCTAAAAAACGAAAAACAAATTGACGGCATAAGAACTTCGTGTAAACTTCTTTCTTCCATGTACCGTGAATTAATCCCTCTTGTAAAACCCGGCATTCAAACTATCGATATTGATTATTGGGTACAGGGCTGGATAAAAAAAATGGGAGGAAGACCCGTATTCCTTGGTTATTGTCTAAAGAAAAAACCCTACCCTGCCGCAATCTGTATTTCCATAAACGATGAAGTTATTCACGGCATTCCCTGCAAAAGAAAAATCCGCGAAGGTGACCTTGTCTCTCTTGACTGCGGCATCGATCTCGGCGGTTTTATAAGCGATCAGGCGATTAGTATCGAAGCGGGCAAGGTCAGCGATGCCGTGCATAAATTAAACAAGGTGACAAACGAATGTCTCTACAAGGGCATCGACGCCGCAAAACAGGGAGACCGTCTTTTGCAAATTTCGCGCGCTGTAGAAAAACACGCAAAAGACAATGGATACGGTATTGTAGAAGAATACTGCGGTCACGGCGTTGGGCTTGCTCTTCACGAAGACCCTCATGTGCCGAATTATCCTCACGGAGCAAACCCAAAAATGAATAACGGCATGGTAATTGCCATCGAGCCGATGATCAACATGGGAACAGGCAACGTTGATATTCTCGACGATGACTGGACGGTAGTAACTGAAGACGAAAAGGTTTCCGCGCATTGGGAACACACGATTGCGATTTTCGGCGGCAAGACGGAGATTTTAACGGAACGGCTTGAGGATTTACTGTTTTGATTGGTATGCATAATTCAAGCGGGTAAAATTCTTCTTCCTTAATAATCAACGGACGATTTTTATCAGTTCCCTACTTCTTCATGTGATCCAGATTGTACTTGGCTCCGGTGTGTCCTTGGATTGCGGCATGATTGTACCATTCTATTGCTTCGGAGGTGTTTTTTTCTACGCCGTTGCCTTTTTCATAACAGAAGCCAAGATGATTTTGAGCCGGAGCATAACCGTGTTTAGCGGCTTTTCTATACCACTCAAGAGCCGTTGTCATGTCCTGAGTTACGCCTTTGCCGTACTCATAACATTCACCCAAATAATTCTGCGAGAAAGTGTTTCCCTGATCGGCGGCTTTTTTAAACCAGTCAAATGCAGTATCCAGGTTTTTTGTTACGCCAGTACCTGTTGAATAACAAAAACCCAGATTTCCCTGGGCCGGAGCGTAACCCTGCTTTGCTGAGGCCAGGTATAATTCAACAGCCGTGTCTATATCTTCATAAATGCCGTTGCCGCTTTCGTAGCACCATCCCAAATTACATTGAGCGGGAGCATACCCCTGGTCTGCCGCTTTTTGGTAGTATTCAAATGCTTTGCTGTAATCATGCGGTACACCGTGACCTTTCTCATAACAAATCCCCAGATTGCACTGAGCCGGAGCGTATCCTTGGTCTGCCGCTAAATTAAAATATTCAAAAGCTCCGGCATAATCATATAACATTCCCGCCGCATTACCCTTATTAAACAATTCAACAGCATCCATCGGTTTTTCTCCTTAAAAAATAAATTTATTATGAATTTAATACAGTATACAATCAAATTTACGATTCGTGAACCCCAAAATGTTGATTTTTGCCTTAAAAAAGTGTATAATTAAGTTTATTAGTGTAAAAAAAACATAAATTATTAATATTTTTGAAAAAGGACTTTTTTTGCGGGGTAAGGTCAAGTCATTTCCATTCTTTGTTCTTTGCGTATTGATTGTTCAGATGCCGACGTGGGCTCAGACGGGATATCAAAGTGAAACTGAATTTCCCACAGTAAAAGTCGCCATGAGTGAAGATCATTCGATCATTATAGAGCGCGTGTTGTATACGGCATTAAGACGTTCCGGTTATCAAATGATCGCCAATGTGACCGGAATGCGAACCGCTATTGCAGACGTAAATTACGGCGATGCTGTCATTTTACCAACCCAGACAGACGGCTGGGATCGAATTTATCCCAATCTGATAAAAGTTCCGGTTTCGATAGATAATGTTGAATATACCGCCTATACGCGTTCCGATACAAATTATAATTTCCAGCAATGGAGCGATATGGCCGGATTACGGGTTAGGTATCGCTGGCAAAATGAGTATGTGGCAAATAATGTCTGGCGGACAAGGGCGAGAGAAGCTGTCGCTGTAAATGGTATTTCAGAATTATGGGCATCTTTGCTTAACAGAAACGCTGATGTGATTATTCTTCCGCGCATGTCGCATTTTGATTTCAGGTTTCCGCAAGGAATAAGGAGAGCCGGAGTTTTTGAACAGCAGCCGGTTTATACATATGTAAATTCGAGGCACAGTTATCTGGTTCCGCTTCTGGAAAATGTATATCGTGAAATGCTCGAAGACGGCACTTTTGAATTGCTTTACAACAGTCAATATTCAAATAACGATAAACCAATTATTCTTCATATTAATTCGTATAACGCGCAGAATGAGTGGGAACGCAGTCAAATGGAATTGATACGCAGTAATCTTGAAACAGATGATGTGCTTGAATATTACAATTTTTATTTAAATTCAAACGAGCTTCATAGCCGCGCAAGTTTTACAGGTATGGTTTCAAATATGATCCGAACAGGGTTTGTTTCGCATCAGCCTGATTTAATTATTGTATCAGGCGATGAAGCTTTTGATTATGTGCTGAGTAATTTTTACTTTTTGTTCCCCAATTTGCCGATTCTGTTTTTCGGCGTGCAAAGATTTGATGACTCCATGCTGCATGGTCTTGAAGAATACGTTACAGGCGTCCCCCAGACGATTTCTTTTTCCGAGACAATTTCCGGGATGCTTTCGCTTTTTCCAAAAACGAAACGGATATATATTTTAAATGATCATTCTTTTTCCAAAAGCATTAATTTGCTGGAATTAATTAACGAAAATATCAAAGACGGCAGCTTTTCTGTCGAGTTTGTCTTTAGCGGCAATAAACCGTTTGATGAAATTCTGGGAGACATACGCGCGCTTGATTCTGATACGCTTGTTTTAATTGGAAATTATCTTTGCGACTCAAACGGCGTTCATTACTCGGAAACAGAAATTCAATATATGGTTGCAGCCGCCTCTGTTAACCCTGTTTTTTGTTTAACGTCTTCATATATGGGAAACGGCACGTTCGGCGCGCTGGTTTCCGCTTCTGAAGAACAAAGCAGAAGAGTCGCATTCATGGCGAGCGAAATCTTAAAAGGCAAAACTCCTTTACAGATGCCGATTGTTTCTAATTCCGCGTCTCTTAATCAATGGCAGTTCGATTACAGGGCAGCAAAAAAGCATAACATAAATTTAAACAGATTGCCAAAAGATCATATTATTATTAACCGTTTTATTCCAATTTGGGAATCCAATCCTCTTGAATTCAATCTAATGCTGACGATAGCCATTTTATTGGTATTAATTCTTTGCGGGCTTATCGTATTTTCCAGAATAAACATAAAAAGACAGGCAGACAAAAATATACATTTGCTCCTTGACACTCTGCCGATATGCTGTCAGTTGATAAACAAGTTCGGAAAAATAGTTGACTGTAACAAAGCCGGCATGGATATGTATGGCTTTAAAAATAAAATGGAATACATGGAAGAATTCATGAAGCGCTGTTCTCCTGAGTACCAGCCGGACGGACAGCGATCTGATTTAAGAGCGCAGGATATTCTTAAGGAAGCGTTCGATGAAGGTTACTGCAAAGTTGAATGGATGCACCGGCACTTAAACGGGGAGCCGATGCCATGCGAAGTCGTGCTGATCCGCATTGAGCATCATAAGGAAGGATATCTTCTTGCCGGTTACATGAGGGATTTAAGGGAATATAAAACATACATTGCGGAAATTGAAAAAGTTCAGGAAGATTTGCGTTATGCGCGGGATGCCGCAGAATCAGCTAACAGAACCAAGTCTACATTTCTTGCAAACATGAGCCACGAGATAAGAACGCCCATGAACAGCATCATCGGGTTTGCCGAACTTGCGCAATACAGCGACAATACACAAAAAACGAAAGAATATCTTGGCAACATATCTCAGAGCGCAGAATGGCTTTTAAAAATAATAAATGATATTCTTGACATTTCTAAAATTGAATCCGGAAAGATTATACTGGAACACATACCTTTTGATTTACATGACATGCTTGAATATTGTCAGATGACAATAAGACCAAAGCTTGAGGAAAAAGGAATTGAACTGTACTCTTATGCAGAACCTGCCATCAGCAGAAAACTCATGGGCGACCCAATCAGACTGCGTCAGGTATTAATAAACCTGCTTTCCAACGCTGTTAAATTTACAAGCAGCGGATTGGTAAAGCTTATGGTTGCTCTTGTAAAGTCAGATGAAAACATGGTTACAATTCATTTTGAAGTAAAAGATTCAGGAATAGGAATGAGCCCTGATCAAATCACAAAGATTACTGAACCGTTTACGCAGGCGGACAGCAGCGTTACGCGAAGATTCGGCGGAACGGGACTTGGGCTCTCGATTACAAAAAATATAATTGAATTAATGGGAGGAGAACTTGTCGTAGAAAGCGTTCTTGGTACAGGCAGCAAATTCAGCTTTGAAGTATCCTTTGATTTATTGGATGAAAATGCCTCTGATGCCGTTATTCAGGATAATTTACTATATGATATTGATGAACCTAATTTTTTGGGCGAAATTTTAATTTGTGAAGATAATCAAATGAATCAGCAGGTTATAAGCGATCATCTTTCCAGGGTAGGATTAAAGGCTGTCATTGCGCATAACGGAAAGGAAGGCGTTGCTCTTGCGAAGGAACGCGAAGAAGAAGGCAAAAAACCGTTTGATTTAATTTTTATGGACATACATATGCCGGAAATGGACGGACTTGAAGCGTCATCCAGAATTACCGCAATGGGAGTAAAAACTCCAATCGTGGCTTTAACGGCAAATATTATGTCGAATGACGTTGATCTTTACAGGAAAAACGGAATGTGCGATTGTTTAGGCAAGCCTTTTACGTCGCAGGAATTATGGAAATGTCTTGCAAGGTATATTTCAATAACATCTTATTCCGCCGCGAATATGAAAAATATGAATAAAGCCGGCAGTAAAGAAGATGAAAAATATAAAAAGCAAATGCAGACAAATTTTGTAAGGAACAATCAAAGCACCTATGATTTGTTTTTAAAAGCCGTAAATGAAAATGATATAAAACTTGCGCATAGAATTGCGCATACGTTAAAAAGCAATGCAGGGCATATCGGGAATAATAAGCTGCAGGCAGTTGCGGCAGCGCTTGAAAGTATGCTTGCGGAAGGAATAAATCCTCTTCAAAAAGAAGAAATAAGAATTCTGGAACGGGAAATGAAATCAGTTCTTGAAGAACTGGCTCCTTTATTAATTAAAATCGAGTCCAGAAGAACTGTTAAAATAAATGATAAAGAAGAAATTCGCAGGATACTTGATAAAATAGAACCAATGCTTCAAAATAAAAATCCTGAATGTGAAGAAATGATTGACGATGTGCTTTCAATACCAGGAGCTGAAGAACTTGCCGGGTATATTGACAAATTTAGTTTTAAACAGGCAATCGCTGAATTGTCAGAATTAAAAAAGAGGTGGGAGTAGAAAATGCAGAGTAAGAAGAAAAACAGCATTCTTATAGTGGACGATGAAAGAGATAATATAAGTTCATTAAAAATTATATTAAGTCCCGATTATACCGTATACGCTTCTACAAACGGAAAAGATGCCATTGAAACAGCCGAAGAATTTATGCCCGATATTATTTTACTTGATGTGCTTATGCCGGACATGGACGGTTATGATGTAATTACCGCGATTAAAAATTCCGAGAAGACGCGCGGTATTCCGGTAATTTTTATTACCGGTCTTGACAATTCAAGCGCGGAGATAAAAGGATTGGCTTTAGGCGCTGTAGATTATATATTTAAGCCTTTCCATCCTGCGATTGTTAAATTAAGGGTACAGCACCAGATGCAGCTTGTGGAGCGTCTTCGCCAGCAGGCGTTAATGACTAAAATTGCACATAATTTTTTGGTTAGCGTAAGCAATGATACGCTGTATGCAGATACGCTGCGCATGATTGGAGAGTTTATGGGCAATGCGACCATTTTGCTCTATAAACTGAATGTAAATCAAAATGTGCTTGTTTGTCAGAATGAATGGATAAATCCGGAATTGAATCTGGAATCAAGGATAGGCGGAAAAATCGAACTAACAGAACAAATTATTACCCACATTAATAATTTATTGTCAAATAATGAAAAAGATCTGTGCCTGAAATCAGGAGATCCTTTATTTAATAAATTTATGAAACTTGACAGTAAGTTTTTGAACAATTTTATTACAACGCCTGTTTTTATCAGGGGAAAAATGAACGCGTTTCTTGTATTTTCCAAGGATGAGATACAGGAATGGAGCGAAAGCGAAATAGGTCTTGCCGTTCTTGCAGCCAGTATTTTTTCCGGCGTTTTTGAACGTGACGCAATGCAGCACGCAGAATATTTGGGCAGGGTTAAAACGGAATTTCTCTCTCGCATGAGTCATGAAATGCGCACCCCCCTGAATGCAATTATGGGGATACTGCAGGTGCTGGATCTTTTGGGTGTTCCTGAAAATATTAAAGAGAACTGCAATATGATGAATGCTTCGGCAAAAACGCTTTTACATCTTATCGATGACGTACTTGATATTTCTGATATGGAATACGGAATATATAAACTTTCAAATTCTCCGTTTGATTTTAAAACAATGGCAAGAAGCATTATGCGAAATGTTGACGAAAATGCGTCCAAGAAACAGCAAATACTTGATTGTAAAATTGACCCGGTAATTCCTGCGTCGCTGACAGGAGATGAAAAACGTTTAAAACGGGTTATTACGACGCTTTTAACCAACGCAGTTAAATTTACGCCGGAAGAAGGCGAAATATTTTTTAACGCGAGTCTAATTAATGATGAAGACGAAATTGTAACGATTCAAATCGAAATTTCCGATAACGGAATCGGCATATCGAAGGAACAGCAGGATAAACTTTTCTCGCTTTTTGAACAGGGAGACAGCGGTCTTACAAGAGAACATGACGGACTTGGTATAGGTCTTGCTTTATCAAAACGCATCATCGATATGATGGGCGGCCATATTTGGGTGGAATCGGAATTAGGTAAAGGTTCAAAATTCTGTTTCACCTGCAAATTTAAAAGATAGAGTAATTCTGAAATGACCGCGTTTTAGCGGAAAACGCTACTCTATAGGTGCAAATAAACTTTTTGCGACTCCGCAAACAGGACATGTAAAATCATCATGCAGCTTTTTAAAATCTTCCGCGCTGCCTTCATATTCGTAACCGCAGATGCTGCATTTATATGAACTTTTTCTTGATTCTTTTTCCTCAACATAAGCAGACGCGTTTTTGGGAGCTTTTCCTTTAATAACGTTGTGATAGTAATCATATGTTAAAGGTTTTTCATCTGACAAATTCTGCGCTTCCTGAACTTCTGCAATAAAAATTGAATGTGTATAAACGTCGATGGAATCAATCACCCTGCACTGGATGTATCCTGTAACGCCTTCCTTTAAATACGGCAAGCCGGAAGGAGAAAGGCCGTAAGGCGCTTGTGAAAATTTGTCCGTATCGCGGCTTGAATGAAAACCGAAAATGCCAATCACGCCTTCTTTTACCTGCTGCGATAAAATGGAAGCCGTAAATTCTTTTGTTTTTTTAATGCAGGCGTTTGTATAATTATCTTTATTAATGCAGACAGAAAGCGTTACAGGTTTTGCTGTTGTTTGAAGCACCGTGTTTACAATGCAGCCCGCAAAACCTTTGCCTGTGTTTGCGTCATCGTCTTTTGCGCTGATTATATAAAGCCCGGAAGATAATTTAAATAGGGTTGTAATATCCATGTTCAAAGTTTAACACAATTATTAAATTCATGCAATGACGGCTGTAGTAACAATTGTTAAAAAAAGGTATAAATAAAAAATGAGCGAAAAAATTAACCAGGGCGTAAATACCAAAAAAATATTTGCAATAGCAATACCCATTATTATTCAGCAGTTAAGCCATCAAATGCAGATTTGGGTTGACAGGGCGATGCTTGGGCATATTAACCCCGAGTTTTTCTCCGCAGTCGGCAATTCTCTGGTTCCTTATTTTGCCGTAATCTCTACCATCATGGCAATTTCTTCGGGGACAACTATTTTGATCGCTCAAGGCACTGGAGCAAAAGATTTTACCCTAAGCCGAAGGTATGCAGAATGTTCATTTTTCGGAAACTCAATATTTCCAATAGCAGCTTTTTTATTTTTCTTTTTTGGTTCCGGCTGGTTGTTTAAAATAATGGGAGTTCAATCTCCCATTCTGGAATACGCAATCAGTTACATCAGGATAACGTCATATAGTTTATTAATTATCGGGATTGTCGCAACATGTTCATCAATATTGCAGGGAATCGGCTTTACAAGAATGATAATGGTTACCGGTATAATAACAAACGTTTTAAATGTTTTCTTTGACTGGGTTTTAATTTACGGCAAATTCGGTTTTCCTGCAATGAATATAGAAGGAGCCGCTTTAGCTACCGTTATTGCAAACTTTGCCGCTTTGCCGTTTTTGATTATTTACGTAATTAAAAGGAGAAAAATACCTTTTAAAATAAAGGTGCGTAATATATTCAAATTCGATTTTAGCTTATACAAAAATGTATTTAAAATGGGAATTCCGTCAGGCGGCGAATACGCTTTATGGAGTTTAGGAAACCTGTTTGTTGTTTCTTATCTTAACAGAATAGATATTATGGCGGCAGGTATTTATACTCTTTTATTTTCAATAAAGGGGCTTGCGGTTATTTTATACGCAGGATTTGCGAATGCAGGTTTAACGCTGGCAGGTCAAAAAACAGGAGCGAATGAACATAAACAGGCAATCAATATTGTTTATAAATGTTTAAGTTTCGCGCTGATTGTATGCGCGGTTGTCGCCGCTGTTTTCTGCATGTTCTCTAAAAATATACTCAGCCTTTTTACATCTGATACAGTACTTGTTGAATTTGCCGCGCCTTTCCTGGTGTTTGTAACATTGACAATGTTTCCGCAGGCTGTAAATATTGTTGTCGGATACGGAATACGCGGTACCGGCGATACAAAATGGATGTTTTACACTCAAATACTCGGTACTATTCTTGTAGCATCGCTTTCCTACATTCTTATTTTTATCGCAGGTCTTGGTTTATGGGGAGTGATTATTACCTTTCTTGCGGACGAAACAATCCGCAGTGTAATTAATATGCTGCGTTTTTCCAAAGGAAGAGAATTCTTTTTAATGAAGCCGTTTAAAACAAAATGAACCGTTTCCGCAGTTTTTCAGCGCTCGTCAGACCACGCATCAGAGCGGCACAGGCTGGTTTGATGCGTCTCATATATCTTTTTATCTAAAGATGTTTTTGCTGTAAAATCATTATTAGCCGTATCCGCATTGGCTGATCCGGTTAATAACGACAGGTTAATCATCGAATGTTTTCACCGCGTTATGTTTTCCCATTAAATATGATCTGGTAATAAGCATTTCAATGACTTTTTTTACATCGTCATTGTTTTTGCCAAAAACCTTTTTTGATAATATAATAAGTTCTTCCACAACCTCAGTAGAATCGATATTTTCCTTAAATTTATCAAAATTCATACATCCTCCCGCATCTTGATGGCTCAATTGTATATCAATAATTCCGGTTATTCAAGGGTCTATTTATGGTTTCGAGCGGGGTGTTTTTGCGCTCCTTTGATTCGGCGTCGTCCGATCTTATAAGCCGAAATCTTGCGCATAACGGAGAAGGAAAAGTGAAACCGCTAAAACCTCATGCGAGTCTCCCCATTTTTTGTTACAGACTATATCTCAATCAAATAAACTGAGCCATTTCCAAAACTCGGTTAGTTTTGGAAAAGCCTCAACTAATAAACATTTTTGTCCATTTTAAAATTTTATTTTTTACTTTTCTATGTAAATTTGAAAACTCACATAGTGAGCAATTATATTAAAATTGCCAAAAATAGTCGTAAATCTATCAAAAACATACAATAAAAAAGCATCTTTTTTACTTGCTTTCATGACAGATCAATATTACAATGAAAGGAAATCGGGCTTAACAGCAAACAAACCCTTTTTGGGGAGTGTTAAGCTTTTATCAACAGGACCTCAAAGGAGAGGAGAGACGCCATGGAAATTACTGATATCAGGGTCCGCAAGGTGACTGGCGGTGGCAAACCGAAAGCCTATGTAACGGTAACATTTGACGATTGCTTTGTTGTTCATAATATAAAGATCATAGAGGGTAAAACCGGAGTGTTCATAGCCATGCCCAGCAGGAAAACTCGGGCTGGTGAGTATAAAGATGTTGCTCACCCAATTCATCCCGAGTTCAGAGCTGAGCTTCAGAAACGTATTTTAGACAAATACGAATCCGGCGACGTTACAGAAGCAACAGCGGACGATCAAGACTAGTGTGCTTCAGGAGCGGTTGGTGTAATAACCTGCCGCTCCAGGCCGATCTTTTTTTTCCCCCTCTTGAATAAATTCTTTAGTTTATGCTATCCTCAATGTCGTATGGGATGGTTGTCATACACTCCCCGGTAGTGTAACGGTAGCACAGGAGAATTTGGATCTCCTTGTGGGGGTTCAAGTCCTCCCTGGGGAAAATGGCAGATAGAAACGATGAAAGAATGTGGGTTAGTCCTAAAATTTTTATGTTGAGGTAGTTATATGGGCAAGGTTGTTTTACAGGCAAAAAATCGTCAAAAATTCGGCTCCGCCGAGTCGCGCAGAATCAGGAAAGCAGGGCGTATCCCCGCCGTTATTTACGGAAGGTCAGGCAAGTCCATTTCCATTGATTTGGATTCGGGCGAATTTTCCAGAGGTACAAAAGGAATCTCCGAAAGTACAATCGTAAAGGTTGAGGTTGATAATAAGCCGTACGAGGCTTTTGTTAAAGATATTCACAGAAATATTATCGATGGTAACATCCTTCATATTGATTTTTACGAAGTAGAAAGCGGCGTTGCGCTTCGCGCGAAGGTATCCCTTATTTTCAGCGGAAACCCTGTCGGCGTACGCGAAGGCGGTATGCTCGAAACTCCTGTGCATGAAATCGAAATTGAATGTTTGCCCAAGGATCTTCCGGAAAGAATCGATATCGACATTTCAAACTTAAAGGCGAACCAGTCCATGCATGTCAGGGATATTCCGCTTGCTCAGGGTGTGCGTCTTCTTTCAAACCCTGACCAGACTATCGCTCTTGTTAAATTTGCCAAAGCTGAAGCTGCCGCGCCTGCTGCCGCTGATGCAGCAGTTGCCGCCGCGCCTGCTGCCGGTGCTCCTGCTGCCGCCGCTCCTGCCGCTGCAGACAAGAAAGCGCCTGCCGACAAGAAATAGCGTCTGGATATTATTTATAAATTTGAGAGTGAGGTTGTCTCTTCTTTGGAGCGCTGCCCTGAGGATGCCGCGTTGCTCGCGGCTGTTTCGGGCGGCGCTGATTCCATGGCTCTTCTTGCCTCTTTATGCGCAGCCGTAAAAAACGGCTTTGTAAAAAATCTTTTCTGCATGCACATTGAACATGGTCTTCGCCCGGCAGAAGAAAGTCAGGGAGATGCTGAACATGTGCGCCTCTTTTGCAAAGCCAACAATATTGAGTGTATTGTTAAGCACATTCCGCCCGGCAAAATTGCGTCTCTTGCGCGGCGCAAGGGAATCGGAATTGAAGCTGCAGCCCGAAGTTTCCGCCACAAAGCGCTTTCCAAAGAAGCCGCACGTTTGGGAGACAACACTTTAATTTTGCTTGCTCACACAAAAGACGATTTACTGGAGACCGCATTAATGCGCGTCCTGCGCGGCGTTGGTATTGCAGGTCTTGCGGCAATGCGTCAGAAACGCGGTAAACTTTTTCGTCCGATTTTAAACATGACACGCGCTGATGTGATCGAATACCTAAAATTAAAGCAAATTACATGGCGCGAAGATTCAACAAACACGGATACTCAATTTCTGCGTAACCGCATTCGTCATAAGCTTGTGCCGCTCTTAAACGAATCCTTTCCGTCGTGGAAAAAAGGTATCGCCGCAATGGCGCAAACCCAATCGCTCGCGGCGGAATTCCTCGCAAAAGAAGCAGGGGATCGTATAAATTGGGACAAAAAGATCTTTACCACGAATAGAACCTACGGTTCTTTCACGAACAAACACGAACGAAGAGGGAAAGGTTTTTTTATTTATACAGATGAGGCGATTTTTTTTAAACAGCCTCAAATTGTCAGAGAAGAGGCTATATTTGCAGGTATCAACATTCTCTTTTCTTCGACAGCAGCTTGGCGGGAATCTCTTCTTTCCAATAAATCGATCAAGCGTAAAGTCGTAAGGAATTTTTGCGAAGGAAATACCAGCGCCGCTGACTTAGGTTCTGTCAGGATCAGCCGGAAAGCAGGTAAAATCATCCTTGAGCGTAAGCGCAGGGAGTTCTTTGAATGCGGTATTTCAAGGTTGATTATAGAGCCAAGATTGGATAATCTATAAGCAGAGGTACTAATGTTCGAACCTAACGATAATATGCCGAATCGGGGACCGTCTCAGTCCAAAAGGCCAAACGGTTTCATGCTTGTTTTTTCTATATTAATAATGGGAATATTCCTTTTTTACTTTTTCAGGGGAGACAGCAATCCCGTAATGAGCGTCACGTATTCGGATTTCATGCGTTTTGTGGAACAGAATCAAATTGATTCCGTTACGATTAATAAAGATGATACTATCGACTTTTTCCTTAAAAATTCTTCATCCGGCAGCTCTGCTCTTTACAGAACAAATATTCCCTATAACGATCTAAATCTTTTACCTGTTTTAAGGGAAAGAAATATCAATGTGTCAGGCGCGCCCGTAAAGATTACTCCATGGCGCGTTTTTCTTGACATGCTTCCCTGGATTTTATTTATAACAATTGTTTTTCTGATGTTCAGAAATATGCAGGGCGCGGGAATGAGAGGTTTTAATTTCGGCAAAAGCAAGGCGAAGAGATATCATGACGAAGGAAAAAAGGTAAGCTTTTCGGATGTCGCCGGGCAAAAGGACGCGAAGTTTGAGCTTGAAGAAGTTGTCGAGTTCTTAAAAAATCCTCAAAAGTTTACAAAGATGGGCGCGCGTATTCCCAAAGGCGTGCTTCTTGTCGGAATGCCCGGTACCGGAAAAACATTGATGGCGCGCTCTGTCGCAGGCGAAGCGGGAGTGGCTTTTTTTCACATGTCCGGCAGCGACTTTGTTGAAATGTTTGTCGGCGTGGGCGCAAGCCGCGTAAGGGATCTTTTTGAACAGGGAAGAAAAAGCGCTCCCTGTATAATTTTTATTGATGAACTTGACGCTGTCGGGCGCACACGCGGCGCGGGTTACGGCGGCGGACACGATGAGCGCGAACAAACGCTCAATCAGCTGTTAGTTGAAATGGACGGCTTTGATTCAAAAGACGGCGTTATTATTTTAGCCGCCACAAACCGTCCTGATGTTTTAGACCCTGCTCTTCTTCGTCCCGGCCGCTTTGACCGCCAGGTTATTGTCGCAATGCCTGACATTAAAGAGCGCGAGGCGATTCTTCAAATCCACGCCGCAAAAATTCCGCTTGATAAAGATATCGATCTTACCCGCATTGCAAGAGCAACGCCTGGAATGAGCGGCGCGGACATCGCAAACCTTGTAAACGAAGCGGCTCTTTTCGCCGCCCGTAAAGATCGCGCCGAAGTTCTCATGTCGGATTTTGAAGAAGCAAGAGATAAAGTGCTGATGGGCGTAGCGCGAAAAACGCTTGTAGTCTCCGACAGGGAACGGCGCATGACGGCAATTCACGAAGCAGGGCATGCGCTCCTGCATTACTATCTTAAAAACGCAGATCCGCTTCATAAGGTGACGATTGTTCCGCACGGCAGGGCATTGGGCGCAGCCCTTTCGCTCCCCGAAGAAGACAGTTACAACCGCTCAAGGGGCTGGATTGAAGATCGTATTTCCATTTGTTACGGCGGCTGGCTTGCGGAAAAACTTTTTTACAGCGAAACCACAACCGGAACCAAAAACGATATTCAGCACGCGACAGAGCTTGCGCGTAACATGGTCTGCGAATGGGGCATGGCGGAAGAACTTGGTCCTGTCGCGTACGGTCAGGAGGACGAGCCTATTTTCCTGGGCAAGGAAATTGCGCGTCACAAGGATTATTCCGAAGATACAGCCAAAAGAATCGACACTGCAATAAAAGATATTTTGGATAGCGCAAGAAGCTGCGCGCAGGAGATATTGGCAAGCCGGAAAGACGATCTTGAAAAACTTGCAGACGCTCTCCTTGCGCGCGAAACCCTAAGCGACGAAGAAGTTCGTCAAATACTTGGTCTTCCTCCCAAGGAGGAAATAGCATGAGGTGCTCTCCGTGGTTAATATTCTTAGTATTTCTTTTTACATCCATTAACGTATTTGCGCAAACGCGGGATGATTCTGCTGTAGCGCAGCAGTATTACAGGTGGGTTGAACAGGCAGTAAACGAAGAAAGATGGGACGATGCCCGCGCCGCTCTTGTTCGCACAAGAGGTTTTGAAAACGTTTCGTCCGATCTGTCTTTTATGAGGGCATCTGTAAGCGTACACTTCGGCGATAAGCGAACCGATGTAATAGAAGCGCTGGATACGGCGATTCAAACAAACCGCTGGGTATTTAATAATGAGGTTGACGCGCTTCTTCTTAAAGCCGAAATGCTTCTTGTGCTGCGGCAGTATCGTCAGCTGATTGCCTGTACAGATCAAATTGATGCGCGGGAAGGAATAATAAGCACCTCACAGATTAGCGCAAATGCCGCGATGCTTCGTCTTCTGGCATTACAGGGATTGGCTTTGGGAAGAGAACCTGCTAGTGATCCCGGTTTCGCGCTTGCGCAGTTTAGAAGCCAGCTTTTGGTTACAATGGACAGGTTCCCGCGCGATTCGCGTCCGCTCAAAATCTTTTTTCAGTATGCGCGTAACAGAAGACCGCAGCCGTCGGAATTGCCCGAGGCCGATATCAATCTTTTGGAACTTGTTTTAAGACGGCTTCCGTTTCTCATGGAAAATGATCCCGACCTTGCGTGGATGGCGGCTCCTTTTGTAAGAAACATTGATGATGCGCGCCGTCTCCTTGGATCTTACAGGGCAATGACAACATCGCCTGCCAAAGAATCAATACCAATCGCCCTCAATTTGGGGCTTATAGATGATAACACCGCAATAGAAGATTTGCTTTCTATAGATAATCAAGACGCGCTGCCCGAAATTAATATTGATGTAATTACCGATACATATAAATTGCTTCGCAGCGAAGAAGGACGCGTGCGCTTTACGCAAAGATTTCTTGTTTTTTCGGGGTTTATTGTAAAAGATCTTGATAATGACGGAATTAATGAATGTTATGCGCTTTATGAAAACGGAAATATTATTAAATTTGCATATGATAAAGAGCAAAACAATGATAATTATTTATTAATTTCTGAATTGGAAAATAATTCTCCTTTGGAAGGAGTTGTCCTTCTTACGGGGCAGAATAATTCGGCGCGTATAACATGGGAACGATTTCCTTCTGTAAAAGAAATTATTTTCGGAGATCCATTATCAAATTCAAACGAAAGATTTGCATTTGCTCCCGCGGATTTACAATACGCTCCCGTTGAATTTGTGGAAATAGGCGGAAGCAACAATCTGCGCGGACTTCTTTTCCCAGTACCATCGCAGCAGTACATGCCGCTTACCATGCGTACAATTCATTCGTTTTGTACAAGTTATACGCGACCAAGCCTTGAGATTGACGGCGCAGCAGAAACAATACGAATGAGCAGAGGCGTAATTCTGCAGTCGATAGAAACAATGACAAACGGCAGGCAGGTCTCTGTTACCGAGTTTGAAAGGGGACTTCCCGTAATTCAGCATATCGACCTTGATTTAGACGGCAGAATGGAAACGATACGCCGTTTCAGGCGTCCCGGGCATAACTATGTGTGGCGGGATGTTTTCGATTACCGCAGGCTGGTTGCTTCCTCGGAGAGCGACTGGTCAGGAGACGGACGGCATAAAACAAGGGAAGTGTATCAAACTGACGGCTCGGTTGTTTATTATTTTGACATGGACGGCTCAGGTACGTGGACTCATTCAGAAACCGGAAATCAAAGATGAAAAGAATAAGAATTTCTACCGCGAACCATCACGAACAAAAACCACAAACAGGAGAAAGAATGAAAAATAAAAAATGGCTGAATTTTTTATTGGTTCTGCTGATTTTTTCCTGTACAGGTTTGAATAACGCAGAAGACGAAAGACCATCAAGGACAACAAGCGCGATCAGGATCAGCGATATAGAAAGAATGCTCGAAGAAAATCCTGTTGCAGCCCTTAATTATATCTTTATGTATAAGGAAATTTATTCGGGAACAGAGAGCATTCGAAGTGAAGACTGGCAAAGGATCGCAGAGCTTGAAACAGAGGCGGCAGAAGGTCTTGTTGCATTGCAGCAAAAAGCGATAGACGAGCAGCGATGGGATGATGCCGCCTCGTTTGGAAGATCTCTTGTAAGTATTGGCGTAACAAATTCAAACACCGGAAGAGAAGGAGCTTTTACCCTTTTATTTGCAAAGAAAAAACTGGAAGAAGGCGATAACTTAAGCGCGTTTTTGGCTGCTGTAAGAGCGCATGAAATGCAGCCGCTGGACGCTCAAAGCGCTCTTCTTTTCCTTGAAAAAGCCGTAGAAGCAAGGCAGCGCCGCTCTTCGGCTTTCTTTCTTGCCGCAGCCCAGGCGGCAGGAGCGCGGAATATTCCCGCTGTGTTACGTGAATATGCTGCAGGACGCGATGATTTTTCCAGTATGATAAACGGAGTCGCAACTGTTATTGTCGATATGGGATTTAGAACAGAAAGAGGAATGATTGTCCCGGACAGATCTTTAGGTTCAGCTTTTTTTGTGGATTCAAGCGGTTTATTAATAACCAATTATCATGTTATCGCAAGCGAAGTTGATCCAAGACACAGAGGCCCTTCGCGGATGTTTATCCGCATGGGAGACTCTACAAGCCCAAGAATCCCCGCGCGTGTTATCGGCTGGGACAAGGCGCTTGATATTGCTTTAATCAAAACAGAAATAGAAACGGATTATGTGTTTTCGCTTGTTGATCGCGTAATTCCAAGAGTCGGCGACACAGTGCTTGCAATCGGCTCTCCCGGAGGGCTTCAAAGAACTGTAACAAGCGGCATTGTTTCTGCGCTTGGAAGACGTTTCATGCAAATAAGCGATGTTATTCAGGTAGACGCAGCCGTAAATCCCGGAAACTCAGGCGGCCCGTTAATTGACAGCGAAGGACGGTTTGTCGGAGTTGTTTTTTCGGGTATCCCTCAGTATCAGGGAATTAATTTTGCAGTTCCCGCGGAAATGGTCGCGGCGGCGCTTCCGGCAATGATAAAGGGAGGAAAATCGCAGCGTCCGTGGCTTGGGCTTGTGTTATGCGAAACCTTTACAGGCGCCGAAATTATTTACACTGCTCCGAATACGCCTGCAATGCTCCACAGGGTAAGAGAAGGCAATTTTATAAGGACAATTAACGGAAGAAATGTTACAGCTCCCCAGGGAGGCGTCATTGCGGCCATGCAAAGGGAATTATTTTTGTGCGGCCCCGGCGAACTAATCGCGCTTGAAACTGCCGACGCAAACGGCGTGATAAAAAAAACCGTTATGATGACAACAGCGCGTCCCGATATTCCATTGCTGGAAGCAGCGCGTATTGACAGACGCGAAAGAATGGCAGCTCCGTTATTTGGCATGATGCTGACGCCTGTGCAAACCACTTTATTTTCGACCAACTTTCGCGTAGACAGGGTGCTTCGGGGTTCAATTGCTGATGAAGCCGGCATTTCAGAAAATGATCCGGTATCTATCAGCCGTTTGCGCATAATGGAACCGGAAGGCATTGCAGTTATGGAGATTTCAATTAAGAAACGCAGGATGGGTTATCTTGATTCAAGTATGATGCTGCCTGTCTGGCTTGATTCTCCTGATACGCTGTAATAAAATGTGAAACATGAATTATAACGCGGAAACATTAAACTTAAACGGCATTAAAACGTCAAAAAGCGATAATTTGATTCATTTTATCGGCACAGCGGATGAACTAAACGCTTATTTGGGATTGGTTAAGGCGCTTCTTGCGAATGAAGACACGTGGCAGGTTTCGTGGCATATTGCCGTTCAATTTATCGAAAAAATACAAAAAAATATAATGAAGATGATGTCTCATGTTTCAGACAGCAGTAATGAAAAATATTGCTTTAGTCCTGATGATGTTGCAGACATTGAAAAAGAGATAACCCGCCTAACATCGACGCTTCCAAAGCAGAAAAAATTCAGTATGCCCGGGAAAGATATTATAGAAGCGCAGATTCAGATTGCAAGAACTATCGCAAGAAGAACTGAACGGATGTACGCCGCAATTTATGAAGAAAAGACGTTGTGTCCGAATGCCGGGACATATTTAAACAGGTTATCTGATTATCTTTATTATCTGTCTCAGCAGGAATCACTGGTTAACGACAATTTCATAAATCAAATCGCCGGTATTTAAATCGTAAACCCTTCTTTTAAAAGCGGTTGGAATGCGGATATTTCCGACAGTTTCTTCGCTGAACTCGTCTACTATAATAATTACCCTTATAATTAAATATTCGGATGCAAGCCGTCTTGTTTCATTTTCTGTTCTTAGCCATAAAACCCTGTTTACATTCGGCGTCTGCGGCCAGATATTTGCGATAAAAAAAGTTAAAAGCGCGTTTTCATAGGTGTCGTTAAAATCAGCGTTAGGCGCCATGTGACCTCTGTCGTAACCGGAACGGGTAAAATCGCCGTGGCCGGGAAGAGTATATCCATGCTCTTCAAGCAATGCCAGTAAAATACCGCCGTCCCTGTCACGCGTAAACGGCACGGACGGTCTCCTTATGCCTGTTGCTTCGGCTCTTTCGCGCGTAAGTATATACTCGATAATGTGCGGCCCTGAATTAACTGCGTCATAACAACCTGTGTAGAGGACTTCCTCGTTACTGTTGGAAACGCTGAACTCAAAATGCCCCTCCCTTTCACACGCAAAAGCCGAGAATGAAATGAAGAAAATAACCACGGAGAGCACGGAGCACACGGAGTATAGCGAAGATTCATGTATAAAAATCCTCTTCTTCCTCCGTGTTCTCTGTGTCCTCTGTGGTTTAATATTCCTAATTAATTTCATTTAAGAAGTCTATCAGCGCAGGAACCTCTGCGGGGATTGTTTTCGCATCCACGGTTCTGTCCATTGCGCGCGAAAGGGAAGCCGGCACAGGAACTTTGCCTGCAAGCGGTTCTACAGTCTCTGAAAATTTTGCAGGGTGGGCAGTGCAGAGAATGCCGACAGATCCTTCCTGCAATTTATTTTGCGCGCGAAGTTTATCAACTCCCTTCCAGCCGACCGCGCTGTGCGGATCCAAAAAATACCCGGCGTCTTTTGCAATGCGCGTAATAGTTTCTTTTGTTTCGTCGTCATTTACATAAACGCCCAAAATGATTTGCTTCATTTCTTCCCAGGTAAAATGCGCAGACATACGCTCAAAATTGCTCGGCGCGCCTACGTCCATTGCATTGGAAAGCGTCGCCTTTGAATCACGCGCAAGATATTCGCCTGAATCCAAGTAATCGGGAACCGTTTTGTTCATATTGGTAGCGGCAATAAATTGCGTAATGGGCGCGCCCATTTTCATCGCATAAAGACCCGCCGTCAAATTACCAAAGTTCCCCGAAGGAACACAAAGCGTTACAGGCATTCCCTTGCCGCGAGTTTGCTCAGAAAATGTTCGCTCAGTTTGCGATTCTGCTCCACGAGTTTGAGAATCAAACTCGAAAGAACCAGCCTTCAGGCTGGTTCTAGGAGTTGCGGCGCCGTCCGGATCGGTTAACCCTGCAAAAGCTCTCCCCGCAGCGGCTGAGTAATAAACCGCCTGAGGAATTAAACGGCTTATATTAATCGAGTTAGCAGATGATAAAGACATTCGTTTTTTTAATTCTTCGTCCGCAAGCGCGGCTTTTACAAGACGCTGGCAGTCGTCAAAACTTCCCTCGACGGCAAGCGCTGAAATATTTTTTCCAAGGCCGGCAATTTGGCGTTCCTGTAAAGGCGATACGCGCCCCCTGGGATATAACACAGTGACAAAAATGCCGGGTACTTCAAAAAAGCCGTCCGCTACGGCTCCTCCCGTATCGCCTGACGTTGCGACAAGAATGCGAAGCGGACGATCTTCGCCGCGGCGCAGATATGAAAAAGAACGCGCCATGAATCGAGCGCCGAAATCTTTAAAGGCCGCAGTCGGTCCGTGAAAAAGTTCAGCCGCGAATCGATCCCCAACCGCCACAAAAGGAGAAGTAAATGTAAAAGCAGACCCCACAATGTCAGATAACGCATTGTCCGGGATTTCGTCCTTTACGTACGGTTTAATCGTTTCCATGGCAATGTCGCAAAAACCCATCGTTCCAAGCGAGCTTTTTACATTTGCCGTATAGGAAGGGATTTCTTTCGGAACAAAAAGCCCTCCGTCCGGAGCAAGTCCTGTGAGAGCGGCTTTTGCAAAATTAACGCATTCATTTTTATTTCTGGTACTATAATAATGCATACTTTATTCTATCATATTGTTATAATTGACATAAAGGGGTTTTATACTATACCATACCCTATAAGGAGAGAATGTGGCCAAAGAAGAAGCAATAGAAGTTGAAGGCGTTGTCAGGGAAGCCCTTCCCAATACCATGTTTCGCGTAGAACTGGACAATCAAAACGGGCACCTGATTTTAGCTCACCTGTCAGGCAAAATGCGCAAGCATTATATTCGCATTGTTCCGGGCGACAGGGTAAGAGTAGCGCTTTCTCCGTACGATCTTAGCAGGGGACGTATTATTTACCGCGAGCGATAATTAACGACAGTTTATTAATAATATTTATAGAGGTTTTTATGGCAGATGACATTGTTTATATCAATGTAGAAGAAGGCTCAAAAAGAGTGATGAATAACACAAAGCTCTACGTAAAATTACTTACAAAATTTAAGGAAGATAAAACATTCAGCGAGATTGAGGCAGCGCTGACATCGGGAGATATGGAAAGCGCAAAATCTGCCGCTCATACGTACAAGGGTCTTACAGCCAATCTCTCGCTTACAGAGTTGTATAAAAAAAGCATGGAACTTGAAGTTCACATAAAGGACGGAACTTACAGGGAGGAATATCTGGAAACGGTAAAAGCCGCCCATGGTATAACATTAACCGAAATTGATAAGGTATTAATTCAATATGCTTGAAAAATTACCCACAGTACTTGTTGTTGATGATGCTGACACTAACGTCATGATTTTGGAAGAAATTCTAAAAGACGATTACAATATTATAACAGCATCTAACGGCAGGGAAGCTCTGGACAAGCTTCAAAAAATCGATGTTCATCCCAAGCTTTTACTGTTGGATGTCAATATGCCGCAAATGGACGGGCGGCAATTGTTTGAAGCATTAAGGGCTGACGCGAATTTCAAGCGTATACCCGTAATTTTTATCACCATAGAAAACGAATCTGAAAGCGAACTTCTGGAAGCGGGTGCTGTCGATTTTATCAATAAACCTTTTAATCCCGATATTGTAAAGCTTCGCGTAAGAAATCAAATTGCGCTTAAAAATTACAGCGAATATCTGGAAGAAATGGTTGCGGCAAAAACCGCCGAAGCCACTAAAACTTTAGAGTACGCGCTGCAGGGTCTTGCAAATGTAATCGAACACCGCGATTTGGAATCGGGTGAACACGTAAAAAGAACGCAGCTTTTTGTAAGGGCGCTGACCGATTATTTAATCGAAACAAATTCGATTTATGCCGAGGAATTAATCAAGCTTCAGCCTGACATAATAATGAAGTCGATGGCTCTGCATGATGTCGGCAAGATCGCAATCCCCGACAGAATTCTTTTAAAACCCGGCAAGCTCGATCCGCCCGAATATGAAATAATGAAAACCCACACAACACGCGGCATGGAAATTATCCATGAGCTTGGCGATGTGAACACCTCTTTATACCTGAAGCACTGCGAGGATATCTGCTACGGACATCACGAGCGCTGGGATGGCAAGGGCTATCCGCGTCAATTAAAAGGCGAAGAAATCCCCCTTACAGCACGCCTTGCCGCTCTTGCGGATGTTTACGATGCGCTTGTTTGCGCCCGTGTTTACAAAGCTGCCATGCCCTACGAAGAGGCTCTCAAGATAATTACGAACGGGCGGGGAACGCAGTTTGATCCTGTAATTGCTGACGCTGTAATAAAAATAAGCGATAAATTCAGGGAAATTTCTCAAAAGTATCAATGACCTTATTTTAATGTATCTTGTAATGTAAACGAAATGGCATCAGGCGCCGACCAGATTAATGTCGCTGTACATCTTGTTAACGACATCAGCAACAAAAATCGCGACGGAATTGAAATCCTTGTGAACGAAGTGCCGCGATTTAAAGTTGCGTAACTGCTTAAATAACGCCCCGCGCGGCAATTACCGTGTTGGAAATTGCAAACAGCGTGACTACCAGCGAATTAATAAAGGCGCCCGTCCATACCGATCCTGTGGCCTTGAAGAAAATGCGTGATATTACAGCCGCTATCGGAAGAATAAAGAGAAGTCCCCACAGAAGCACGCCTGCAAGAGCTGCTGTAGTATTCGCGGGATATGGAACAAACTGGAATACTTTTACGCCTGTGTGTTTAAGCGTGATATAGTCAATCATGTGCAGGGCAAGAAGACCGCCGAAACTTGAAAAAACGATAAGGATCATGTTTACCCAGCCTTTCTGATTATTGATTCGCGTAAAAGTATTCTGGCTGACGCCTGTTACCAGAAACAGGAAAAAGAAGCTTGGCAAATATCGCAGGAAGATTCCCCATTTGGGCGCGGTTAAAGTTTTTATGCTCAATGTAAAGAAACGGAAATCGACCTTGAAAAAATAATCGCAAAAAGAGAGAAGGAAATAACCTGCGGCAAAAACTGTTACCGCAAGAACCGCGCAGCGGAAAATTTTATTTCCCGGAAGTTTAAGACCCATATTTTCAAAAGTGCAGCCCGCTTTTTTTGCAAAAATGTTATATACCAAAAGATAAAGTACAGTAACGATAATACCAATAAAAATGTTAAAAAGGAAAATACCGTTAACAGCAGGCAATGGAAACACAACGTTTGCAGGCATCACTATCGGAACAGTTCGTCCCATCGAGACAATGTCAATTGGATAGCCAACGAGCCAGTTATACAAAAGCGGCGCAGGCAGTAAACCTATGATATAAATTATCAAATAACGTATCCTGCCTGCATTGTTTCTGATAGTGGTAATCCCTCTCGGTTCGGGGCGTTTTATCACGCCGAAGTAATTTGTTTTTAGTAAAAGCAGGCCGAATGAAGTAATAAAAACAAAAAACGCAATTAATGATATTCCCGTGCCAACCTGCTTGCCGAACCAAAATTGTATGTTTTGCGATGGTAAATGTCTTCCTGTCAGGGTAATGTCAAAAAAATCAACAACATTACTGACTGCTCTTGCGTTAAAATGAATTACAGGATGAGTGTGAGGCGGCTGATAGATAATTCTTAATAGTCCGTTTTTTGCGGTTTTTACCGCGTTTCTTCTGTTGATGGGATCGGGTGAATTGTACTCATAATAAGTATCATACTCGAAATTGTTAAAACCCATTCCGGCTTTGGCTATCGGCGTTGTGTTTAAATCGCTTCCCTTTACAGTTCCCCACATGCCCAATGCCCATTCGTCAAACTGACCATAAACTGAGCCAAGATTAACAGGGTAGGGATCAAGTATTGAATTACCTTCAAAATCCAATACAAATGACTGCGCAGTTGGAAGCACTGCTGTTGGAACAACAATGGACGGGTTAGTTCTATGCTCATTCCACGCGCGCAATGCTCCAAATTGAATTGCGGTTCCGCCCAATGAATGTCCTACCATGCCGACTTTTCTTGTATTTGCATAGGGAAGCGTTCCGATGTATTGAAGCGCAGAGTATGTTCCCATATCTGCGGTTATTGGGTGAATGCGCATGTCAGGAAAATTTGAACCTCCGTGACCATACGCATCGATTGCCATTACAATAAACCCCCGCCTTGAAAGTTCCACGCAGTTAATGTCCTGCACTTCGGCAGTGTTATTGTAACCATGACATGATATGATTACAGGCGCGGGCGTCGAAGGAGTCGCGTCTTTTGGCACATACAAAAGCGCTCTCATTTCGGCTCCGTCAACGGTAACGTATTTAATATCATGTATTTTGACTCTTCCGCCGCTTGTATGAACAAGCATTGCAATTAATCCGCCCAGCAGCAAAAATAATAATGAAGCAATAAAAACATTTTTTACACAGTGTTTTTTCTGCCCTGTATTTGAATAATCAATGAACATAGAATTCCTCCGTAATAAGATCAATATACGAAAAAAATTCGAGGTTTCGTTTTTTTAGCTGACGGAACAATGATTATTGCTGAATATAATTGACAGGAACTTAAGATAATACCTGCGGCAAACAACGAAAATGAGGAAAGAGTTTGTTTACATTTTTTGGAAGTGGCGGGAGTCGCCTTCCAACCCTCAGCTTCCTGCTTCGGGTTTTCAGGCCGTCTGCGCCGCTAAACCGTCATCCATGACGGTTTACCCATCGAACGCTTTCGCGTTCTCAGGGGCGCGGCTCCGTTTCGACTCCCGTTTGGAAAAGTCTTACGGAGTTAATAAAAAAGCAAAGTATTTTTTTGCTCTTTTTAATTTTCTGGAAGTGGCGGGAGTCGAACCCGCGTCCCAATACGCGAAACATAGACGTCTACAGATTTAGCTGTCTATTTTATTGTCGGGTCAGGCTTGGCTAAACAGCGCGCGGCCTTTCCGTATTCCGGAAAATCTCGTTATACCGTCTCCGAAAGCGGCGGCATAACCAGCTCTGATTGCGACGCGGAAGCTGCTCCTCAGAGCGGCGGAACAGTTCCACGCGATTACGCAGCTAAGGCGTAGTCGTAACTGACAGTTTTATTGGCAGTTAAATTTTTGCCCAATCAGGAGATGAGCGCTCCATCTGCA